>JACCDP010200188.1_pt1 | contig 20279 bp, 19 predicted proteins | sample 7445841 | NCBI WGS metagenome assembly JACCDP01 (sample SAMN15323441, study PRJNA562643) | freshwater metagenome | isolation source: river surface water | place: USA:Blue River Watershed | collected 2017-08-17
GCTGATTAAGTCTCTCGAAGTGGATCAGGAATTCACTCGTGCTTGGAAAGAATTGAACTCTCAGCCCCCAGATTCGTAGTCTGATGCTCTATCCAATTGAGCTACAAGCACATTTTTTTGACGAATAAACTTTTGAAATTTATCCGAAATCAGCCTCAAAGCGAAGCCTGATGAAGCTTCGCTTAATTTTCATAATCCACTTCGAGAGACTTAATCAGCTGTACTAGAATGTAGACTACGTCTCTCGAAGTGGATCAGGCTGATGAGCTTTGCTCATCCCAATCAGCTGTACAAAGCTTTGCTTTGAGGCTGATTCTGCGCTTTGAGGCTGATTCTTCGTCTACATTCGAGCAATGCATCAGGTGGATCATATGAAGAGCGATTCTGTCATTTTAGTGTAAATGTATAGCATCATTTAAGTAAATGCATGTTAATATAGTAAAAACATATGCTTGAAGACACGCAACTCCTACTTCAAGAAAAGTTAAAGCAAAAACAACTAAAAATGGGATAAGTGATGCTATATACATAATACCACCTACAGAAAGCATTGTCCAAGCAAATCCACTTAAAATTTTTACCAGAGTATGTCCTGCCATCATATTTGCGAATAATCGAACTCCTAAACTAATAGCACGGAAACTATATGAAACTAATTCAATAACCACTAGAAAAGGAGCTAGTGCTAATGGTGCCCCTGGTGGAAGTAAGAAACTGAAAAAATGAATTCCGTGAATTTGAAAACCTATTATTGTTACAGCAATAAATACTGAAACAGATAAACTAAAAGTCACAATCAGATGACTTGTTGTTGTAAAACTATATGGAATCATTCCGATTAAATTACTAAAGAGAAGAAAAGTAAAAAGTGTAAATAATAATGGAAAATATTTTTTTCCCTTTTGACCTACTTGTTCTTCTACTAAATTTGCTACAAATTCATAAATCATTTCCACAAAAGATTGCCAACGACTTGGAACAAGGGTTCCACCATTCAAAGTCACAAAATAGCATAAAAGCAGGAAAAACCCTGTGGTTAAAAGCATAAAGAGTGAAGAATTTGTAAATGAGAAGTAAAAATTCCCGATATGTAAAGGAATTAAAGAAATGATAGCAAATTGTTCGAGAGGTGAATTTAGAAGTATTTCATGCATCATACTCAATATCTTTTTTTGATTAACCGTACGCTCATCATAACCAGCTGTACGTAGATGAAGCCGATGAGCTTCGCTCATCCTAGGCTTCATCAGGCTTCGTTTTTAGGCTGATTCTTCGTCTACATTCGAGCCTTTGAGGTTGACCTAGAATCAGCAGAGCTGATAGGAATGAGACATCGTACAGCTCATCGGCTTAATTTACGTACAGCTCATCAATTTATTAATTACCTCCCCACCAATAAATGGAAACAAAGAGGAAAAGCCATACAACGTCTACAAAGTGCCAGTACCATGCTGCTGCTTCAAATCCAAAATGATGACTTTTTGTAAAATGTGAATAAAAAAGTCGAATGAGACAAACTGTTAAGAAAAGAGTTCCCACAAATACATGGAATCCATGAAAACCTGTGGCTAAAAAAAAAGTTGAACCATAAACGCTGTCTGAAATAGTAAAAGGTGCTTCATAATATTCCATCACTTGAAAACCTGTAAAAAAGATAGCTAAAACTACAGTAAGAATTAAAGCATATATCCCTTGTTGACGATTTCCAACTACAATAGCATGGTGAGCCCATGTTACAGAAGCTCCGGAAGAAAGAAGAATAACTGTATTTAAAAAAGGAATTTCCCATGGATTCAGCACTTCGATACCTTTTGGAGGCCAAACAGCTCCAATATCAACTGTTGGTGCTAAACTTGAATGAAAAAAAGCCCAAAAAAATGCAACAAAAAACATAACTTCTGAAACAATAAAAAGAATCATTCCATAACGAAGACCTAATTGTACAAAAGATGTATGATGGCCTTCAAAAGTAGATTCTCTTATGACATCTCTCCACCAAACAAACATTGAATATAAGACCATAAGGAATCCAAGAGATAACATTGTACCTCCACCATTGTAACCATGCATATACATTACCCCACCCACAGTTGAGACAAAAGCTGAGAGAGAAGCAAAAAGAGGCCATGGACTTGGATCGACTAAATGAAACGGATGTTTTTGAATACTCATAAATATTTCTTTTTCAATTCATCTGAAATCCACCTTATCGATAATCAGCTGTACGTAGATGAAGCGAAGCTTCATCAGGCTTCGCTTTGAGGCTGATTCTGGTACGTAGAGCCGAAGACTCAGCTTTGAGGTGGATCATGTGAATACGTACTTAGAATAAGCCGATCAACTTCGTGTAGACTTCGTCCCTCGAAGTCTACATGCTATTTTTACGTGGTACGTAGATTAAGCCGATAAGCTGTAAGAAGCCGATGAGCTGGGCTCATCCCAATCAGCTGTACTAGAATCCACGAAGTGGATCACGCTGATGAGCTTTGCTCATCCCAATCAGTTCTGCTGATTCTGCGCTTTGAGGCTGATTATGAATCATGCCGACTGGAATCAAGAAGAAATTAAATTTCTTCTAATTTATTCGAAACCCAAGAAAGGTAATCTTCAAGGGAAACACCTTCTACAACAATAGGCATAAATCCGTGGTTTGCTCCGCAAATTTCACTACATTGCCCATAAAAAACTCCTTCACGTCTTAGAAAAACTGAAGTTTGATTTAAGCGTCCAGGAACAGCATCACATTTCACACCTAATGAAGGGACTGCCCAACTGTGAAGTACATCTGCAGCTGTTACAATGATTCGAACATGAGTATGGATAGGAAGAACTACACGATGATCTACTTCAAGAAGACGCAATTGACCTAATTCAAGATCATCTTCTGGAATCATATAACTATCAAATACAATAGATTGATTATCTGAAGTAGTATAATCAGAATATTCGTAAGTCCAATACCATTGATGTCCTATTGCTTTTAAAGTAATTGCTGGATCCACGACTTCGTCCATTGAATAGAGAAGAGCAAAAGAAGGAATGGCAATAATCATGAGAATAAGACTTGGAGTCACTGTCCAAGCAATTTCAATAGCAGTTCCGTGAATAATTTTTGCAGGAATTGGATTTTTCGATGCATGGAAATGCCACAGAGTTCTCGAAAGCATCCAAACAACAAAAGTCAGCACGAAGATCATAAAAAAGAAAATATCGTTATGCAAATCTTGAATTCCTTGAGCAATAGGTGTTGCAGGATCTTGAAAACCAATTTGCCAAGGTTCTGGTGAATCCATGAAAGTATAAGTTGGAAGAACAGAAAAAAGAACAAAAAGGCAGATAGAAATTAAATACATGGAAAATTCTTTCTTTTTATGCAAGAAGATAATCAACCCAATGAAGATGATTTTATCATCTGTACTTATTCACATGATTAAGCTGATCGACAATCAGCTGTACGTAGATGAAGCCGATGAGCTTCGCTCATCCCAATCAGCTGTACAAAGCTTTGCTTTGAGGCTGATTCTTCGCTTCATCAGGCTTCGCTTTGAGGCTGATTCTGGTACGTAGATGTAGAATCAACCTATGAGACATAGAAGCCGATGAGCTAAGCTCATCCTGCGCTTCTTACAGCTCATCAGCTTTGAAATTGATTGATACTCTCGAGGTTGGAATTGAACCAACGACCTGATGGTTAACAGCCATTCGCTCTGACCCCTGAGCTACTCGAGATAACAAAAGAAAACTTGTGAATAGAATCAACTTCCTGAAAGTATTCATGATATCCAGATTCACGATAATCATCTCCAAGGCTAATTCTGATGAGCTGTACGATGTCTCATCCCAATCAGCTCTGCTGATTCTTCGTGAATCTGGATATCTTTCATCTAATCCACTTCGAGAGACGTAATCAGCTGTACGTAGATGAAGCCGATGAGCTTCGCTCATCCCAATCAGCTTTACAAAGCTGATGAGCTTCGCTCATCCTAGGCTTTGAGGCTGCTTCTTCGTCTACATTCGAGTTACTCATAACGGAGTTTTCGAATTGTTTTTGTAAATTCTCTGCTATTTTGTTCAAAAACTTCTTGTCGTTTAACAGAAATCCCTTTTTGTAAAGTGAGAACAATAGCACCTATCATAGCAATAAGTAAGATAAGACTTGCTAAAACAAAAAAATAAAAATAATAAGTATAAAGAATCTGACCAAGAGCTTCTATATTGGTAAGATTTTCAATCTTTAAAGGCCATTGAGTATAAGGAAAACTCTGAAAAAACTGGAGATCACCAATTGCTCCTAGAATGTCTTGAGACTCTGAAAGAGAACGACCCGAATTTTGTATGAAGAATTCAAGATCTTGTGTATACTCATAATAAGACATATTAGGATTGAGGAGAATAAAAAATCCTTTCATTTTATAAAAAAGAAAATCAAAGAAAGAAGAAATTGATTCTTCTTGAAAACTTAAAAGGGGGATCAAATCATTTTCAACAACAAGGAGAACTTCTACTAAAAAAATTAATCCAATAAGCCCACCAACAGGTAAATATCGAAGAACATTTTCATGAATTTCTGTTAATTTGATATGAAGCATCATAACCACGAAAAGAAATAGAACAGCTATAGCTCCCACATAAACAACTAAGAAAATCATAGCAAAAAAATCTAAATCAAGTAAAATTAAAAGACCAGCAGCATTACAAAAAACAAGAATAAGAAAAAGCACAGAATGGACTGGGTTTTTCGAACGAATTACCATCATTCCGGAAACCAGAGCTATACTTGAAAACAAATAGAAAAGAAAATTTTCTGGTGTCATAAATTTTTACTTTTGATGATTGATGAAAACATCCAATAAGCCGATGACCTGTAAGAAGTCGAAGAATCAGCAGTATGTAGATTAGAATCAGTCTACGAGACATAGAAGCCGATGAGCTAAGCTCATCCCGCGCTTCTTACAGGTGTTAATCAGCTGTACAAAGCTTCGCTTTGAGGCTGATTCTGATTCTACATCAAAGAATCAGCAGAGCTGATTACGTACAGTTGATCGGCGGATTCTTCGGATTCATTCTTTTAGAGTGAAAGGCAGAGAGCAACTTTATGAGCCATTAAAAAAAGAGGGGATGGATAGAAACATAAAAAAATTATAAAAAACAATGTAATTCCTAAAAGAATTGATGTTGGTTTATCCATTGGTTGATATACAAGCCATGTTGTTGGTTTTTCAAAATACATAATTTTAATGAGTCGAATATAATAAAAACAACTTACAACACTTGTTAATACCCCAACAAAAGCCAAAAAATATAATGAAGACCCTAAAGCAGCGAAAAACACATAAAATTTACTACAAAAACCAGCAAGTGGAGGAATTCCTGCCATAGAAAACATTGTACAACTCAATGTTGCAGCAAGAATAGGATTTGTTTTTGCCAACATACCAAGATCAGAAAGATATTTGATTCGAAGAAGTGCTCCTTTTTCTGAGACAGATCCAAGATGAAATGAATTCGAACCTTGAAGAGAGAGAATTATACCAAAGAGATTAATTGTCATTATCACATAAACAATAAGATATATGAATAAGCCCTCTATTCCTTCAACGGTTGCACAAGAGAAACCTAATAAAAGATATCCTATATGACCAATAGAACTATAAGCTAAAAGACGTTTGATTTTATGTTGTGAAATTGCAGCTAGTGCCCCAACAATCATAGAAGCCAAACTACAAAGAAGGATAATTTTTTGCCAAGGAAAAATTAAATCATAAAAACTGTATAAGAAGAGTCGAATAAAAACAGCTAAAAGAGCAATTTTTGGGGTGATTGAGAAAAATGCAGTGATTGCGGTTGGTGAACCTTCGTACACATCAGGAGCCCACATATGAAAAGGTGCTGCTGTTAATTTAAAAAGAAATCCAACGGCAACAAAAAGCATTCCTAAAATGATTCCATTTGAGACCATCAAGGTGGAAGCCTCTCCCCATCCTGTTGATTGAATTTCAGCCAAATTGATATGATTCATCGAAGCTGATTCCGTTAAACCAGTAAAGAGAAGAGCTAATTCACCAAAATTTGTCATTCCAGTAAACCCATATATGATAGAACATCCAAAAAGGAGAATTCCTGAAGAAAAAGCTCCTAAAATGAAATATTTTAAACCTGCTTCTGTCGAAAATTCTGAATTTCTTTTTGAAGCTGCTAATACATAAAAACATAAACTTTGAAATTCTACTGTTAAATACATAGAAATAAAATCATATGATGATATCATTAATAGCATACTTAAAGTTGAAAACAGAAGAAGGAGAATATATTCAAAAGCATTTAATCTTTCTTGCTGCATATAATTCAATGAGAGGAGAATTGCTGAAAATGAACTTATTAAAAGAAGACTTTTAAAAAAATAAGTAAAATCATCAATGATTAAAGTATTATAGAAAAGAATACTTTGATGTATTGGATTATGCAAAATCAGACAAAGTGTCAGAGAAAGACTAAAGAGACTTAACCAACTAACATTTCGCAGAAGTGGAATTGATTTTTGAGCTGGTTGGTAAAGACTAAAAAAAACTAAAATAAGAATCGCATTTAATAAAAAAATTTCAGGAAATAAAGCTAAAAAATCGTTTTCAAACAAATATAGAAAATTTTCAGTCATATTGAATACTCTTTTCTCAAAGGTAAGAATCAGCCTCAAAGCGAAGCTTTGTACAGCTGATTGAGATCATTGTCAAATGGATCATCTTTGGAGACCTTGAATCCATGATATTCTGATTCAATGGTAATTTTTTCATATCTCGAATGTAGACGAAGAATCAGCCTCAAAGCGAAGCCGGATGAAGCGAAGCTTCATCTGCGTGCAGCTGATTAAGTCTCTCGAAGTGGATCTATTGATGAAAACATGTTTTTCAAGTGGAGGATCGTGATGATGAGCTGTAAGAAGCGCAGGAGGAGCTTAGCTCATCGGCTTCTATGTCTCATCCTAGCTGGGCTTAGTAGGGCTCGAACCTACGACATTACCGTTATGAGCGGTATGTTCTAACCAATTAAACTATAAGCCCGATGAGAATCAAGTGAAAAGAATCCACATGATTCACATAGTGAATATCGTGGATAGATTAAGCTGATGAGCTTCGCTCATCCCAATCAGCTGTACTAGAATCCACGAAGTGGATCAGGCTTCGCTTTGAGGCTGATTCTTCGCTTAATTCGCTTAAAAGCTTTGGGTGATTGGAATTCACAGAGTGAACCCCAATCAATCAAAGCACTTGAATCCAAAAGATTAGAATACAAAAAGAATGAGGAAAGCCATCATTAAAGCAAATAGAGCAATCGCTTCAGTTAAAGCAAATCCTAAAATAGCATATCCAAAAAGTGTTTTTGTTAACGAAGGGTTACGAGCTACTGAATTAATAAATGAACCAAAAACAATCCCAATTCCTGCACCAGCTCCTGCTAACGCAATAGTTGCGCATCCTGCACCAATTAATTTTGCTCCTTCAGCCATATTGAATTTCTTTTTTTTATTTGTCCAATCAATTGAATCTATTTTTATGCAAAATTTATGAAAATGATTCACGATATTCACGATGTGAATCTTTCAATCGATAAACTACAAAATATTGAGAAAATATTGGTCGTATGAAGTCGATAAGCCATGGGTTTTATATCTTATGCTCATCTCTTCATAAAACCACTTCGAGAGACGTAATCAACTGTACGCAGATGAAGCTTCGCTTCATCAGGCTGATGAGCTTTGCTCATCCTAGGCTTTGAGGCTGATTCTTCGTCTACATTCGAGCTTCCTAAAATTATAAACGTCGTTTTTTCGGCAAACGGCAACCATTATGAGGAGTAGGTGTACAATCTTCAATTTTTCGAATCATAAGACCTGTCGATTGAAGACCTCGAAGTGCAGATTCTTTTCCAAAACCAATTCCTTTAAGTTTGACTTCTATATCGAGAATTCCCAGAGAAACACATTGTTTGCCTAAATGTTCCGCAGTGGTTTGCGAAGCATAGGTGGTTGATTTTCTTGAATTTTTAAAGCCCATAGAACCTGCTGATGCTGAGAATTTTGTATTCCCTTTTGAATCTGTTAATGTTATTATTGTATTATTTAAGGTTGTTTGAATATGTATTTGGTGTATCATGTTTATTATCATTTTCATTCGAGATTGTTTTCTTCAGCTGATTGGCTCTAAAGAAAGAATCTAGTCATACTGATTATAGAGGAGCTTCGCTCATCCTAGTTCTTGATTTCTCAGAGATTTTCTGGAAGATCGGGCGTTTGTTTTTGTTCTTTGGCCTCTTACAGGTAAAGACAGAGCATGACGAAATCCTTTATAGCATCCAATATCTGTTAATCTTTTAATATCTTGTAAAACAACTCGTTTCAGTTCTGAACCAGTAAAATAATATTGATGTACGACACGAATTAATTGATCTATTTGAAATGATGTTAATTCATGAACACGCATTTGTTGACTAAAGCCTAATTGATCGCAGATTTGATGTGATAAAGCTGATCCAATTCCATAAATATTTTGAAGAGCTATTCTTATTTTTTGTGTATCTTTGAAATTTTTATTGAAAATATATACCATAAAAAATGAATTTTTTTAAGAAAATCAGCCAAGAATCAGCCTCAAAGCCAAGCCTGATGAAGCGAAGCTTCATCTACGTACAGCTGATTAACAGCTGATGAGCTGTAAGAAGCGCAGGATGAGCTTCGCTCATCCCAATCAGCTCTGCTGATTCTTCGCTTCATCAGGCTTCGCTTTGAGGCTGATTCTTCGTCTACGTTCTAGTCCTTTATTTAACAGATTATTCTACTGTATCCAAGAGTGATTCTATTGGGCTTTACTTCTTTTTCCCAACTTTGATTCGGACTATTTCATCTTTGTAACGAATTCCTTTTCCTTTATAAGGTTCTGGTGATCTGAGATTTCTTATTTCAGAAGCAATTTGTGTGACTTGTTGCTTATCTAAACCATAAAGACAAAAAAGTGTAGGTTTGACAGAAAAAGCTCGAATATTTTGAGGAACTTGAAAAAAAATTTCGTGACTTTGCCCTATTTTTAATTCTATTTGTTGAAAAGAATTTGGTAATAAAGTTGAAGTAAACCTTGAAGGTGTTTTCTGTATAATGCTTATAGATTCTGTAGTCTTTCTATCTGATACGTTGATGAGGCTTGACTTCATCAGGCTTCGCTGTGAGGCAGATTCTTGATTTTTATTTTCATGCAAAATGGCACGATACCCAACTCCAATTAATTCCAAATAAATTAAGAATCCTTGAGATATTCCATAAATATTATTTTGAAAAAAAGAGAGAAGGGATCCAAAAAAAGCTTTTGATTCTTTGGATACTTTTTTGACATAAATTTCGAGCTCATTTGATTTTGTATTCATATGTAGAAATCCTAAGCCTAAGGAATCTATTTTTGTCATATTTACTTCTAAAAATCCTAAAGGTCCTTTGAAAGAGATAGAATTTTGTTGAAGAAGAATTTCCACGTCTGAAGGTAATTTTATTTTATGAGTGTAAAATAATTTTTCTATATTTTTCATAAATTATCTTGTTTTTAATCCACGATATTCACTATGTGAATCATGTGGATTCGAGGTAATAAAAAGGATGAGAATCAGCCATGCAGAAGCCATTGAGACATTGAAGCCGATGAGCTAAGCTCATCATATCTACGTACGAAGAATCAGCCTCAAGGCCTAGGATGAGCTTCGGTCATCCCAATCAGCTCTGCTGATTCTTCGCTTTGAGGCTGATTCTTCGCTTCTATCTCTCATTCTAGTTCTACATACTGTTGATTCAAGACCGCGAGGTGATAAAAAAGAAAACTGACAAATTGAAGAAAATATAAACGATTATCAATCCAAAATGAAAGAAAATCCCAAAGACCTACTACAGCAATCAAAAATGTTAATCCAATAAGCATAGAAAGTGCATAATGATAAACAAAACCACTTTGTATTTTACTCATTTGTTGACTTAATTTTTGAAATGTTAAAGAAATTCCATACGGACCTAAAATTTCAATAATTCCTTTGTCAAGTGTTCGAAAAGAAACTTGATACCCAAAAGCAAGACCTTTACTCACAATAAAATCATTGTAAACTTTATCAAAAAGCCATCTTTTGTTTAAGAATGTATAAAGTGATCTTCCAATCAATGATGTTTTCCAAAAATAAGTAGACAATGTTCCAGTTGTTGACAAGTTAATCTGATAAGCTAATAAAGCTCCAAAAAGACTAAACACCAAAGGAACAAATTTAATAGATTGTGGAATATACTCAGATTCAAGTAAAAGAGCATTTTGCGGTAATGTAAATAAGGCAGATCCCCAAAAATTTGTCCCTAAACCAATCATCATATCTTTTCCTAAGTATCCAACAAAAATACTTCCAAAAGCAAGAAGGATAAGAGGTATAGCCATAATAAGAGGTGCATCATGAGTATGAGCTAATGATTGTGGAAAAGCGTTTGTTCTTGAATGAACAGATTTTCCAAAAAAAGTCAAAAATAACAAACGAAATGAGTAATACGAAGTACATAATGCAGAAAGACTTCCTAGCCAATATGCAAAATTTCCACTGAGAGTATATTTAGCGTAAGCTACTTCTAGAATCACATCTTTTGAATAAAATCCAGTTAAAAATGGAAATCCAATAAGAGCAAGAGAACCTATGACCATCATGGCATAAGTAAAAGGTAAAACTGCAGTAAGTCCTCCCATTTTGCGCATATCTTGTTCATCAGCTAAGGCATGAATAACAGAACCTGCGCTTAAGAAAAGAAGAGCCTTAAAGAAAGCATGATTCATTAAGTGAAAAACACCTACAGAATAATTTGAAATTCCACAAGCAAATACCATGTAACCAAGCTGGCTACATGTTGAATAAGCAATAACTCTCTTTAAATCATTTTGAACAATTCCTGTAGTTGCAGCAAAAAAAGAAGTCATGGCCCCTACAAAAGTGACAACAATTAAAGCGGTGGGTGCATATTCAAATAATGGTGAACAACGAGCAATTAAAAAAACTCCTGCGGTTACCATGGTTGCAGCATGAATAAGTGCAGATACTGGTGTGGGTCCTTCCATAGCATCTGGAAGCCATGTATGTAATCCTAATTGAGCAGATTTCCCAACTGCTCCAACAAAAAGAAGAAGACATAAAGTGTTGAGAACATCAAATTCCATATTACAAAAAAGAAAATTTGTATTTGTGAATTGATGAGCACAGGCGAATACAGTAAGAAAGTCTACGCTTTGAAAAAAAGAAAAAATTCCAAAAATTCCTAAAGCAAGACCAAAATCTCCTACTCGATTGACAAGCATGGCTTTGATTGCTGATTTATTTGCTTGTAGACGAGTAAACCAAAAATTAATTAAAAGATATGAAGCTAAACCCACACCTTCCCATCCAAAAAACATTTGTACAAAATTATCCCCTGTCACTAACATTAACATAAAAAATGTAAACAGAGAAAGATAACTCATAAATCGTGGAAGATGAGGATCTTCTGCCATGTATGAAATTGAATAAAGATGAACTAAACTACTTACAAAAGTGACAACAACGAGCATCACGACAGTTAAACTATCAAAAAGGAAACCCCAAGAAGCGTCAAACATTTCTGAAGAAATCCAAGGAGCAAATCTTATATAACAAGGACTTCCGGAAAGTGCTACTTCATAAAAAGCAAGAAAGGAAAGGAAAGCAGAAAAACTTACACATGCCGTTGAGACTAAAGGAGCTCCTCGAAATCCGAGAAAACGACCAAATCCTCCAGCAAGAATGAAACCTAAAAACGGAAGAACGACAATAAGGAGATACATAAAGATTTGCCTTTTTTTTGAAAGAAAAAGAACGTATTCAAATCATCCGCAAAGCGGATATCGAGAGCGAATTAAGCGAAGAATCAGCCTCAAAGCGCAGAATCAGCAAAGCTGATTGGGATGAGCGAAGCTCATCAGCTTAATTTATCCACGATATTCACTTGATTCACGATGTAAATCAAGTGGATTCGAATTCTATTTCTGAGTTTCAATCGATTCACTTTTCATTGTCTAGAAGTGGATTTGAACCACTGACACAAGGATTTTCAATCCTTTGCTCTACCAACTGAGCTATCTAAACATTTTTTATGAAAAAAAGAAATTTTCCGCATTTCGAATGTAGACGAAGAATCAGCCTCAAAGCGAAGCCTGATCCACTTCGAGAGACTTAATCAGCTGTACAAAGCTTCGCTTTGAGGCTGATTCTTCGTCTACATTCTAGTACAGCTGATTATAGGATGAGAGAATAAAAAAGATTAATTTATGAAAGATCAAAATGAATTTATATTAGAATCAAAAAAATTCAATCAACTTGAAAATTTAAAGTCTTCAAAATCAATTGATTTGGTAAAGCCCTTGGATTCACCCCAAAATAGTGGATCTGATCCTTCTCTGTTGAAAGAATTATTTAAGACAAAAGCACATATTGGAAGAAGCACTTGGGTGAAAATGATGTCACCATTTCTCTTAGGATCTCGAAACGATATTTTTATTTTTGAATTAGAATTAACCATTATGTGTATGAAACAAGTTCTCAAAGTTTTAGAAAATATTCGTAAAAAAAATGGACATATTTTATTCGTCAATACATCGTCAAAATATTCAGAGCTTGTCAAAAGAACCGCATTAAGTGTCAATCAAAGTTATGTCAATGACCGATGGGTTGGTGGAAGTTTAACAAATTGGAAACAAATATCAAAATCAATTTTTCTTTTCCAAAAATTTTCTTTTCAATTTGAAAATTTTTTAAAAATTCATAATATACAAATTCCAATTTATCAAAAAGCAAAAAAAAGATATGAAGGTCTCATCGGCAAAGCGGATATCTTTCAAAGTAAAAAATATAAGAAAGAAAGTTCAAATCAAAATGAACCTGCTTTGTACAATGAATCTCTCCCAGACCTTATTATTTTAATAAATCCAGATCAAAATCCAATAGTCATTCAAGAAGCAAAAATTTATCAAATACCAATTATAGGTTTTGCAGATACAAATACACAAAATAAAGATATAGATTATATTATTCCAGGAAACATAAAATCAATTTCTTTTATGTATTTTTGTTTAAATTTGTTTACAATAGTATTACAAAGAAAGAACTCGGCATAATCAGTCTCAAACCGAAGCCTGATGAAGCCTAGGATGAGCGAAGCTCATCGGCTTCATCTACGTACAGCTGATTGGAATGAGACATAGAAGCCGATGAGCTACGCTCATCCTGCGCTTCTTATAGCTCATCGAGGATAGAAAAATTGGAGTAAAAGGATTCGAACCTTTGAATATCGGCGTCAAAAACCGATGCCTTGCCACTTGGCTATACTCCAGAAAATCAAAGAAAGGGAAGATGGCTGAGGGGTTTAAGGCGACAGACTGTAAATCTGTTGATTCATATCATCGTAGGTTCAAATCCTACTCTTCCCAATTCTCAAATCTTCGCTTAATAAGGCTTCGCTCAATAAGCGGAGTCATCTGAACGTACATAGATGCAGCCGATGAGCTTCGCTCATCCAAATCAGCTGTACGTAGATGAAGCCGATGAGCTTCGCTCATCGGCTTCATCAGGCTTCGCTTTGAAGCTGATTCTTCGGTTTCATCAGGCTTGGCTTTGAGGCTGATTGGGATGAGACATAGAAGCCGATGAGCTACGCTCATCCTGCGCTTCTTACAGCTCATCGGCTTTGAGATAAATTTAAGAATCGAAATATATTACAGTTTGAGCGGTGTTCACCATGAATTCATGAATGAGCGGAATCAACTGTACCTAGATGAAGCCGATGAGCTTCGCTCATCCCAATCAGCTGTACAAAGCTTTGCTTTGAGGCTGATTCTTCGCTTTGAGGCTGATTAAGCTACGAGAGACGTAGTCTACATTCGATCAAATAAAATTTTTCCAAAGATTATTCCCATTCTAAAGCACCTTTTTGCCACTCATAAATAAAACCAATTGTAAGAATAACAAGAAAAACAATCATAGACCAAAATCCAAAAAAACTCATTTTATTAAGTGAAACAGCCCACGGAAAAAGAAAAGTCACTTCAAGATCAAAAATAATAAATAAAATAGCGACAAGGTAGAATCGAATATCAAAACGACTTCTCGCATCATCAAATGGATCAAAACCACATTCATATGCAGAAACTTTCTCAGGATCTGCTTTTTGAGTAGAAAAAACAAAAGAAAGTCCTAAAATAAGAAGTGATAATACTAAACTAATTCCAATGTAAATAAGTATTGGTGCATATTCAATCATAAATTATACTTTTTTATGTGATTTTTTTGTTTCAACCTGGAATCCACCTCAAAAGCAGAATCAGCTTTGAGGCTGATTGGGATGAGCGAAGCTCATCGGCTTAATGTACGTACCCCTGATTATGGAGTTCAAAAATTTGCAATTCTCAATTTGGAGACAACGGGAAAAACGGGACTTGAACCCGCGACCTCTGGCGTGACAGGCCAGTACTCTAACCAACTAAGCTATTTTCCCAAAAGTGAATCAACTGATTAACGGTAAATAGAATTGATTTGGGTACTAACGGAATCGAACCGCTGACAGCTTCGGTGTAAACGAAGTACTCTACCAACTGAGCTAAGTACCCTTTTCAGTTATTGATTCTAAGAATCAACCGTAGAAAGTTGATGAGTCGAATGAAGCCGATGAGACATCTTACAGCTCATCGGCGAATGAAATTAACGATCGACTTCGCCAAAAACAATATCTTGAGTCCCTATGATTGTCACAACATCAGCAAGCATATGATTTCGAGACATAAAATCAAGACCTTGAAGATGAGCAAAACCAGGGGCTCGAATTTTACAACGATATGGTCTATTACTTCCATTACTTACGAGGTAAACACCAAATTCTCCTTTAGGTGCTTCAATAGCAGTATAAGTTTCAGAAGAAGGAACAGTAAAACCTTCTGTGTACAATTTAAAATGATGGATCAATGATTCCATTGATTGTTTCATTTGTGTTCGAGAAGGTGGAGTGATTTTGCGATCATCAGATTTAATCATTCCTTGAGGAAGTTCGTTTAAAGCTTGCATAATAATTCGGATACTTTGTCTCATTTCTTCAACACGAATAAGATAACGATCATAACAGTCACCTCGAGTTCCTACTGGAATTTCAAAATTCATGTTTTCATAAACATCATAAGGTTGACTTTGACGAAGGTCCCAGGAAATTCCAGATCCACGAAGCATTACTCCACTAAAACCCCAATCCATCGCCTCTTGTGCTGAAACTGTTCCAATATCGACAAGTCTTTGTTTCCATATACGATTATTTGTTAACATTTCTTCAAGTTCATCGATCCGAGAAGCAAATTGTTCAACAAATCGATAAATATCTTCACTTAATCCAAAAGGTAAATCTTGGGAAACTCCTCCTGGTCTAATATAGGCAGCATGCATACGTGCTCCAGAAACACGTTCATAAAATTCCATTAATTTTTCGCGTTCTTCAAAAGCCCAAAGAAATGGAGTAAGTGCACCTACATCCATAGCATGTGTTGTCAAAGCGAGGAGATGATTTAAAATTCGGGTAATTTCAGAAAAAAGCACACGAATGTATTGAGCACGTAAAGGAACTTCGCATTGAAGTAATTTTTCCACAGCAAGTGAATATCCATGTTCTTGTGCCATCATAGACACATAATCCAGGCGATCAAAATATGGTAATGCTTGAAGATATGTTTTATATTCGATGAGTTTTTCTGTTCCTCGATGAAGAAGTCCTATATGTGGATCAGCTCGTTGAACAACTTCACCATTCATTTCCAGAACAAGTCTGAGAACACCATGAGCAGCCGGGTGTTGTGGACCAAAATTTAAAGTAAAATTTTTTACTTTTTTTGAAGAAACTGTATGTTGAAGAGCCATTTTTTTTTCCTTTTTTTATCAAAGAGAAAATCAACCATATTGAACCGATGAGCTGTACATAGATTAAGCGAAGAATCAGCTGTACGTAGATGAAGCCGATGAGCTTCGCTCATCCCAATCAGCTCTGCTGATTCTTCGCTTCATCAGGCTTCGCTTTGAGGCTGATTCTGTTAATCTACGTACAGTGAATCAGGTGGATTCTAGTTTTATTAATTAATGGAGGTAAACGGACTCGAACCGTTAATCTCATGCTTGCAAAGCATGCGTTCTACCTTTAAACAATACCCCCAAAAAAAAGCATCGAACGAAATCAAGTTTTAAATTTAATTTTAAGCCTTGTGTTTTGTACTATTTTCTCACTTTCATTTAATTATGATCCCTTCGGAGGAAATGGGATTTGAACCCATGATACAAAATAAATTGTATGTTGATTTAGCAAACCAATGCCTTAAGCCACTCAGCCATACCTCCATCAAAAACTTCTAAAAATTTAAATCTACCATAGAAGCCGATGAGCTAAGCTCATCCTACGCTTCTTACAGCTGATTTTTGGGTTTGTTAAGTGGATTTAATTATTTGCTTACGTAGCTCAGAAGGTAGAGCATTCCTATGGTAAGGGAAAGGTCTCCGGTTCAAATCCGGTCGTAGGCTTCCACCAATAATCCACTTCATGAATTGCTTGAATTCACAAAATGGATTCCAGATCTTTATTTTATTTATTGAAAGACAAAATACTCAATCCACCATGTACGTAGATGTAGAATCAGCCTCAAAGCGCAGAATCAGCAAAGCTGATTGGGATGAGCGAAGCTCATCGGCTTCTATGTCTCCTAGGCTGATTAAGTCGATCAACTTTGAGAGACTTAATCAGCTGTACAAAGCTTCGCTTTGAGGCTGATTCTTCGTCTACATTCTAGTACAACTGATTGTGGACCTGTTATGATAGAAATCCTTTATATATCATTTGAATTTGTACTTGAACACCAGAAAATGGAATATGTTTTATATTTTCAAGAAAAAGAGAAATTTCTTTCTTTTGTCTCGAGTCGGTGTTCTTTGTCTCCCCTTCTATATTATTTATTCTAGTTGGAAAGAGAATAATTTTATCTTTATAATACTTTATTTGGAATTGTTCTCTAGATTTTTTATCAATATGCGGAGATCTTAAAAGAGTAAATTTTTTGATTTTTACCGGAAAAGAATAACGTGAAAATTTCCAATCTCCAGGAAGAAATTTGAGTATTTGTCGAGATGCTGCATGCATAGACTCATATTCAAAAGATTTATATGAAATTTCTATAAATTGTACCATAAGCAAATTTTCTTTTTTATTCTGAAAGGGGCTCGAATGTAAACGAAGAATCAGTCTCAAAGCGCAGAATCAGCAAAGCTGATTACATATCTCGAAGTGGATTAATACATTTCGAGAGCGAATAAGATTCCTTTATATAGAAGGATGCACCAATCCAGGATTGAGTCTTAAATAGAAGATCATTGATTAGATGAACAAGAATCAGCCTCAAAGCGAAGCCTAATCCACTTCGAGAGACTTAATCAGTTGTACGTAGATGAAGCCGATGAGCTTCGCTCATCCCAATCAGCTCTGCTGATTCTTCGCTTCATCAGGCTTTGCTTTGAGGCTGCATTCTAGTACAGCTGATTGAATCAAGAGAAGCTTCCAGACCACATCCCTATCAACTTTGAGGCTTTGAGATGAATTCAAGAATTTTTATTTTTTTAATTTTTTTTTATGTATAGTTTTTTTTCGTGTTGATGCAAATTCTCCAAATTTATGACCAACCATGTCTTCAGTCACTTGAAATGAAATAAATTGTTTTCCATTATGAACTTCAAAATATTGATTTAAAAATTCAGGAAGAATCATAGATCGACGCGACCATACTCTTATTTTACGTGTTGATTGAGAAATATTTTGAATTGTTTTTTTCTGAAAGAAATAAGAATCAACAAATGGACCTTTCCAAAGGGATCTTGACATAATTTCACACTTTTTTAAATTTTAAATCGAAGAATCAGCCTCAAAGCGAAGCCTGATCCACTTCGAGAGACTTAATCAGCTCTGCTGATTCTTCGTCTACATTCTAGTACAGCTGATTAACGATAATGCGAAAGGTGGGACTTGAACCCACATGAAAAAAATCATTACCACCTCAAAGTAACGCGTCTGCCAATTTCGCCACTTTCGCAAAAAATTTCATTCTAGGCTGCATACAGCTAATCAGTATAACAAATTGATCCACTTGATTCACGATATTCACGAAGTGAATCATGTGAATATCGTAGATGAAGCCGATGAGCTTCGCTCATCCTAGGCTTCATCAGGCTTTGCTTTGAGGCTGATTCTGCGCTTAATTCGGTTGATTAATAGAAAAAAAATGATATTTTTATGGGTCAAAAAACGAATCCAATTTCTTTAAGAATAAATATAAATAGAAATTTTGAATCATCTTGGTTTCAAGATGATTCAATGAAATATAGTCAATTACTACATCAAGATTTAAAAATTAGAGAATACTTAAAATCATTATTCACATTTATAGGAATACATACAGGAAGAATAAATCTTCAAGTCTTTCCTAAAAAATTAATCATTCATTATTTTCTCCATGATAGCAAGAAGAAAAAAGTTCAAAGACAATTAACATTTTCATCTGAAAAATTTCAACAACTTTTATTTATTCAAAACTTGTCTTTCTCTCAAAAGAAAAACTTTGAAGAATACCTTCAATTTGTTACAAAAAATCATATGAATTACAGTGATTTTCGAAAACATTTTTTTCTAAGATTTTTTTTGATACGTTTCTTTTTTTCTGAAAATCAAAATATTCTTTCGACAAAGACAGCTTTAAATTATTCATATGAATTTTTAAAATTAGTCAACCCTCGAATCCACGAAGTGGATCTATCAATATTAAAAAGAGTTGATTCAACAAGCTGTAATTCAGGAGTGAAAGATGTCAGTTTAATGAATGAATTTAAAACACAAAGAACCCAACTTACTATTGATAAAAATTTGAAACATATTGAATCTATTTTAACGAAAAATTTACAATGTCATTCATCTATACTTCCAATGAAGATAGATTCTCGATACAAAAGTGCCCAATTTATATGTGATTATGTGTGTCAACGTCTTCAAGAAAATCTTTCATTTCGACAAATTTTTAAGCAACTTCTTCAAGAAATAAAAAATCATAATGAAATACAAGGAATGAGAATTGTTTGTTCTGGACGTTTAGGTGGTGTAGAAATGGCTCGTGTTGAGTCAAAAAAATATGGACAGACTTCTCTTCATGTCTTTTCATCAAAAATTGATTATGCTTCAGAACAAGCCTATACTCTTTTTGGACTTCTTGGAGTAAAAGTTTGGTTATCTTTTCGAAACTAAAATCCACGATACCCTGAATTTATGAGTGAGATGAAGCCGATGAGCTTCGCTCATCCTAATCCACTTCGTGGATTCGAGATAATTAGACGAAGAATCAGCCTCAAAGCGAAGCCTGATGAAGCGAAGAATCAGCCTCAAAGCAAAGCTTTGTACAGCTGATTGGGATGAGCGAAGCTCCTCGGCTTCTCCCAATCAATAAAGTTGATTGGAATTCACGTACATTTTTTTGTTCTCTTAAAAAAGCAAATCCGTATGCTTCAACCAAAACGCACAAAACATCGAAAATTTCAAAAAGGGACTTGTGGTGGAAAAGTATCAAATACACTCTCTCTGTCTTTTGGAAAATTTGGAATTAAAACTCTCGTAGCAGGTCAATTATCCTCTCAAACAATTGAAGCAGCTCGCCGAACTATGACTAGAAAACTCAGAAGAAATGGTCAAATTTGGATTCGCGTTTTTCCTGATATAGGAGTAAGTGAAAAACCTGCAGAAGTTCGTATGGGAAAGGGAAAAGGAAACCCATCTTTTTGGGTATGCCGCGTGAAAATAGGCCAAATTCTTTTTGAACTCGAAGGTGTAAATATTGAACTTGCAAAACAAGCTGCTTTTCTTGCAGCCCAAAAAATACCACTTCGAACTAAATTTACCCTTATTGATGAATAACAAATATCAGTTGACCTTGAATGCATTGCTCGAATTTAGACCTCGAATCCACTTGATTCACGATATTCACTTGATTCACGATATTCACGATGTGAATCAAGTGAATATCGTGGATAGATTAAGCGAAGCTTAATCAGAGGGAGAGAGCTGTAAGAAGCCGATGAGCCTCGTTTCCAAGTGCATTCAAGATTTCGAAGTATATCCCAATCAGCTGTACGTAGATGAAGCCGATGAGCTTAGCTCATCC
>JACCDP011514007.1_pt1 | contig 20277 bp, 13 predicted proteins | sample 7445841 | NCBI WGS metagenome assembly JACCDP01 (sample SAMN15323441, study PRJNA562643) | freshwater metagenome | isolation source: river surface water | place: USA:Blue River Watershed | collected 2017-08-17
GAAGACAGCGGTTTTTCTGGCGTGGTGTTCAAAGTGCAAGCCAACATGGATGCCAACCACCGCGACCGGATTGCGTTTGTTCGAGTGGCCTCGGGCAAATACACGCCCGGCATGAAACTCAAAGTGCAACGCAGCGCCAAGGAATTGCGCCCGACGTCGGTGGTGACGTTTCTCAGCCAACGGCGCGAAGCGGTTGAAGAAGCGTTTGCAGGCGACATCATTGGTTTCACCACCCACGGTGGCGTGCAACTGGGCGACACCATCACCGATGGCAGCAACCTGCAATTCACTGGCCTGCCTTTTTTTGCGCCAGAGTTGTTCATGACGGTGCTGCTGAAAAACCCGCTGCGAACCAAACAATTGCAAACCGGTTTAGAACAACTCGGGGAAGAAGGCGCGATCCAAGTGTTCAAACCCGAAGTTGGCGGCCCGATGTTGTTGGGTGCAATTGGCCAATTGCAATTTGAAGTGGTGCAACACCGGCTCAAAGCCGAGTACGACTGCGATGTTCGCCTGGAGTCTTGTCAATACACCGGGGCGCGCTGGATCACCGCGGACACCCCGGCGCAATTGCGTGAATTCTGCAACGCCTACCCGCAGCGCATGGCACTCGACGCGGCCAACACCTTGGCCTATTTGTGTACCTCACCTTATGACGTGCGCTTGGCGCAAGAGCGTTTCCCGCAGATCCACTTTCATCCTTTGCGCGAGCACGCCGGCTTGTCCTTGGGTTCTGCTGGCTGAGCCTGGTGATGCGCAAAGACTGGTTGCCACCCAATCTGCGGCCTGTGTTGTGGTTGTTGGTGTGGTTGCTGGTGGGCGTGATGTTGTGGCTCAAACCCCCAACAGTCAACCACATCGGCAGGCCTGCGGCAGTGCCTGCGCCCACCATGACGGCAGCGGCACACACCTGGGTGATCGAAGCCCAAGGTGTGATCACGCCGCCTGACCAAGTGCCGGCGGCACACGCAAGCAACTTGGTCGCGTTGCCGGACAACCCGGCATTCTCGCTCGCCGTTTTTTGGTTCGCTGGCAGCAAAGAAGCCCGGCCCGATGTCCGCATCGCCATGTCCTTATGGTCGCGCCAACGGCAAGCTTGGACAGACCCGGTGTGGGTGGTCGACCGACACACTGCCACTGCGGGGCTGGGCAAAGGCCTGTTGCACATGGGTAACCCTGTGGCTTGGGTGGACCAGCGACAACGGTTGCACTTGTTTGTGGTGGGCACCGGCTTGGGAGGTTGGGCTGCTTCGCGGGTCTTGCATTTGCGGCATGACAGCCTGCCCACGGCCAGCACGCCCTCACCCACGTTTGAAGTCATGGGTCAACTGCCGTTGGGTTGGCTATGGAACCTGAGTCACCTGGTTCGTCATTCACCTTTGCCATTGGCCGATGGCGGCATGGTGCTGCCCTTGCATTTCGAGTTGGGTGGTCATTACCCTGTGTTTGCCTGGTTCAGCCCTGATGGGGAATTTCAAGGTTTGCGCCGAGTCACCGACATGAACCATGCGCTGCAACCCGCACCAGTGGCCGTTGATGGCCAGCATTGGTTGGCCTATTTGCGCACCTTGGCACCACGCGACAAATTGAACCTGGTCGGCACATCGACTGCGGGTCAGGATTGGCAACTTCAGCCCGAACTGGGATTGAGTCAGCGCGACTCTGCCGTTGCCAGTGTGCGTTTGCCCTCAGGTGAATTTGTGTTGGCACGCAACCCCATGGAACGTTCACGCAATCAATTGGTGATGCACCACAGCCCGGATGGTTTGAATTGGTCACCTGCACTGACCATTGCCGAAGGCGACACTGGCAGCGAATACTCGTACCCGTCGATGCGTTGGAGCGAAGACCGTTTATGGATCAGCTACACACATTTGCGCCAAGGCATTGGCTGGCAACGCTGGCGTGCGGTTCCTTCTGACAAGGCCACGCCATGAACACATGGCTCTGGCTGAACCCCACCGCGTTGCTGCCAACATTGGCCGTTCAACAACTTTTTCATGCCCTGATTTGGCTGGCGGTTTTGAGTTGGCTGGGCGTGGCATGTTTGCCTTCCTATGACCGCCGCTGGCGTTGGTTGATTTGCAGCACGGCCGCGTTGCTGGTGTTGTGGGTTTGGTCATGGGTCCTGCCCTCGCTGGGCTTGGTGTTCCAGACCCCGAGCCTGCTGACCCTGTGTGCTTGCTTGGCGGCGGCATGGAGCGATGTTCAGGGCCCATCGGCGAGGCTATTCCGTACATCGTCAAACACGCGCATCGGTACTTGGGCATGGCTGTCACTGACCGTCGCAGGCTGGGTTTTGCTGATCGATGCCGTCGGACATTTGCCATGGGATGTGTACAGCTGGGGGTTTGACCCTCGCTTGCCATGGTTCGCCTGGGGCTTGGCGGGGCTGTGGATGGTGGCGGCTTACTTGACCGGATTGCCAGAGTGGCATGCCAAAGCCGCGACCTGTTGGTTGGTTGCCACCGGTTTGTTTGTGGCCACGCATGCGCCCTCAGGCAATGCATGGGACGCTTGGCTAGACCCGGGCTTGTGGCTGTATGCGCATTACCAATGGATCAACAACCGGTGGTTTCAGCGCACCCGCATCAACCATTCCTGACGCCACAACCATTCGCTGGGGCGCGTCCAATTGTCCGCATGCACTTGGTCGGGTTTCAAACGTTGCTCGATGTCCCAGCGCACAGCCACGCGTTCACAGGTTTGTTGGGTTTCACAAGCCAAAGGCGGGTCGTTCAACATGCGCGGCAGGATGAACCATGTGCCCGATGTGCGGTCTGTTCCATCACTCAAAGCGTTGATTTTGGCTTGCGCGGGCACAAAGCGGTTGCGCCCCGGCAATAAAAATTGCAAGCGTTCGAATTCGCCATTGAAACCTTCAACCACCCACACGGTGTCGGCCACAGGTCGCTCGCTGCGGTTGCCTTCAAAGCCCACACGCGCCATGGACATGCCTTGCATCAAGGCATTGAAACCGAAGAAAAACAAAGCCGCAGCCCATAAACCGTGAACCGGATTCACGACAGACCGCGACAGGGCAACACAGCCCACGACCACCACCACTCCCGACCCTGCCACGCCGAGCGCCCATGCAGTGGGCAGCACACCGATGCTGTGCCCATGCCATGCCAACCAAGACAACACCGCCAACGCCAATGCACTCAGCCATGCCGTGCTGCGGGTCACCCAAGCCGGGAATGTCTCTGCATGCATGGCCAACAGCATGGCAACGGCGGGCATCAAAGGCAACAGGTAACGGCTGGAGCGTTGGCTGGGAATCAAAAACACCAAGCACCAAACAGCGATCCATGTCCACAGCGCCATTGGGAAACCACCGCGCCAAACCAGGCCATGCGCACGCGCATGTCGCCAACCCACCAGCATCAACGCGCCGACCCATGGGAACAACAAGCCCGTGTTGAGGAATGGCGCAGCCAAATAATCCCCAGACCCTTTGACGCTGAACAACACCGACAAATACGGCTGTCCTGCACCCAACTTGCCGGCGTTTTCATGTTGCACAAATTCGCGCCACACCTCTTGCGGCTGCGGATCCAACCATAACCACAGGGCAAACACACCCACTGACCACACCGCCCACCAAGCGGTTTGTGCGGTGCATGTCACCGCATCCCGCCAAGACCAGTGGGGTTGAAGCACCAAACGCAGGGCCCAGGTGGCCGCTGCCAATGGCGCGATCAGGGCAAACGATTTGTAGGCGAGCCCCAAACCGGTCAACAAACCCAACACCGTCCACGCCAACCATTCGGATGCCGATGCATGGATACCGCGCGTTGAGGAATGTGCCGCCCGCCACAACACCCATGCTGGGGCCAAGCTGTACCAAAACATTTCAGGCGCGGTGGTCAGGTAAGGTCGTCCATAGCGGAACGTGCCCCAACTGAGCAGCAAACACAACACCGCCCACGCAGCGGTTCGCCATTCACCTGACCAACGGTGAAGCAACATGGACATGCCCAAGCACACGCAAACCAAGTACACCAAGCTGGGCAACCGCAACAACCACAAGTGCCAATGGTGGCCCCAACCACTGACCACCATGCTTTGCCAAAACAACAAAGGTGGTTTGGTGTTGCGCATGTCATTCAAGTCGGAGACCAAGGGCAACCATTGGCCACTGGCGGCGGTCAAGCGAGCGATGTGGGCATACACCATCTCGTCGCCATTGCTGGGCATGTAGAGGTTGTCAATGCCCCAGACATACAACACAGCCACTGCCAGTACCGTGAACCACAGCACCCGTGTGGATGGCAATCGACGTTCTGGGTGTGCCGTGCTCATGCCCGGTCGTCAGTGGATGTTCGCTTGAACGTCCATTTGTCGTTGGCCATGTAATTGCTGACGCTGGCCACCACAATCGACAACACATTGGCCAGCAAGTAATACATGTGGTTGGCCAAGAACAGGGTCAAGCTGTATTGAATCAGCATGCCCAACCAACATGACACGCTGTATTTCACCAAACGCTTGCCGGTGGCCAGGTCAGGGCTCAAGCGCGATAACTCGCCAGTTTGCAAACGATCAGCCCAAGTCCAGACACTGTTCCATGCAAAGTTATTCACCGTGGCCACCGCTATCGCGCAGGCCAAGGCCAAGGACAAACGAACCTCCGGGTCGCTGATGACCCATGGCAAGGCGATTTCTTGCATCACATACAGCACCGCGATGTTGACCACCGTGCCGGATGCGCCGACGGTGGCAAATCGGACATAACGCCATCTGAACAAACGCCACAACCACGGCTCACACCAAGCCAGCCAGCGCGGCAAACGAATCGGTAAAGCGTCAGGCGTGGAATCAGACATACGCAGGCAAACGGGGTTCGCACAATTGCAATTGGGTCAACGCCAAGGACAACACCTCATCGGGGGAAATTTGCTTCAAGCATTGGTTGTCGCCGTCACACGGTGTGGCGCGGTGGTTGTATGCAGTCAGGCATGGCGAGCATGCCACATGGCTTTCCAACGCCACCGCGCGTGGCGTGAGCGGCCCATACAAGGCGCTGGTTTCCGGGCCGAAGAACATCAACGTGCGGATCGGCGTGAGGCTGGCGAAATGGCCAGGGCCACCGTCATTGGTGACCAACAAATCGCTGTGAAAAAACAAGCGGGTCAAGGCCTCTAAATTTTCGGTGTAACCGACAAAATTCAAACACAAAGGATGCGCGCATTCGGCTTGAATGGCTTGCGCCAGTGCTTGGTCTTCTGGCAGGCCAATGATGCCGACCGCATGGCCTTGGGCACACAAGGCTTTGGCCAAGGCCGCGTAATGCGAAGCAGGCCACGCACGGATGGGTAACAAGCCACCACCTGCGTAAAACAGAACGCGTTGGGACGCCGACATGAAACTGGGATGGTCTTGACGCAATCGCCTTGTGAAATTCGGCATGTCGTCTTGGCTGAAATGCACACGCAGACCTGAATCCAAAGGCTTGGCCAGCATCGCCATGCTTTTGCTGCGAGGCATGCTGTTCGATTGCAACGCTTCAACCAAGGCCATGAACTGCAAACTGATGTGACGGTAAGGGTTGTAGGTGACCGCCGCGTTGAAGAAAGAGCCCCGGTACAAACCTTCTTGGGTATGCGGTGTGAAACCTGCCCGCCAGCGTGCGCCACAACCATAAGCCAGTAAAGCGCTGATGCGAGAAAACAATTCGCAGTCAATCACGGCATCGAATTGCAAACGGCGCAGTCGCCACAGCACGCGCACCAAATCGCGCAACAAGCTGAACAGTCCGCTGTCATCTATGCCATGCAACTGTGACTCGGGTGCCAAGCCCAACAACCGTGCCACCGATTGGTTTCGCTTGAGTTGAAGAATGTGAATCTGCGCCCCTGGATGGCGTTGTTGAATGTGAGTAAACATCGGGCCTGCCAACACCATGCTGCCCATTTCTGACAACATGATCACCAAGACTTTGTGTACCGGCTGCGATGGGTCAGCCGCACGTCCGAAGAAGCGATCCCACAGAGACACCAGGCCACATAACAGAGGTCCGACCCAGGCGTCGATTCGGCGTTGCGTATGTATATTCATAAAGGCAAGCTGGCATTGTAGTCAGCCGCCAAGGCTGACAGATGTCAACTCACTGTCGCGCCAACACGGGCTGCAATGCCCGCCCGGTGTGGGTTCCCAAAGCCACCAGCGCTTCGGGCGTGTCTGCCGCCACCACCCTGCCGCCGCCATCACCGCCTTCGGGTCCCAAATCAATCACCCAATCGGCTTCGGCAATCACATCCAAGTCGTGCTCGATCACCACCACACTGTGGCCGCCGTCCACCAATCGGTGCAACACGCGAATCAATTTGTCCACATCGGCCATGTGCAAACCCACGGTGGGTTCGTCCAACACATACAAGGTGTGCGGTGCTTGTTGGCCACGGCGAGTGACATCGTCGCGCACTTTGGAGAGTTCGGTCACCAGTTTGATGCGTTGTGCTTCGCCGCCACTCAACGTGGGTGAAGGCTGTCCCAGCGTCAAATAACCCAAGCCCACGTCTTTGAGCAGTTGCAATGGGTGGCTGATTTGGGTCATGGCCGCGAAAAATTCCACCGCCTCGTCGACTTCCATTTGCAAGACTTCGCCAATGCTTTTTCCGCGCCAGCGAACCGCCAAGGTTTCAGGGTTGAAGCGAGCGCCTTTGCAGACCTCACACAAGACTTTCACATCCGGCAAGAAACTCATTTCGATGGTGCGCATGCCTTGGCCTTCACAACCGGGACAACGCCCTTCACCGGTGTTGAAGCTGAACCGCCCCGGCCCATAGCCGCGGGCTCTCGCCTCCAAGGTCTCGGCGAACAACTTGCGTATCGTGTCCCAAAACCCAATGTAAGTGGCCGGACAACTGCGTGGGGTTTTGCCAATCGGGGTTTGGTCGACCTCTAACACGCGATCAATGTCTTCGTAACCTTGCAGGTTCTTGCAACCCTGCCAAGCAGGGTGTTTGCCGGCGTCATTCGCTTTGCGTCCGGCTTGGGTCGAACGTTGCGCCACGACAGCGCTGACATTCGCCAACAACACATCGCGGGCCAAGGTGGATTTGCCTGAACCACTGACGCCGGTGACGGCCACCAAACGCTGCAATGGCAGATCGATGTTCACTTGCTGCAAGTTGTGCAAGAAAGCACCCTTCACCCCGAGCCAGCCAGCGGATGAACCCGCCACCGCTCGGCGAGCTTGCAAGGGGTGTTGCATGGCGTGTTTGAGGTAGCGTCCGGTTTGCGAATCGGGTGCAGCCATGAGGTCTGACACCGACCCCTGCGCCACCAAATGCCCGCCACGCTTGCCCGCGCTTGGGCCGATATCGATGATGTGATCGGCGCGTCGGATGGTGTCTTCGTCGTGCTCCACCACCACCAAGGTGTTGCCTTTGTCGCTGAGAACTTTCAGCGCATCCAACAAGATTTGGTTGTCACGCGCATGCAGCCCAATGGTGGGTTCGTCCAAGACGTAACACACGCCTTGCAAATGGCTGCCCAATTGCGCAGCCAAGCGAATGCGTTGCGCTTCGCCGCCACTCAAACTGGGAGCGCCACGGTCGAGCGTCAAATAGCCCAAGCCGACGCTGTCGAGAAACTCGAGTCGGCTTTGAATTTCTGGCAACAAATCGCGTGCAATGTCCGCTTCACGCCCACTCAAGGTCAGGCCTGCTGCCCAAGCACGCATGCTTTGCACACTCATGCGCGCCAATGAAGTGATCGACACACCCGCAAATTTGACCGCCCGCGCTGTCGGATTCAAACGCGTGCCTTGGCAAGCACCACACACCTGATCGGTGAGGTCTTCCAATTCTGGTTCGGCAAAACTTTTTTCTCTGCCACGCTCTTGCGGGTCTTGCACCGAATCATCCATGGCTGCGCGCTGTTCGCGTGACAGCGTGATACCGGTCCCCACGCATTGCGTACACCAGCCATGCTTGCTGTTATAGGAAAACAAGCGCGGATCGAGTTCTGCGTAAGAGGTGTCACACACGGGGCAAGCACGTCGCGTGGAGAACGCATGCAACACACCAATGTGCGAGGTGTCTTCGCCGCTCAGCATGGCCTGTTGCAAACCATCCAAGCCACTCAGCACATGCACGACGCCTTTGCCATGTTCCAACGCCGTCATCAACGCTTGGCGCAGTTCGGTTTCACGCGTGGGCTCTACCGTCATGCTGGCAATCGGCAACTCGACCGTGTGCTCCTTGAACCGGTCGATGCGTGGAAAACCGGTCGTCGGTAAAAACTGTCCGTCCACGCGCAAATGGGTGTAGCCGCGCGGGCGGGCCCAATCGGCCAATTCGGTGTAGACGCCTTTTCGGTTCATCACCAAAGGGCTGAGCAAGCCCATGTGTTGTCCGCGAAATTGTTTCATCAACAACGCCAACAAGCGTTCTGGGGTTTGCGGTTGCAATGCCGCATCGTCATGCACGCAATGCTGCGTCCCCAATTTCACAAACAGCAAGCGCAAGAAGTGCCAGACCTCGGTGGTGGTGCCGACCGTTGATTTGCGACCGCCTCGCGACAGTCGCTGCTCGATCGCGACAGTGGGCGGGATCCCATAAACCGCATCCACTTCAGGTCGACCAGCGGGTTGCACGATGCTGCGCGCATACGCATTCAAACTTTCCAAATAACGCCGCTGACCTTCGTTGAACAAAATGTCAAATGCCAACGTGGATTTGCCCGAACCGCTGACGCCAGTCACCACATTGAATTGACCACGTGGTATGTCCACGCTCATGTTTTTCAAGTTGTGTTCTTTGGCATTGACGATGCGTATGTGGTTGTTGAGCACCTGGCCCAGGTATTTGGCTGCGGGCTCGGCGACCACCACAGCGGGATGGCTTGGGACGGCAAGCACGCTTTTTTCATCGGTGAGCGAGGCCAGCGTCCCCATGGCCGCCACATACTCGCGCAAAGCCAAGCCGGTATGCGATGTCGGGTGTTCACGCAATTGTTCCGGCGTGCCCTCGGCCACCAAGCACCCGCCGCCTTCACCCCCTTCGGGGCCCAGGTCAATCAGCCAATCGCTGGCCCGGATCACATCCAAATTGTGTTCAATCACGATCAGCGAATGGCCTGCATCCAGCAGCCGACGCAACGCACGCATCAGCTTGGCGATGTCGTCAAAATGCAAACCGGTGGTGGGCTCGTCAAACAAGAACAGCACGCCTTTGCGGGCGGCAGGTTGCCGACTCGACGACGCAGATTTCGCGGCTTCAGCCAAAAACCCAGCCAACTTCAAACGTTGCGCTTCACCACCGCTCAAGGTGGGCACGGGTTGCCCCAAACGCACGTAGTCCAAACCCACATCGACGATCGGCTGCAAGGCGCGCAACACATCACGGTCGTTCGCAAACAGTTGCACCGCTTCGCTGACGGTCAAATTCAGCACATCGGCGACATTCAAAAACACCGGCGGCTCATTGGCCGAGGGTTTGCGCTCGATCTTGACCTCGAGTATTTCAGGCCGATAGCGTTGGCCATCGCAGTCGGGACAGCGCAAATACACGTCGCTCAAAAACTGCATTTCCACATGTTCAGACCCAGAACCCCCACAGGTGGGGCAACGGCCATCGCCGCCGTTGAAGCTGAATTTGGACGCGGTGTAACTGCGTTGCCTGGCCATCGCCGTGTTCGCGAACAGTTCGCGCACCGCGTCCCAAGCGCCCACATAACTCGCCGGGTTAGAGCGCGCGGTTTTGCCAATCGGTGACTGGTCCACAAACACCACGTCACTCAAATGGTCCGCGCCCAATAAACGGTCATGGGCACCTGCCGATTCGGTGCTTTTGCCGAAATGCCGCAGCAAAGCCGGCGCCAAAATGTCTTGCACCAAGGTGGATTTGCCCGAGCCACTGACCCCGGTCACGGTGACCCAGCGTTGCAACGGAAACTCCACGCTTAAGTGTTGCAAATTGTGTTCGCGCGCACCTTCAAGCACCAAACGCGGCGTGGCATCGGTGACCATGCGCTTCAAGCCCACGCCGACTTGTTTGCGCGCACCCAAATACGCGCCGGTCAAAGTGTCGGCTTGTTTCAATTGCGCGGGCGTGCCGTCAAACACCACTTGCCCGCCGCGCTCACCGGGGCCGGGCCCCATGTCAACAATCCGATCGGCTGCCAACATCACCGCCGGGTCATGCTCAACCACCACCAAGGTGTTGCCTGCATCACGCAAGCGCAACATGGCTTGGGTGATGCGGTGCATGTCGCGTGGATGCAAACCAATGCTCGGTTCGTCTAACACAAACAAGGTATTGACCAACGAAGTGCCCAATGCCGTGGTCAAGTTGATGCGCTGCACTTCACCCCCACTGAGCGTGCGGCTTTGCCGATCCAAACTCAAATACCCAATGCCCACATCACACAAATATTTCAAGCGGGTGCGTATTTCGTCCAACAGCAAATGCAATGCTTGCTGTTCTGCTTGGGCATGCGCAGTGAGTGACGCGTCCGAGGCCATGTGGTCAAAGAACGCACGCAAGCGGTGAATCGGCATGAGCATCATGTCGTGCAAGCACAGACCCGGAAGCGCTTCGAGTTGGCTGCGCGACCATGGCACCCCTTGCGGCAGAAAACGTTTGTCTTTGGGCAGCGCCAACTCTGCGCCTGCTGCACTGCCGATGCGCCACAACAAACTGTCGGTCTGCAATCTGGCACCATGGCAATCGTTGCACAAGGTGTAGGAACGGTACTTCGACAACAGCACACGGATGTGCATCTTGTAAGACTTGGTTTCGAGGTATTCAAAAAACCGTTTGACGCCATACCATTGCTGGTTCCACTTGCCATTCCAGTGGGGCGAGCCATGGATCACCCAGTCTTGTTGCTCGGCCGTGAGTTTGTACCAAGCGGTGTCTCGCGGAATGCCCGCCGTCTCGGCATGACGCATCAAATCGTCTTGGCATTCTTGCCAAGCGGGGGTTTGCATGGGTTTGATCGCGCCCATGCGCAACGTCATCTTGTCGTTCGGGATGACCAACCCGTAATCGACCCCAATGACTCGCCCAAAGCCTTTGCACGTGGGACACGCACCCGCTGGCGAGTTGAATGAAAACATCGAAGGCACAGGGTCGCTGTAGCGCAAATCGCTGTCCGGGCAATGCAAGCCTGTGGAAAACCGAAACGCTTGGCCAATATTGTCGCTGTCGGCTGACGCGGGCATGCGGTAGGCGGTCATGCGGCCATTGCCGCGTTGCAATGCCAATTCAATCGCTTCCATGGCGCGCACATGCTCGACCTGTTGCAAGCGAAAACGGTCTGCCACCACATCCAGCAATTGGCGCTGATCGTCAACCGCTGTTTTGGATTTGGCGGACTTGGCCGCGGTTTTTTTCGCAGCGCCAGCTTTCGGCTTGGCAGTCGGTTCGCTGCTCGCCGTCACTGTCACTTGGCGTTGCGTGTGTATGCGGGTAAAGCCGCTGGCACTCAACCATGTTTGCAATTCTTCGGCGCTGGTGTTGGCCGGCAGTTCCACCGGAAACGTGATGACCCAACGCGGATCGCCTTCGCTGTGCGACATCAGCTTGTGAAAAATGCTGTCGGCCGTGTCATGCTCAACCGCTTGGGCCGTTTGCCGGTCAAACAATTGGCCTGCGCGTGCGAACAACAATTTCAAATGGTCGTTCAACTCGGTCATGGTGCCCACGGTGGAGCGTGAACTGCGCACCGGGTTGGTTTGGTCAATCGCGATCGCGGGCGGCACGCCTTCGACCTTGTCCACCGCCGGGCGGTCCATGCGGTCCAAAAACTGTCTGGCGTAGGCGCTGAAAGTTTCCACATAACGCCGCTGTCCTTCGGCGTACAAGGTGTCGAACACCAGGCTGGATTTGCCCGACCCGCTGGGACCGGTGAACACGGTCAACTCGTTGGTGCGGATGTCGATGTCAATGTTTTTGAGATTGTGCTGACGGGCACCCCGGATGCGTATAAAACCTTGGCTCATCCCGCCATTATTCACCGAGGTAGGCGGCTCGCACTTTCGGGTCGTGCAACAGGGCTTTTGCGTCACCATGCATGCTGATCTCGCCAGATTCCATGACATACGCACGTTGCGCCATTTTGAGTGCGCGGCTGGCGTTTTGTTCCACCAACAACACCGTCACCCCCATGGCGGCCACCTCGGCAATCACCTCGAAAATTTTGTCGACCATCAGCGGCGACAAGCCCATGGACGGCTCGTCGAGCAGCAACAACTGCGGGCGACTGAGCAACGCGCGACCCATGGCCAACATTTGCTGCTCACCGCCTGACAACGTGCCCGCCAGTTGCGCACTGCGTTCTTGGAGCCGGGGGAACAACGCAAACACACGGTCCATGTCGGCTTGGATGCCCGCCTTGTCAGAACGCAAATACGCGCCCATTTGCAAGTTCTCAACAATGCTCATGCGGGTGAACACACCGCGTCCCTCGGGCACCATGACCAAGCCTTGCTTGACCAGGTCCCATGGCCCTTGTCCGCGAATGTCGCGCCCGAGGTATTCGATCTGCCCGGCAGACGGCAGCAACAAACCGGTGAGGGCTTTCATGGTGGTGGTTTTACCCGCGCCGTTGGAACCGATCAACGACACCAATTCGCCTGGGTGGACTTCAAAATCCACGCCCTTGACCGCTTGGATGCCGCCATAAGCCACTTGCAAACCACGCACCTGAAGCATCGCTGCCATGTCAGTGGCCTCCTGTGCCAAGGTAAGCCTCGATCACCTTGGGATCGGCCTGCACCTGTGCCGGTGTGCCCTGCGCGATTTGCTTGCCGTGGTCCAACACCGTGACCGCGTCGCACAAGCCCATGACCAATTTCACATCGTGCTCGATCAACAAAATCGTGCGGCCATCGTTGCGAATGCGGTCTATCAATTCGCGCAATTGCACTTTCTCGGTGGCGTTCATGCCAGCGGCTGGTTCGTCCAAGGCCACCAGCAACGGTTCGGTGGCCAAAGCGCGTGCGATTTCCAAACGACGTTGGTCACCGTAACTCAGGGTGCGCGCTTTGTAGTCAGCCAAACCGGCAATGCCCACATAGTCGAGCAATGCCATGGCCCGTTGTTCAATCGCTTTTTCTTCGGCCACAAACGCTGCCGTGCGAAAAATGGCGCCCCACAAACCCGAACCGGTTCGCACATGGCGTCCGACCATGACGTTTTCTAACGCCGTCATGTCTGCAAACAAGCGGATGTTTTGAAACGTGCGGGCAATGCCCGCTTGCGCCACCTGGTGTACCGCTGTGGGCTGGTAAGCGCGCCCTGCCAATTCAAAACGGCCGCTGTCGGGGACATACAAGCCAGTGATGACATTGAAGAACGTGGTTTTGCCAGCCCCATTCGGGCCAATCAAGCCATACACCTGCCCGGCTTCAATCCGCATGCCCACCTCGCTCAGCGCTTGCAAACCGCCAAACCGTTTGGAGATGCCTTGCACATTCAACACCGGTGTGCTCATGCAGGCCCTTTGTCAGACGCCATGACTTTGCCGTGCTCGGGCGCGGGCCACAAGCCGCGCGGTCGCCACAACATGATGAGGATCATCGCCAAGGCAATCAGCAATTGACGCAAGATGGCGGCGTCCAATCTGCCATCGGTCATTTGCTGCAATGGCCCGGCCACATAGCGCAACACCTCGGGCAATGCAGACAACAACACCGCACCCAAAATCACGCCTGGCAAATGGCCAAGTCCGCCCAACACCACCATCGCCACGATCATCACCGATTCCATCAGGCTGAACGATTCAGGCGACACAAAGCCTTGGAAGGAGGCAAACAACACACCAGACACACCACCGAACGTGGCACCCATGCCAAACGCCATCAGCTTCAAATTGCGGGTGTTCAAACCCATGGCTTTCGCTGCAATTTCGTCTTCACGAATCGCCATCCAAGCGCGCCCAATGCGTGAACGCTCTAAACGATGACACACCCATACACTGACCAACACCACCACCAAAAACAGGTAGTAATACAAAGTGACGCTGGGCAACTCCATGAAGCCCACATCGAGTTTGCGTGACAGCGGATGACCCATCACAGACATCGGATCGATTTGCCCCAAGCCCTTGGGCCCATTGGTGAGGTTGACCGGGTTGTCCAAATTGTTCAAAAACACGCGGATGATTTCACCAAAGCCCAGGGTCACGATGGCCAAATAATCGCCGCGCAATTTCAGGGTAGGTGCACCCAACAAAATGCCAAACAAACCCGCCAAACCCGCGCCCAATGGAATCACCGCCCACCAAGGCGTGTGGATGCCATTTGGAAACATCGCGGCCATCGCGGGAAAGTTGTCAATCAAGTGTGGCGAGGCCAGCAACCCAAACATGTAAGCACCGACCGCAAAAAACGCCACGAACCCCAGGTCTAACAAACCGGCGTAACCCACCACGATATTCAGACCCAAGGCCAGCATCACATACAACAACGCCATGTCAGCGATGCGCACCCAACCATTGCCAAACTGTTGCAACACCAGTGGCAATGCCAGCAACAACACCCCCCATAAGGCATGGCGTGAGTAGGTGTACGTTGTGCTGGGTTTCATGGGTTCACGCCCTGTCCGCCACCCGCTCACCCAACAAACCCGAAGGCCGCAACGTGAGCACCGCGATCAACACCACGAACGCAAAAATATCGGCGTAATGGCTGCCCAAGACACCGCCTGTCAGGTCACCGATGTAGCCCGAAGCAATGGCTTCAATCAAGCCCAGCAAAATGCCGCCGACCACCGCACCAGCCAAATTGCCAATGCCACCAAACACCGCGGCCGTGAACGCTTTGAGACCGGGTAAAAAACCCATGCCATGTTGCACGGTGCCGTAATTGGATGCCCACATCACGCCCGCGATGGCGGCCAACACCGCGCCGATGACGAACGTGGCCGAGATCACGAAGTCGGGCTTGACCCCCATCAAACTGGCCACGCGCGGGTTTTCTGCCGTGGCGCGCATGGCTCGCCCGAGTTTGGTGCCATTGACCACCCACATCAACACGGCCAGCGACACAGCGGTCACCGCCAAGATGAGAATTTGCGTGGGCGTGATGACGGCACCGCCCAGCGGCAACGGGTCGCTGGGCAACAACGTGGGAAACGATTTGTGGTTGGGTTTCCAAATCACCATGGCCAAGGTTTGCAACAAAATCGACATGCCAATGGCTGTGATCAGTGGCGCGAGTTTGGGTGCGCCGCGCAAGGGCCTGTAGGCGATTTTTTCGATCGCAAAGTTCAAACAGGCAGCGACCGCGCAGGCGCAGACCAGTGAAATCAAGAGCATCAACCAACCTGGCATGCCGGGCGCGAACTGCTGCAACACACCGACCACGGTCCAACTGGTCAAGGCACCCACCATCAACACTTCACCGTGCGCAAAATTGATCAAGTTGATGATGCCGTACACCATGGTGTAGCCGAGGGCCAACAACGCATACATGCTGCCGAGCACCAACCCATTGATGATTTGTTGCAACAGGATGTCGATGGCGGGTCTCCCAAAAGGTGCGCGATTGTAGGTAAAAAAAAGCCCTCCGCGAAAGGAGGGCTTCGGTACTCAACACGCTGACGACTCAGTCATCCGCGTAGATGTCCACATCTTTGGTTTCCTTGATGAACAAGGTACCAATGATGAAGGTGGCGCCGGCAATGATGATCGGATACCACAAGCCGTTGTACATGTTGCCGGTTTGAGCCACGATGGCAAACGCAGTGGTGGGCAACAAGCCGCCAAACCAGCCATTGCCAATGTGATACGGAAGCGACATCGAGGTGTAGCGGATGCGGGTAGGGAACATCTCGACCAACATTGCCGCAATCGGGCCGTACACCATGGTCACCAAAATCACCAAGTACGTCAGGATCAAAATGACCATGGCCTTGTTGACCTTCATCGGATCTGCCTTGGCAGGATAGCCCGCCGCCTTGAGCGTGTCGCTCAGGTTGGCCGTGATGACCGCGTCGCGGCTTTTCTTTTCATCCGACAAAGTCTTCAACGCATCTTCGGCTTTTTTGATGGCCTTGGGGTCTGCGGGATCAGCCGCTTTCAATGCGTCAAGCTTCTTCTCAGCCGCTGCCTTGGCGGTCGCCACATCTTCCGGCGACACCACGGTGGAGATGACGGTTTCACCCACTTTGATGATGGCCGGTGTGCCTGCAGGCGCCACTTCGTTCGAATAGCTGACAGAGCTCGCCGCCAGTTTTTGCTTGGCGATGTCACACGAGGAGGTGAACTTGACGGTACCCGTTGGGTTGAACTGGAATGAACATTCCGCCGGGTCAGCCACCACCACCACTTTGTTGGCTTGTTGGGCGGCATGCAAATCGGGGTTGGCCGCTTTGGTCAATTGCTCAAACACAAAGAAGTAAGTGAGCACGGCCAGCAAACAACCCAACATGATGATCGGCTTGCGACCCACCTTGTCTGACAAGGCGCCAAAAAAGATGAAGAACGGCGTGCCAATGATCAACGAAGCCGCCACAAACAAATTGGCCGTGGCGCCATCGACTTTCAACGCTTGCGTCAAGAAGAACAACGCATAGAACTGACCGGTGTACCAAACCACCGCTTGGCCTGCGGTCAAACCGATCAAGGCCAGGATCACGATTTTCAAATTTTTCCATTGGCCAAATGATTCGGTCAACGGTGCTTTGGAAGTCTTGCCCTCGGCTTTCATTTTGGTGAAAGCGGGTGACTCGTTCATTGACAAGCGGATGTACACCGACACCGCCAACAAAGCGATAGACACCAAGAATGGAATGCGCCAGCCCCAGGCTTCAAAAGCTTCTTCGCCCATCGCGGTACGCGTGCCCAAAATCACCAGCAGGGACAAGAACAAACCCAAGGTGGCGGTGGTTTGGATCCAAGAGGTGTAAGCGCCACGTTTGCCGTGCGGCGCGTGTTCTGCCACGTAGGTGGCAGCGCCGCCGTATTCGCCGCCCAAGGCCAAGCCTTGGAGCAATCGCAGCGCAATCAAGATGACCGGTGCGGCCACGCCAATGCTGGCATAGGTCGGCAAGATGCCCACAATGAACGTGGACAAGCCCATGATCAAAATCGTCACCAAGAAGGTGTATTTGCGGCCAATCATGTCGCCCAAGCGGCCAAAGAAAATCGCACCAAACGGACGCACGATGAAACCTGCCGCAAACGCCAACAGCGCGAAGATGAACGCAGAACCTTGGTCGAGTCCGCTGAAAAACTGCTTGGCAATGATGGCAGCCAACGAGCCGTACAAATAAAAGTCATACCACTCGAACACGGTGCCGAGTGACGAGGCAAAAATGACTTTCTTCTCTTCCGACGACATTGGTCGGTCTTCATGCACGATGGCCATGGTGTCTCCTTGTGATTGCCCGCTGAATGGGGTCCGCCCTGATTGTGTTGGCAGGTACTTGCCAGCGACTGACGCAAAACTGAACAAGGGCTGACAACCCTAGGGCAAACCCTCGCGGGTCATTTCACGATGCGAATTATTCAGCGTTTACGCCGGATACCTTCGGGCAAATTGACCGCAGATGTCCAGGCCGGACTGCGGTACCAGTCATCACCGTCTAAATACTCACGCAGCATCGGCAAGGCATCCAAGCCCCAAAACACCTCTTGGTCAACCCGGATGCTGGGCACACCAAACACACCATCGGCAATCGCTTGTTCGGTGCCGTGACGCAAGGACGCTTTCACATCCTCTGCCTCGGGAGAACGCGCCGGTTGCAAGCGCTGAGTCAAGTCAGCCAACCGGTCGGGGTCGGTCGGTTCCAAACCCCCGCACCACACGTGTTTGAACACGGCTTCACACACCTGTCGGCTGGGGTGCCCGTTGGGGTCACAGGCCGCAGCCAAACGCAACAACGGCAAGGGGTTGAACGGGTGCGCCGCAGGCAATTGCAGTTCCAAGCCTTGTTGACGCGCCAGCCACAGCGATTGGCGATAAGTCCATTCCCGCTTGCCTGCGACTTCTACCGGCCCGAGTTGACCGTGGTGTTTCAACAAACCGCCAAACAGCACCGGTTGGTATCGGACTTGGTAACTCAAGCCTTGCAAGCTGCGTGGCAACTGATCGAAAGCCAAATAGGCATACGGACTGATGACGTCGAAATAAAAAGTCAGCTGGTGCATGTCAGTCCTTGTGGAAGTGTTGTTGAATCCGTTCGCCCAAGCGTTGCCAGACCAAGCGTTGCTGTGCGGGTGTGCTCATGCCCCAGTGCGCGATTTCGTCGATGCTGCGCAAACACCCTTGGCATTCGTCCATGTCAACCTGCATGGTGCACACCGACACGCACGGCGACACCAGCGGCTCTCCGTCTGGCGTGCGTGACACCGCTTCCCAGCGTTGACGCAAGGCTTGCCAAGGGGGTTGTGCTGGCGTCATGGTGTTTGCCTCAATCGGTTGACAAGCGCAACAGGGGTGCACCTTCGGCCACTTGGTCGCCAGGTGCATAAAGCAATTCAGCCACCGTGCCGGCGGTCGGGGCGGCAACGGTGTGTTCCATCTTCATGGCTTCCATGACCGCCAAGGTTTGACCCGCCGCCACCGTCTCCCCGACCTTGACTGCAAACGACAACAACTTCCCTGGCATCGGTGCGGCCAAGTTGCCACCCGCCACGGCATCTTGCGAGGCATGCGCCAAGGGGTCCACCCGTGTCAACACCGCCTCTCCTGCGTGGGCAAACACATGGCAGTGTTGACCGTGCAGATACGCATGGCAACGCCATGACTGCCCGGCCCAATGCACATGCAAACAAGCCGCATCGTCTGACCAATCGAATTCGCTCTCTTGTTCGCCGATTCGCAAACGCATGCCGCCCCGCACCTCACAGGTCAACACGGCTTTGCAAAGTTCGCCTTGGGCGTGAAACTCGAAGCTTCGTTGGGATTGACCTTGCATCAACCAGCCCTTGCGCACAGACCAAGGGTCGCACCAAGCTTCAGCAGGTGTTTGTTCGCTGCGCAACTGCGCCGCCACGGCCGCAGCCATGGCATGCGTGAGCGGCAAGCCTGCTTGACCAAACAACGCTTTGGCTTCTCGCTCAATCAAAGCCGTGTCCAAATGGGCCTGCGCAAACGAATCGGTGCGAAGCACGCGGCGCAAAAAGGCGACGTTGTTTTGCACACCAGAAATGTGCAGTTGCGCCAATGCGTGGTCGAGCCGTGCCAATGCTTGTTCACGGTTGTCGCCATGCACGATCAGCTTGGCAATCATCGAGTCGTAATGCGGACTGATGCTGTCACCTTCACGCACACCGCTGTCCCAACGCACTGGCGCCACCCCAAACCGGCTGGCTGGGGGCACACGCAACACATGCAAATCCCCAATGGCAGGCAAAAAATCATGGTCCGGGTTTTCCGCACAAATGCGCGCTTCGATGGCGTGACCTTGCACGTGAACTTGCGCTTGGGTCAAAGGCAATGGCTCGCCACATGCGATGCGCAATTGCCATTCCACCAAATCCAAACCCGTCACCGCTTCAGTGACCGGGTGCTCGACCTGCAAGCGGGTGTTCATTTCCATGAAGAAAAAGTCCATGCCGCGGTCGGTTTGTTCGACGATGAACTCCACCGTTCCTGCGCCGACATAGTTGACTGCTTTGGCTGCGGCGATGGCTGCCGCGCCCATGCGTTGGCGCATGTCATCTGACAAACCGGGCGCGGGCGATTCTTCCAACACCTTTTGGTGTCGGCGTTGCACCGAGCAATCGCGTTCATGCAAATGGATAACTTGGCCGTGGCTGTCGCCAAACACCTGTATTTCAATGTGCCGCGGGCGTTGCACGTATTTTTCAATCAGCACCGCGTCATCGCCAAAACTGTGTTGGGCTTCGCGTTGACACGACGCCAATGCAGAGGCGAAATCTTCAGCGCGTTGCACGATGCGCATGCCCTTGCCGCCACCACCTGCACTGGCTTTGATCAACACGGGAAAGCCGATGCGCACGGCCTCGCTGGCCAGCCACTGTGGTGATTGGTCAGCACCGTGATAACCCGGCACCAAGGGAACACCGGCCTTCTCCATCAGTTGCTTGGACGCGGCTTTCAACCCCATGGCTTGAATCGCTGCGACACCCGGTCCGATGAACACCAAGCCGGTTTGTGCGCACGCGTTGGCAAAGTCAGCGTTCTCGCTCAAGAAGCCGTAGCCTGGGTGGATCGCTTGTGCACCGGTGGCTTGCGCCGCTTGCAATATGCGCTGCCATTGCAAATAACTGTCTTGCACCGCTGCGCCACCGATGTGCACGGCTTCGTCGCAAGCCTGCACATGCGCCGCATACGCATCTGCGTCGGAGTAC
>JACCDP010356197.1_pt1 | contig 20274 bp, 19 predicted proteins | sample 7445841 | NCBI WGS metagenome assembly JACCDP01 (sample SAMN15323441, study PRJNA562643) | freshwater metagenome | isolation source: river surface water | place: USA:Blue River Watershed | collected 2017-08-17
GGCAGCAAGAGCCGCCTCGTGCCGTTCGGCGAGCATGCGCGCGACTGGATGACGCGCTATCTGCGGGAAGCCCGGGCGGAGATCCTGGCCGGCCAGAGCAGCGACGACCTGTTCGTCACCGCGCGGGGCGCGGGCATGACGCGCCAGATGTTCTGGATGCTGATCAAGCGACACGCGCTCGCGGCCGGCATCACGGCGCCGTTGTCACCGCACACGTTGCGGCACGCGTTCGCCACGCACCTGCTCAACCACGGCGCCGACCTGCGGGCCGTGCAGTTGCTGCTGGGGCACGCCGACCTGTCGACGACGCAGATCTACACGCACGTCGCGCGTGAACGCCTGAAGGCCCTGCACGCGGCGCACCACCCGCGGGGTTGAGCCGCCGGACTTGGCGCGGCATGGCATGGCTGCGCGACCGAACGCGGCCAAAGAATGTTCACGCGATAGAGCGTTATTGGTGCTAGGAACAATTGCTGGTTGACGGCGGAGGCATCCCGCGTGTTTCCCGTATTTGGGGCATCTGTCAGCCGCCCTTCAGCGCGAAGACACCACATTGGCGCAGGCTTGCGCCAATGTGCTGCAAGGCTCGCGTCGTCGTGTCGCATGCCGCACGCGGGCGGCCGCAGCAGTGGCTGGAAGCGGGGTTGACCCCTGTCGGCGGCCCACAACAGCGACGCCGTGTGGCCGGGTGCGCGGGCGCAAACTCCGCCGCCATCACACAACTTCACGGAGTTCTCGATGCACGCTACCCGCCTGCTGCCGACAGCCTTCGCCGCCCTGTGCCTGTGCGCCGCCACCGCCGCCACCGCCCAGGAGACGACCAGCCTTGAACGTGTCAGCGTCGTCGGCTCACGCAAGTCGCTGCCGGCCGCCTCCAGCACCGACACGCTGGTGCCGGTGGATGTCTATGCGATGGACAAGCTGGCCGAGGGTGGTGGGCAGTTCGACCTGGCGCAGACGCTGCAATACCTGTCGCCCTCGTTCAACTCCACGCGCCAGACCGGCGCGGACGGCGCCGACCTGATCGACTCCGCCGCGTTGCGTGGGCTGGGTTCGGACCAGACGCTGGTGCTTGTCAACGGCAAGCGTCGTCACACGGTGGCGCTGGTCAACATCTTCGGCGCGCGCAACCGCGGCGCGACGGGCACCGACATGAACTCGCTGCCGCTGCTGGCCATCGACAACGTGCAGGTGCTGCGCGACGGTGCGGCGGCGCAGTACGGCTCCGACGCCATCGCCGGCGTCATCAACATCCAACTGAAGAAGAAGACCGGCTGCGAGGCCGTGGCGGGCTACGGCCAATACTCGGCCGGTGACGGCAAGAACTACCTGGCGTCCGCCTACTGCGGCGTGAAGCTCGCCGGCGGCACGCTGGGCATCACCGGCGAGTGGCAGGACCGCGGCCGCTCCAACCGTAACGATCCCAACGACGAGTTGGTCGGCCCCCGCACCATTGGCGACACCGCGGTCAAGAACAAAACGCTCTACCTGAACGGCGAGTTTCCGCTGGCCGGCGACAACAAGCTCTACCTGACGGCCGGCGCGCAGGACCGCGACGCCTCCTCGGGCGCCTGGGCGCGTGGTGGCGTGGGCTCCGGCGACATCCCTGACCGCAACTCGGCCGCGATGTACCCGGACGGCTTCGTGCCATTCATCAACGGCGACGTGCAGGACCGCTATGTCAGCGTCGGCTGGAAGTCGACCTTCGCCGGCTGGGACACCGACCTGTCGCAGACCTATGGCTCCAACAAGATGCGCTACAACATCAGCAACACGCTGAATGCGTCCATCGCCAACCAGGATCTGCTGAATGGCGGCAAGGGCGTCAGCGCGACAAGCTTCGACGCCGGCGGCTTCGGCTTCAGCCAGGCGACGACCAACTTCGACGTCAGCCGCTTCTTCCCCGACCTGCTCGGCGGCAGCAACATCGCCTTCGGCGCCGAGTACCGCAAGGAGAAATACGACATCGTCGCTGGTGAGCCAGGCTCCTACATCGACGCCGACGGCGTCGGGTTCGGTGGCAATGCCGGCAGCCAGGGCTTCCCCGGCTTCCAGCCGGGCGATGCGACGAACCGCAGTCGCAACAGCCAGGCGTTGTATGCCGACTGGGAAGCCAGTTTCACGCCCTCGCTGACCGTGGATGCCGCGGTGCGTGCCGAGCACTACAGCGACTTCGGCTCCGCGACGACGGCCAAGCTGGCCGGTAGCTACAAGCTCGGCAAGGCGTTGATGCTGCGTGGCGCCGCCAGCACGGGGTTCCGTGCGCCCAGCCTGCAGCAGTTGTACTTCTCTTCCACCTTCACCGACTTCATCTCGGGCCAGCCGATGGATGTGGTGTTGGCGCCCAACGGCGGCACGGTGGCAAACGCGGCCGGTGTGCCAGCGCTCAAGCAGGAAAAGTCCAAGAACCTGTCGGTGGGCTTCACGCTCAAGCCGAGCGGCGACACGGCCATCACGGCCGATCTCTACCAGATCAACCTCAAAGACCGCATCGTGCTGTCGGGCCGCTTCGATGCCGACAACTACCCGGCGTTGGGCGCCATCCTGCAAGGCCTGGGCGTCGGCCAGGCGCAGTTCTTCGTCAACTCGGTCAATACGCGCACACGTGGTCTGGATGTGACGGCCTCCACCCGAGCCAAGCTGGGTTCGGGTCAACTCGCCACCTTCCTCGCACTGAACATCAGCCGCACGACGGTGACAGGCATCAATGCGCCGGCGTCGCTGAAGGGCTACGAAGACGTGCTGCTGTCCACGCGCGAGCGCTACTTCCTCGAACAGGCCGGCCCGCGTGCCAAGGGCACGCTGGGCTTCGAGTACAGCGAGGGCGCGTGGACGGGGGAGGCCAAGATCATCTACTTCGGCAAGCAGACGCAGGCCGGCTTCTCCGACGATGTGTTCCTGCGCTACAAGCCCAAGGCCTCGATGGACCTGGGCCTGAGCTGGCAGGCCACGCCGGCGCTGAAGTTGAGCGTCGGTGGCAACAACGTCTTCAACGTGAAGCCGACCCGCCAGGACCCGTACGAGACCGACAACGGCTTCTATTACGACAGCGTGCAGTTCGGCCTCAACGGCGCGTCCTACTTCGCGCGGGCTCACTACAGGTTCTGAGGTCGTCGCGGACAATCCGGGCGGATGGACCACAGTTTTCTTTCCGCCCTGATCCTCCTGCTGCTCGTGCTCGACCCGCTCGGCAGCCTGCCCGTCTTCATTCCCATCATGCGCAACGTGCCGCCCGAGCGGCGCACGCGCGTGGCGATACGGGAAGTCAGCATCGCGTTTGTCGTGCTGTTCGCCTTCATGTTCCTGGGCGACAGCTTCCTGAGCGTCATGCACCTGTCGGAGCGTTCGCTGGAGGTGGCCGGCGGCGTCATCCTGATGATCATTGCGATCCGCATGATCTTCGGCGCCTCGGGCGAGTCGGCCTATGGCATGGAGCCCGGCAAGGAGCCCTTCATCTTCCCGCTGGCGGTGCCGCTGCTGGCGGGCCCGTCGGCGATGGCGACCGTGCTGCTGCTGGCATCGCGGCAGCCCGATCGCATCTATGAATGGATTGGTGCGCTCAGCACGGCGCTGCTGGTGTCGGGCCTGGTGCTGGTGCTGGCCGACCGCATCCGCAAGCTGCTGGGCGACTCGGTCGTGTCCGCCCTGGAGAAGCTGATGGGTCTGGTGCTGACGGCGATCGCCGTCGAGATGGTGCTGGCCGGCCTGAAGCGCTACTTCATCGGCGGGCTGTAGGCCGCCGCCGGCCAGCGGGTCGGCTTACTTGTTCTTCTTGGCTTCCTTGCCCTTCGGGATCACCGACGTCATCGGTGCGACCGGGCGGTCAGAGCCCGCCGACTTGCCCTGGGGCGCGTCCTTCTTGGGCTTCTTGGTCATCTTGTTGCCGCGTTGTTCGGTGTTGGCCATGGTTCCTCCTGCAGGTGAAAGTAGAGATAGCGCGAACTATGCCTCAGCGTCGTAGCCTGTCTTGGCGGCGCTGGCGGCCCACTGTGGCGCCGTGATGTCATAGCGCCGGCAATCCATGTCGTACCAGCGACCGGTGCCGGTGAACTGCATGCCCAGGCGTTCCATGACGGTGGAGGAGGGCGTGTTCTCGGGGCGGCAGACGGCGCAGATCAGCTCGGGCGCCAGGGTGGCGAACGCCCAGCCCACCATGTGGCGCGCGGCCTCGCTCGCATAGCCCTGGCCCCAGGCGTCCTGGCGCAGGCGCCAGCCGGTCTCCAAGGGGCCGGCCGGGTCACGGTTGAGGTGCTGGATGCAGCCGCAGCCGATCAACTCCCCGTCGTCCTGGCGCATGAAGGCCCACCAGGAATAGCCGAATTCAGCCCAGCGCGCCTGGACGCGGTCGATCATGGCCTGGGTGTCTTGCGGCGTGTCGGGCCGGCCGGTGATGTGCCGCATGACCACCGGGTCGCGGTTGAGTTGATGCAGGGCGGCGAAGTGCTGCTGTGACAGCGGCTCCAGTCGAAGCCGAGGGGTGCGAAGCATCGTCATGGCGCTGATTTTGGCGCCGGCGCTCTCACGATTCGAAAGCGCCCTTCTGGATCGTGAAATGCCGTCGTGCTGCATTGCCGCAATATTTCTCATTATGGTAAAGCGACTTTTGCAATTTGAAATTGCAAACATAAGTCGTTGTTTTGAATGGATAAAGTTTTTTGTCTTCTATAAGACTTGCTCTGCCACAAGCCGAGCAGGCAGGACTAGTCTTACGTCATCGGTTTTCAACCTTCGGCAAGGAGCCCCGTATGACCCGCCCGACCCGCCTGACCCGTGAACAACAGATCGCCGCCCTCGAGAAAGACTGGGCCGAGAACCCGCGCTGGAAGGGCATCACGCGCGGCTACAGCGCTGCCGATGTCGTGCGGCTGCGCGGCTCCATCGACATCGAGCACACGCTGGCCAGGCGCGGCGCCGAGAAGCTGTGGGGCCTTGTCAACAGCGAGCCCTTCGTCAACGCGCTGGGCGCGCTGACGGGCAACCAGGCCATGCAGCAGGTCAAGGCTGGCCTGAAGGCCATCTACCTGTCCGGCTGGCAGGTGGCGGGCGACGCCAACAGCAATGGCGAGATGTATCCCGACCAGTCGCTGTACTCCGTGGATTCGGTGCCCAAGGTCGTCAGGAAGATCAACGCCACGTTCAAGCGCGCCGACGAGATCCAGTGGAGCGAAGGCAAGGACGACATCGATTACTTCGCGCCCATCGTGGCCGACGCGGAAGCCGGCTTCGGCGGCGTGCTGAACGCCTTCGAGCTGATGAAGGCCATGATCGAGGCTGGCGCCGCCGGGGTGCACTTCGAGGATCAACTGGCCAGCGCCAAGAAGTGCGGCCACATGGGCGGCAAGGTGCTGGTGCCCACGCGTGAAGCCGTGGCCAAGCTCGTCGCGGCCCGCCTCGCGGCCGACACCATGGGCGTGCCCACGCTGCTGGTCGCACGCACCGATGCCGAAGCCGGCGACCTGGTCACCAGCGACATCGACGACAACGACAAGCCGTTCTGCACCGGCGAGCGCACCGTGGAAGGCTTCTACCGCACGAAGAACGGCCTCGACCAGGCCGTCAGCCGCGGCCTGGCCTACGCGCCGTACGCCGACCTGATCTGGTGTGAGACCGGCAAGCCCGACCTGGCCTACGCCAAGGCCTTCGCCGACGCCATCCACGCCAAGTTCCCCGGCAAGCTGCTGGCCTACAACTGCTCGCCGTCGTTCAACTGGAAGAAGAACCTGGACGACGCCACGATCGCCCGGTTCCAGCGCGAGCTGGGGGCGATGGGCTACAAGTTCCAGTTCATCACGCTGGCGGGCTTCCACAGCCTGAACTACTCGATGTTCAACCTGGCGCACGGCTACGCGCGTCACCAGATGAGCGCGTTCGTCGAGCTGCAGGAGGCCGAATTCGCCGCTGCCGAGAAGGGCTTCACCGCGGTCAAGCACCAGCGCGAAGTCGGGACCGGCTACTTCGACGCCGTGACCACCACCATTGAAGCCCAGGCTTCCACGGCGGCGCTGAAGGGTTCGACCGAAGACGAACAGTTCTTCGACGCCAAACACGGCTGATCGACCGGCAGCACGCTGATTTCCCGCCGTCAACGTCAACTCCTGACGGCTTTTTCAGCCCGCTTCGGCGGGCTTTTTTCATGCTGTCATCGCCGCGTCATCTGCATGTCAAAGACTGGCGTCATGAACAACACAACAACGACAACAAAGTTCAACCTACCCACACGCATTCGCCACTGGTGGGCCCGACGGGCCGAGCCCGGCCGGGCCCGTGTGCTGCGCCGACGCTACGCCGTGGCGAGCGTCGCGGCCGGGCGTATCCCGCCCGAGGTGCGTGCGGCCTGGGCGCGGCTGGCGCCCGACGAATTTCCTGGGCTGGCGATCGACGACGCGGCATGGCTGCGGTGTTCGCTGGGGCTGGCCCAGTTCTTCGACGTCTGCCGGCGGCAGCAGGCCAGCGGCCCCTGCGCTTTGCCGAGCAAGGCGGCCGATTCGGTGTGGCATGTCTGGTTGCAGACCGACCCCGCAGGCCTGGCGCACTGGCAGCAGCGTTGTTTTGGCCAGGTCGTAGAGCATTGCGAAGCGCAGGCGCTCGGTGAGCCGCTGGAGGCTTGTCTGGCCCGGAGCTGGGTGGGTGCCTGCCACGGCGAGGGCATCAGCCCGCTCGGGCCACGCGTGCCGCTGATGTTCGCGCTGGATGGCTGGGTGGGCGTGCCGACCGGCTGGGCCTACCAGCACCGGCGCGGCACGCTGGTGCATCAACAGATCGACGGTTTTGGGCGCCCGGCCGGCAGCGTCTTCGTGCACGCCGGCATGGCCGGCGGCGGCCTGGTCGCGTTGGGGCTCATGACCGCTGCGGAGCTGAAGGCCGAGGAGCGTCGCCGCCAGGGCAGCGACGGTGGCAGCACCGGCGGGGGTGACTGGAGCGATGACGGTGGCAGTGACGCCTGCGATGCTGGCGCGGATGCCAGCGGTTCAAGCTGCGGGTCGAGTTGTGGCTCCGGCTGCGGCGGTGGCGGCGACTGAGGCCGGCGCCCGAAGCCTGCGCCAAAAGTTCTGCGGAGCGTGGGCTGAGCCGGCGCTCGTCAAGCGCTGCTGAACCGTTTAGCCCGTCTTGCGATAACGCTGCGCTCGTTCAGTTGAAGCCTCGGCCGCGAATCAGGCCGACGGCCAGGCCTTCGATGGCGAACTGCTCGGTGCGCTCGTCGACGAGGATGGGTTCGAAATCCGCGTTCTCGGGCAGCAGCTGAATGCCCGTTGGGCCGCGCTTGAAGCGCTTGACGGTGACTTCGTCGCCCACGCGAGCCACGACGATCTGGCCGTTGCGGGCCTCCTTGGCCGACTGCACCGCCAGCAGGTCGCCGTCGAGGATACCGATGTCCTTCATGCTCATGCCTTTGACCTTGAGCAGGTAATCGGGGCGGCTGGCGAACAGGCTGGGCTCCACGGCGTAGGTCTGCTCGATGTGTTCCTGCGCCAGGATGGGCGCGCCGGCGGCGACGCGGCCGATCAGCGGCAGCGTCAGCTGGGCGAGGGCAGGGATGGGCAGCTGGATCTGGCGCGCGCGATTCAAGGCGCTCAGCGTGTCGGCCTTCAGGCGGATACCCCGCGAGGTGCCGCCCACGAGTTCGAGCATGCCTTTGCGGGCCAGGGCCTGGAGGTGTTCCTCGGCCGCGTTGGCCGACTTGAAACCGAGCTCGGCGGCGATTTCGGCGCGGGTGGGCGGAGCGCCGGTGCTTTCGATCGCGTTGCGGACGAGATCAAAGATCTGCTGCTGGCGGGCGGTAAGCTTGGGTTGGTCTTGCACAGGCGGCCTTTTCGTATGGCTGGCAATTTGTCCAGCAACTGTATTTTTGTCCAGGAATCTCGCAAATTGCAAACCCATGACCGTTTGATCGTCATTCTGGGCACTGGCGGCACCATCGCCGGCACGGCGCGCACAGCCAGCGATGGCGTGGGCTACACGGCTGCACAGCTCCGGGTGGAGGACCTGCTGGCGGCGGTGCCGGCGCTCGCGGCACAGCGCCTGGAGGCGCATCAGGTGGCCCAGCTGGACAGCAAGGACATGGACTTCGCCACCTGGCAGCAACTGGCCAGCGCCGTGCACCAGCATCTGGCGCGCCCGGAGGTGGCCGGTGTCGTCATCACACATGGCACCGACACGCTGGAGGAGACGGCCTATTTCCTGCACCGCGTGCTGGCGCCGGCCAAGCCGGTGGTGCTGACGGCCGCCATGCGGCCGGCCACGGCGCTCGCGCCCGATGGTCCGCAGAATCTGTTCGACGCCGTGCAGGTGGCGGCGGCGCCGGGGGCCACCGGCGTCGTCGTGGCGATCGCGGGGCGGGTGCACGATGCGGTGCAGGTGCGCAAGACCCACAGCTACCGCGTCGACGCCTTCGAGTCGTCGGACGGTGCGCTCGTGGCGCGGGTGGAGGAGGGGGTTGTGCGCCCGCTGGGGCGCTGGCCCGCAGGCGCGGCCCTGGGCCTGGAGCGGGTGGCGACGGATGTCGAGCACTGGCCCCGGGTGGAGATGGTGTTCAACCATGCCGGCGCAGACGGCCGGGTGGTGCGCGCGCTGCTGGATGCAGGCGTCGACGGTTTGGTGGCCGCCGGCACGGGCAATGGCACCTTGAGCGCGCCGCTCGACGCAGCGCTGCGCGAGGCGCAGGCGCGGGGCGTGCGAGTCGTGCGCAGCACCCGCTGCGATGCCGGGCCGGTGATGGACCTGCCCGGCCTGTTGCCGGCGGCGGGCGCGTTGAGCCCGGTCAAGGCCAGGGTCGAGCTGATCTTGGCCTTGCTGGCGCGCTGATCAGACGATGGTCAGCGTGACGTCCACGTTGCCGCGCGTGGCGTTGGAGTAGGGGCAGACCTCGTGGGCCGCGGCCACGAGTTGCTCGACCACGTCGCGCGCCAGGCCCGGCACGGAGATCTTCATGTCGACCGAGATGCCGAAGGCGCCCGGCTTGTTGGCGTGGGGGCCGATGCCGACGTCGGACGTGATGGAGACGTCCGCCGGCAGGCTGAGCTTCTGGCGGCCGGCGACGGCCTTCAGTGCGCCGATGAAGCAAGCCGAATAGCCGGCCGCGAACAGCTGCTCGGGATTGGTGCCGGGGGCGCCGTCGCCGCCGAGTTGCTTGGGCGTGGTCAGGACCACGTCCAGCGCGCCGTCGGACGACTTGGCAGTGCCGGCGCGGCCGCCGGTGGCAGTGGCGGTGGCGGTGTAGAGGGCTTTTTCGATGGCCATGAGGGCTCCTTGGGGTGGGTTGGGGAACGGGAACAGGAAACGGTCAACCAACGGTCAACTGCCGGCGGCCTTCGCCAGCTGCTGGCGCAGTTCATGCAAACGCTGCGTGAGCGACACGAGTTCATCCAGCTCGCAGGCGCTGGCGCAGGCCAGTTGTTCGGGAATGTCCAGCGCCTGGGTGCGCAGGCGGCGGCCGGCGGGCGTGAGCAGCAGGTCGACCCGCCGCTCGTCGTCGCTGGCACGGCGGCGCTCCACCAGGCCTTGCTGCTCCAGCCGCTTGAGCAGCGGCGTCAGCGTGCCTGAGTCCAGCGACAGGCGCTGGCCGATCTGGCCGACGCTCAGGCCATCGGCCTCCCACAGCACCAGCATGACCAGGTACTGCGGGTAGGTCAGCCCCAGGGGCGCCAGCAGCGGCTTGTAGAGCTTCGTCATCGCCAGCGAGCTGCTGTAGAGGGCGAAGCACAGCTGATGGTCCAGCTGCAGCCATTGCGCGCGGCTGTCGTCTGGGGTGGAGGCCTGGCCGGAGTTCATGACTGAAAATGTAGTTGCAAATTAAATTGCACACAACCATTGTGGTTTTTGGCTGGTTGCGAAGCCTGTGGCCCGGCGATGTTCGCCGCCGTGTGTGTCGAGGTGGCGACATCGGCCCTTGGGCGATCTGCGAGGATGCGCGTCCACTTGAATGACGAGGAGACGGGTGATGTTGATCGCGGCCATCGTGCTGGCGGCGCTGGTGGCGCTGCTGCACGTGTATTTCCTGGTGCTGGAAATGTTCTTCTGGACCAAGCCACTGGGCCGCAAGGCCTTCGGGCTCAAGGCCGATTTCGCCGAGCAGAGCAAGACGCTGGCCGCCAACCAGGGGCTCTACAACGGGTTTCTGGCGGCGGGCCTGCTGTGGGGCCTCGTGCAGGGCGCTGGCGGTGCCGGCCGGCCGTGGCTGGTGTTCTTCCTGGGCTGCGTCATCGTGGCGGGCGTCTATGGCGCGCTGACGGTGTCACGCAAGATCCTGTTCGTGCAGGGCGTGCCGGCGTTGCTGGCGCTCGCGGCGCTGTCGTTGGCCTGACGCGCTTCCGTCTGGGTCGGCTACACGAGGCCCAGAACGCCCAGGACGCCACCGCCCAGCACCATCCAGACGAGGCCCAGCCGCGTCTTGAGCGTCAGCAGCACGGTGACGGCGATCAGCGCCACGGTGCCCCAGCGATGCTCCTCGGCGCGCAGGAAGGGCAGCGCCAGCAGCCAGCCGGTGGCGATGATGAGGCCCAGCGTCAGCGGCATCATGCCGGCCGAGAATGCTCGCACCGCCAGGTGCTCGCGATGGGCCCGCGCCCAGCGCGTGGCGGAGAGCGTCAGCAGCGTGGACGGCAGCATGATGCCGCCCATGGCCGCGATGGCGCCGGCCAGGCCCGCGACATTCCAGCCGAGCACGGCGACGAACAAGATGTTCGGGCCGGGCGCTGCCTGGGCCAGCGCGATGGAGGTCGTGAAGTCGGTGTCGCTCAGCCAGCCCGTCTGGTCGACGAGGTAGCGGTGCATCTCCGGCACCGTCGTGATCGCGCCGCCGATGGACATCGGCGACAGCATCAGGAAGTGCAGGAACAGGCCTGCGCAGGCGGCGGTGTTCATTTCATGCGCCACCAGGCCAGCGCCATGCCGGCGCCACCCACGAGGGCCAGCACGCCGATCAGCGGCCAGCGCAGCACGCCGATCAGCACGCAGGCCGCCAGCGCCAGGCCGAAAGCTGCGAGCTTCCCCAGCGGACTCTCGTTGAGTGCCGGCAGCAGCTTGAAGCCTGTGGCGAGCACCAGGCCGCTGGCTACGGCACCCATGCCGCGCAGCGCGTTGGCCACCACCGGGTGCGCATGCAGCTGGCCGTAGGCCGCCGCCAGGCACAGCACGATGACGGCGGGCGCGGCCAGCATGCCGGCCAGCGCGGTCATGGCGCCGCGCGTACCGAAGAACCGGTCGCCCACCATCATCGACAGGTTGACCACATTGGGGCCCGGCAGCACCTGGGCGATGGCCAGCGTCTCCACGAATTCCTCGCGGGTCATCCAGCCCAGCCGCTCCACGAGCTCGCGCTGCGCCACGGCCAGCACGCCGCCAAATCCCTGCAGCGCCAGGCGCGAGAAGGCGAGGAACAGCGCGGTGAGACTGGCCGGGCGGTTCACCGGTGTACCTTCAGCGCCTCGGGGTTGATGATGTGCGTAGGCTGGGACTTCAGGAAGTTCAGCACGTTGTCGAACGCGGCGTCGAAATACAGCTCGTAGCTGTCCTGCTCGACATAGCCGATGTGCGGCGTGCAGACGGCGTTTTCCAGCCGCAGCAGGGGGTGGCCTTGCAGGATGGGCTCGCTCTCGAAGACATCGATGGCCGCCATGCCCGGGCGGCCGCGGTTGAGCGCCGAGACGAGCGCGCCCTCGGTCACCAGCTCGGCGCGCGACGTGTTGACGAACAGCGCCGTCGGCTTCATCTGCGCGAGGTCTTCGGGCGTGACGATGCCGCGGGTCGCATCGCACAGGCGCAGGTGCACCGACACGACGTCGGCCTCGCCGAAGAAGGCCTCGCGGCTGTGTGCCGCGCGATAGCCATCGGCCTGGGCGGGCTGCCGCGAAGCCTCGCTGCCCCAGACCAGCACGTCCATGCCGAACGCGCGGCCGTAGCCGGCCACGAGCTGGCCGATCTTGCCGTAGCCCCAGATGCCCAGCGTCTTGCCGCGCAGCACCATGCCCACGCCGAAATTGGCGGGCATGGACGCCGCCTTGAGCCCCGCCTGCTGCCAGGCGCCATGCTTGAGGTTGCCGATGTACTGCGGCAGCCGGCGCATCGACGCCATGATCAGCGCCCAGGTCAGCTCGGCCGGCGCCACCGGGTTGCCCACGCCTTCGGCGACGGCGATGCCCAGTCGCGTGCAGGCGTCCACGTCGATGTGGCTGCCCACGCGCCCGGTCTGCGAGATGAGCCGGAGCCGGGGGAGTTTTTCCAGCAGTTGCCGCGGGAAGGCGGTGCGTTCGCGGATCAGCACGAGCACCTCGGCGTCCCGCAACCGCACGGACAGCTGACCGATCCCCTTGACCGTGTTGGTGAACACCTTGGCGTTCAGCGGCTCCAGCTTGGACGCGCAGCGCAGCTTGCGAACGGCGTCTTGGTAGTCATCGAGGATGATCACATTCATGGTCGGGGCCTGCGTGGGCCGCTCGACGCCGCGCAGGCGGTGAGCGGCGGGCGCCGCAGGCAAGGGCGTCACGTCGTGGGGCATTGTGCCTGTGGTGTCGGCAGCCTCCCGGCAAGCTGGCTACGATTGTTTTCCCCTCAATGGAACGATCCCATGACCACCATTTCTATGCATTCGGCCAGCGCGCCCGCCCTGGCCAAGATGCTGGGCAACATGCTCACCTGGCTGGAGGCCGCCAAGGCCCATGCCGCCGCAAAGAATTTCTCGACCGATGTCTACCTGACGCTGCGCCTGGCGCCGGACATGCTGCCGTTCACGAAGCAGATCCAGATCGCCAGCGATGCCGCCAAGGGCTGCGTCGCGCGACTGGCTGGCCAGGACGTGCCCAGCTACAAGGACGACGAAGCGACGCTGGACGACCTGGCCGAGCGCATCCGCAAGACCCGCGACTTCGTGCTGTCGGTGCCTGCCGCGGCGTTTGCGGGTAGCGAGAGCCGCGAGATCACCATCCCGCGCCGCACGGGCGAGCCGCTGAAGTTCGACGGGCTGAACTACCTGCAGCATTTCGCGCTGCCGAACTTCTATTTCCACGCGACGACGACCTACGCGCTGCTGCGCCATGCCGGCGTGCCGCTGGGCAAGATGGACTACCTGGGCGGCTGACCGCGCGGGCCGGGGCGCCCAGGACTCGCCCCGGGGTGGGAAAAGCTACGCAATCCGGCGCCAATTCCGGTCGCGTTGCCGGGGCGAACTCCGGACAATTGGGGAAGATCCCTTCAGGTCAACCTTCCCCATGGATATGACGCCTCCTACCGCCGCGGAGACCCAAGGACTCGCCCTCGTCGAGCAGTGGCTGCTGCAGGCCCGGGGCGGGCAGTGGCCATTGCCCCAGCTGATGGAAGCCGCCTCGCGCCTGCAGGCGGCGGGCGCGCTGGGGGCAGCCGCGCTGCTCTACAAGACCTGGGTCGAGCACACCGACACGCCGTTCCGGCATGTCGCCTGCTTCAACTGGGGCGCCGTGCTGGGCGAGTTGCGCCAGCACGCGGAGGCCGAGCGGGTCTACCGCCTGGCGCTGGCGGCCGTGCCGAACTTCGCCCAGGCGAAGCTCAACCTCGGGCACCAGCTGGAGCACCAGGGGCGCTCGGAGGAGGCGCTGGTGCTGTGGCGCGAGGTGTATGAAGACGGGTCGCCGCAGGGCGTGGGCACCGATGTGCGCACCTTGCACCTGCATGCGCTGAACAACGCGGCCCGGCTGCTGGAAGTGCTGCGCCGCTACGACCAGGCCGAGGCGCTGATGCGCCGGTCGCTGCTGCTGGACCCGCGCCAGAGCGATGTCGCCCAGCACTATGTGCATCTGCGGCAGAAGCAATGCGCCTGGCCGGTGTACGAGACCTTCGGTGACGTCACCCACAACCACCTGCTGACCAGCACCTCCTTGCTGGCCATGCTGGACGAGACCGACGACCCCGCGCTGCAGCTCATGTCCGCGCAGCGCTTCGTGTACGAGAAAGTGCCCAAGATCAAGGCGCCGGCGCTGCACCTGGGCCGCCAGCGCGAGGGGCGCATCAAGGTCGGTTATCTGTCGGGCGACCTGTGCATGCATGCCGTCGGCCTGCTGACGGCCGAGCTGTACGAACTGCACGACCGCAGCCGCTTCGAGGTGCATGCCTTCTGCTGGAGCAAGCAGGACGGCACGCCATTGCAGGCGCGCCTGCGTGCCGCGATGGACCACTACACGCCGCTGCATGCGCTCAGCGACGCCGAGGCGGCGCAGCGCATCGCCGAGGCCGGCATCGATGTGCTGGTGGATCTGCAGGGGCTCACCAACGGCGCGCGTCCCGGCATCCTGGCGCACCGGCCGGCGCCCATCCAGGTCAGCTACCTGGGCCTGCCGGCCACCTCGGCGCTGCCTGGCGTGGACTGGATCATTGCGGACCGCTACGTCATGCCGCCGCAGTCGCTGCCCTATCACACCGAGCGGCCCATCTATCTGCCGCATTGCTACCAGGTCAGTGACCGCAAGCGCGAGGCGTCGGTGCCGCCGAGCCGGGCCGAGGCCGGGCTGCCGGAGTCGGGCTTCGTCTACTGCGCGTTCAACAACAACCACAAGATGAGCGAGCCGGTCTGGCGCACGTGGATGCGTGTGCTGCGCCAGGTGCCGGGCAGCGTGCTGTGGCTGCTGGCGGACAACGACTTCGCCAAGGCCAACCTGAGCCGCGTGGCGGCGCAGGAGGGGGTCGACCCGGCGCGCCTCGTGTTCGCGCCGCGCGCCTTGCCCGCCGACTACCTCGCGCGCTTCGCCGTGGCCGACCTGTTCCTCGACACCTTCCCGTACAACGCCGGCACGACGGCCAGCGACTGCCTGTGGATGGGCACGCCGCTGCTGACGCGCTCGGGCCGCAGCTACATCTCGCGCATGGCCGGCAGCCTGCTGACGGCCGTGGGTTTGCCCGACCTCATCACCACCAGCATCGAGGAATACGAGGCGCGGGCGGTGCAGATCGGCCTGCAACCGGCGCGCGCCGCGTCGTACAAGCGCTACCTGCGCGAGTTCGGCCGCCAGTCGCCGCTGTTTGATATTCCGGCCATGGTGTGCGATCTTGAGGCCGAGTTCGAGCGCCTGGCCCTGAAGGCCCGCGCCGAGCACTGATCCTCCCGCTGACGCCCGCCCCGCATGCCCCAGCGCCACGACACCTTCTTCGACGCCCCCGCTGGTGGGCGCCCGGGGTTGCGCCTGGCGGCCAACGGCGAGCCGCCGCCGGCACCGGACCCGGTCGCCGAAAGCCTGGATGGCCTGTCGCAGCAGGGCATCGGCGACCCGCTGTTGCAGAGCCTGTCGTGGCTGACGGGCCACCACGGCCGTCCGCGCTCGACGGCCTCGCTGCGCGCCGGCTTCCCCGCCGAAGGCGTGCTGACGCCGCCGGACGCCGTTCGCCTGATGCGCGAGGCGGGCTACAACGCCGGCCTGCTGCGCAAGGGCATCGATGAGATCAACGGCCTGCTGCTGCCGGCCGTGCTGCTGCTCAATGGCGGCGATGCCTGCGTGCTGGTGCGCCGGCTGGACGATCCGGCCGCCGTCGCGGCGGGCAGCTGCCGCTACGAAGTCGTGTTTCCCGGGCCGGAGTCGGCCATCGTGCCGGCCACGACGGCCGAGCTGGAGCCGGAGTTCAGCGGCTTCCTGCTGGTGGCGTCACCGGTGCTCGGCACCGACGCATCGCGCCGCGAGGCCATGGCCGAGTCCGCCCAGGGCGCGCTGGGTGACTCGCACTGGCTCTGGAGCGCGCTCAAGCGCTTCGTGCCCTACTACCGCGCGGCCATGGTGGCGGCGCTGCTCAGCAATGTGCTGATGCTGGTGTCGGGGCTGGTCACGTCGGTCATCTACGACAAGGTCATTCCGCACCAGGCGACGGTGACGCTGTGGACGCTCGCGGTGGGCGCCGCTGCGGCGCTGCTGTTCGACCTGTTCGCGCGACAGTTGCGCGCCCACCTGATCGACCTGGCCGGCCGCAAGACGGACCTGATCGTCGGCGCCAAGCTGTTCCGCCAGACGCTGGGCGTGCGCATGGAGCACCGGCCGCCGTCGGCCGGCTCCTATGCGCACTACCTGGCGCAGATCGAGATGGTGCGCGACTTCTTCACGTCGGCCACGATGTCGGCGCTGAGCGATCTGCCCTTCATCCTGATCTTCGTCGCGATGACCTTCGTCATCGGCGGCCCGCTCGGCTGGGTGCTGGTCATCGCCATTCCGCTGGTGGTGGGCTTCAACCTGCTGCTGCAGGGGCAGCTGCGTCGCGCCATGCGCACCAACATGCGTGAATCCGCCGACCTGCACGGCACGCTGGTCGAAGCCATCGAGGGGCTGGAGGACCTCAAGTCCTCGGGCGCCGAGGGGCGCTTCCTGCACCGCTACGAGCACAGCATGGCGGTGGCGGCCGACTCGGGCCTGCGCGCCCGCACGATGAGCAGCTGGACGATGAACCTGACCATGACCGTGCAGCAGCTGATCAACCTGATCATGCTGGTGTGGGGCGTGTACCTGATCCAGGACGGCCAGATCACCGCCGGTGCGCTGCTGGGCGCGGTGATGTTCGCCGGCCGCGCCACCATGCCGCTGAGCAGCGTGGTGGGCTTGGCCACGCGCTACCAGGGTGCCCGTGCCGCGATGGTGTCGCTGAACCAGATGATGACCGCGCCCACCGAGCGCGAAGCCGGCCGCAACTACGTGCCGCTGGCGCAGATCACCGGGCGCATGGCGCTGAATGACGTGGGCTTCGCCTACCCGGCGACGGCGACGCAGGCCCAGGCGCCGAAGGTGTTGAAGGGCGTGTCGCTGCGCATCGGCGCCGGGGAGCGGGTGGCCATGCTGGGCCGCATCGGCAGCGGCAAGTCCACCATCCTGCGCCTGCTTGCCGGCCTGTACCAGCCGACCGAGGGCATGGTGGAGCTGGAAGGGATCGACCTGCGGCAGATCGACCCGGCCGAGTACCGCTCGCGCATCGGCTTCGTGTCGCAGGAGCCGCGGCTGTTCAACGGCACGCTGCGCGACAACGTGCTGATGGGCCGGCCGCTGGATTCGCAGCGGCTGGTGGAGGTGGCGCGCCTCACCGGGCTGGACCGCGTGGTGGCCGGCCACCCGATGGGCTGGGATCTGCCCGTGGGCGAGATGGGCGGCATGCTGTCGGGCGGCCAGCGGCAGCTGGTGGCGCTGGCGCGTGCGCTGGTGGGCCGGCCGCAAATCTTGTTGATGGACGAGCCGACCAGCTCGATGGATGCGCAGTCGGAGATCGCTTTCCTGCGGCAGCTGCGCGACGCCGCGACCGACTGCACCTTTGTCGTCGTGACCCACCGGCCGGCGGTGCTGGAGCTGGTGCAGCGGGTCGTCGTCGTCGATGGCGGGCGCCTGGTGCTGGACGGCCCGCGCGACCAGGTGCTGGCGGCGCTGTCGGGCGTGCGCCCGGCGGCCCAGCCCGCGCCGGCGGGCGAGGGTGCCAACCTGCACATGCACCCCGCGGCGCAGCCGGTGCAGCGCTCGGCTTCGGTCTGATCCATGAGTGTCTCGTCCGGGATGGATCGCCAGGAGCGACTGTTGGTGTCGCCGGCGCATGCCGCGCTGCTGGATGAGCCGCTGCCGCGCGCGGTCTGGGCCCTGTACCTGCTGCTGGCCGTGGTGGTGGCTGCCATTGCCTGGGCGGGCCTGGCGCGTGTGGACGAGATCACCCGCAGCGAAGGGCGTGTCATCCCCGACGGGCGCGAGCAGGTCATCGCCAGCCTGGAGAGCGGCATCCTGAGCGAGCTGCTGGTGCGCGAGGGGCAGGAGGTCGAGGCCGGCCAGCCGCTGGCCCGCCTGGACCCGACCCGCGCCGCGGCGGCACAGAACGAGAGCCAGGCCAAGCGCCTGGCGTTGCTGGGGCAGGTGGCGCGTCTGCAGGCGGAAGCCTTCGGCCGGCCCTTAGCCTTCCCGCCCGAGGTCAAAGACAGCGAACGCGTCGTGGCAGCCGAGACCGAGGTGTTCGAGGCGCGGCGCCGCGTGGTCGAGGAGGGGTCGGCCAGCACCGGGCGCAGCATCGAGCTGGTCCACAAGGAACTGCGCCTGGCGCGGGGCATGGCCGAGAAGGGGCTGATGTCGGACGTGGAGGTGATGCGGCTGACGCGCCAGGTCAACGAGCTCCAGGCGCAGCGCACCGAGCGCATCAGCCGGTTCCGCCAGGACGCCAGCGCCGAGTTGTCGCGGGCGCAGACGGAGCTCGCGCAGCTGGACGAACAGCTGGTGGTGCGCGCCGACACCATCAAGCACACCGAGCTGAAGTCGCCGGTGCGAGGGCTCGTCAAGTCCATCAAGATGAACACGCTGGGCGGCGTGGTGCCTGGCGGGTCGCCGTTGATGGAGATCGTGCCGACCGGGCCGCGCGTGCTGGTCGAGGCGCGGGTCAAGCCCAGCGACATCGGCTTCGTGCAGCTGGGCCAGCCGGCCATCGTCAAGCTCAACGGCTACGACTTCAACGTGATGGGCGGGCTGGAAGGCAAGATCGAGTACATCAGCCCGGACGCCCTGGGCGACACGGAGCGCGGCGCCCAGGGCGCTTACTACCGGGCCGTGGTTGCGGCCGACCGCAACAACCTCATGCACAAGGGCAAGCCGCTGCCGGTGATTCCTGGCATGACGGCCAGCGTGGAGATTCGCACCGGCGAGCGCTCGGTGCTGAGCTATCTGTTGCGGCCGATGCTGAAATCACGCGAGGCCTTGCGCGAGCGCTGAGATCTGATGGGCATTGGCCGCGCTGTTTCGCCGAGCCGCTGCCGGTCGACCGTGTTGAAGTACGGGTGTGGTCCATGAGACCGTCGAGCGACTTTGCCCGGGCTTGCCATGATGTTCGTACGCCAATCCTCCATTGCCTTGCTGGCCGTTCTGGCGCTTTGCAGCCGTCCGGCCTTCGCGCAGCTGCGTTGCAACGAAGATGCGGCGCGCGCGGCCAGCACGGCCAGCGCGGCGGCACCGTCTGCCGAGCCGTCGGACCCGCGCAGCCAGTTGCAGCTGCTGGTCAGCCAGGTGCTGGGCCGCAGCAAGCAGATCGGCGCGGCGCACCTGTTGAAGCTGGCAGCCGAAGCCGACCTCGAAGAAGCGCGGGCGCAACGCATGCCGACCGTGTCGGTCGGGCTCGGCACCTCGCGGGTCTCGGTGGCGCCGGAACTCGGCCCCAAGGTCGAGGGCCAGCAGTCGCACGCGGGGTTCTCCATCACGGCGCCGCTGTACGACTCGGGACGCATCACCAAGCTGACGGAATGGCGCAGCCAGCTGCTGGAGTCGGCCAGGCAAGGCAAGGCCAACGCCGAGGAACAACTGGCGGTGCAGGTGGTCACCCTGGCCATGGACCGCAGCCGCTACCAGTTGCAGAGCCAGATCTACTCGCAATACGTGCGGCGCATGGCCTGCCTGGTGGACGCGCTCGAGATGATCACCAAGCAGGACCGCGGCCGCAGCAGTGAGCTCGTGCAGGCCCAGAAAAGCCTGCAGCAGGCGGACCTGTCGCTGGAGCAATCGGCCACCTCGCTGCGCCAGACCGAAGTTCGTCTGCGCCGGCTGGCCGGCGAGGAGCTGCCGCCCATCGTCGGCATGAGCAACGTGCTGGCCGAGCTGCCCAAGCTGGAAGACATCATGGACGACGTGGCCAAGGGCCCGGACGTCGCTGCTGCCGACGCGCAGGCGCGTGCGCTGCGCAGCTACACCGAATCCATCGTGGCCGGTCAGCGGCCCAGCGTCAGCGTTTCGGTCACCGGCAACACCATTCGCGGGGTGGGCAAGCAGACCGACTGGGGCGCGGGCGTCAACGTGAACCTGCCGATCTACATCCCTGGCGCGGACGCGACGGTCACCTCGGCGCTGCGCCGCACGCAGGCCGCCGAGTTCCAGCGCGACGACCTCATCGAGTCCAAGCGCTTTCGGGCGCGTGAGCTGCATGAGATGGCCACGAGCGCGCTCGATCGCTCCCGGCGCATCGCGGACCTTTTGCGCAACAGCGAGCGGGTGCGGGCGTCCACGCTGGAGCAGTGGCAGCAGCTGGGCCGTCGATCGCTGTTCGACGTCATGTCGGCCGAGGGCGACTACTACGCCATGCGGGTGGCCCACGTGAACACGCTCTTCGACGCGGAACAGGTGATTGCCCTGATGTGGTCGCTGGGCCGAGGCGTCATGGTGCCGTTGCGTTGATTCTGCGGACACCTCGCGCATGCTGCTGCCCAAGCTCTCCCTCATCACCCACGTCTACAACCAGCCCGAAGGCATGGCGCGCCATGTCGAGTTCTGGAAGTCGCTGTCGCCCGCGCTCGCAGGCCAGCTCGAGTTCATCTGCGTGGACGACTTCTCCGAC
>JACCDP010924240.1_pt1 | contig 20274 bp, 22 predicted proteins | sample 7445841 | NCBI WGS metagenome assembly JACCDP01 (sample SAMN15323441, study PRJNA562643) | freshwater metagenome | isolation source: river surface water | place: USA:Blue River Watershed | collected 2017-08-17
CGCTTCAGCCCTTTTGCGCTTGCGCGTACGGGTGGGTCTGCTTCCAGTGCCGCGCGATGTCGACGCGGCGGCACACCCACACGCGGTCGTGCTTTTCGATGTGGTCCAGAAAGCGCTGCAGCGCGCCAATGCGCCCGGGGCGTCCGAGCAGGCGGCAGTGCATGCCGATGCTCAGCATCTTCGGGCTCTCGTCGCCCTCTGCGTACAGGGCGTCGAAGCTGTCGCGCAGGTAGGTGAAGAAATCCTCGCCCTGCGAAAAGCCCTGCGGCAGGGAAAAGCGCATGTCGTTGGTGTCCAGCGTGTAGGGCACCACCAGGTGCGGCACCACGCTGCCGTCGCTCTTTTGCACCCGCATCCAGAACGGCAGGTCGTCGCCGTAGTAGTCGCTGTCGTACTCGAGCCGGCCGTCATCGACGACGAGGCGACGCGTGTTGGGGCTGTCGCGGCCGGTGTACCAGCCCACCGGGCGGGTGCCGGTCATCTTCTCGATGATGTCCAGGCCGCGCTGCATGTGCTCGCGCTCGGTGGCCTCGTCCATGTTCTGGTAGTGAATCCAGCGCCAGCCGTGGCAGGCGATCTCGTGGCCCAGCTCGCCGAAAGCGGCCGTGATGTCGGGATGGCGTTCGAGTGCCATGCTCACGCCGAAGACGGTCATCGGCAGCTTGCGCTTCTCGAATTCGCGCAGGATGCGCCACACGCCCACGCGCGATCCGTACTCGTAGATGCCCTCCATGCTCAGGTGCCGCGCGGGGTAGGCCGCGGGGTTGAACATCTCCGACAGGAACTGCTCGCTGCCGGCGTCGCCGTGCAGCACCGCGTTCTCGCCGCCTTCCTCGTAGTTCAGGACGAACTGCACCGCCACGCGCGCGCGGCCGGGCCATTGCGCATGCGGCGGGTTGCGGCCGTAGCCGACCAGGTCGCGGGGGTAGGGCAGGGTGGAGTCGTAGACAGCCATGGTGCGTGCCGTTGGAAGGGTGTGTGGATAGGGGAGGGCGCGTCGCGCCGGTCTGCGGGTGCCGGGCGGGCCGTCAGGACAGCGCGGCCGCGATGTCGTGGGTGGGCATCGGCCGGTCAAGCTCCAGGCTTTGCTCGACGTGCATCAGGTGGCTTTCCATCAGGCGCACGGCGGTGGCCTCGTCGCGCGCAGCGATCGCCTTGACGATCTCTGCATGCTCTTCGTTCGAGTGTGCTGCCGCCTTGCTGCTCTGGTACATCAGGGTGATCAGCGCGCAGCGCGATATCAGGTCGCCCAGCATCTGCGCGAGCACCTCGTTGCCCATCAGGCGCGCCATCTCCACATGGAAGTCGCCCAGCAGCTCGGTGCGGCCGGACACGTCTTCCTCGGACACGGCGGCCTTCTCGCGCGCCACATGCTCGCGCATCGCCTTGATGCGCGCGGGCGTGGCCTCGCGGATGAAGGCGCGGGTCATCTCCAGCTCCAGCATGCGGCGCACCGCAAACACCTGGCGCGCCTCGTCGGCCGAGGGTGTGGCGACGAAGGCGCCGCGCGCCGGCTCCATGCGGATCAGCCGGTTTTGCGACAGCTGGAACAGCGCCTGGCGCACCAGCGTGCGCGACACGCCGAAGTGGTCTGCCAGCTTTTGCTCGGCGAGCTTGGTGCCCGGGCGCAGGCGCTGCTCGACGATGGCGCGGGTGAGCGCCTCGACGATGGTGGTGGTGGCCGATGCCGGTTCGGCAGCAGACGCGGCAGGGGCCGGGGCGCCGGTGGGGGCAGGCTTGGCGGCAGTCATGCGTCAAATGATAGTGCGTTCGGCGAAAAGTGTATACACTTTTGTCGACCATTTCATCCAGGAGAACCCCATGGGCCTGAGCACCCACGTCCTTGACACCTACCACGGCTGCCCGGCGGCGGGGATGGGGGTGTCGCTGTACACCACCCAGGGCGAACAGGCCACGCTGGTCAAGCACTTCACCCTCAATGCCGACGGCCGCAACCCCGACGGCCCGCTGTACGACAACGCCAGCCTCAAGCGCGGCACCTACCGCCTGGTGTTCGAGGTGGGCGCGTATTTCAAGGCGCGCGGCGTGGCGCTGCCCGACCCGCCCTTCCTCGACCGGGTGGCGCTGGACTTTGGCGTGGCCCGCACCGATCAGCACTACCACGTGCCGCTGCTGTGCAGCCCCTGGAGCTACAGCACCTACCGCGGTTCCTGACCACCATGCGGGAAGGCTGAGCGCGGCCGTCGGCTGCCCCGGCCCGCCCCTGCCCCGCCGCGGGTACCGGTCACTAGAATGGGCAGACTCTCCCGTTGAGGTTTTCCATGGCTGAAGTCACCAATTCCGTCCGCTTCGTGCTGGACGGCGAGATCGTCGAGGCGCAGGGCAAGCGGCGCACGACCACCGTGCTTGATTACCTGCGCGAGCAGCTGCACCGCACCGGTACCAAGGAAGGCTGCGCCGAAGGCGACTGCGGCGCCTGCGTGGTGCTGGTCGGCGAGCTGGCCGACGACGGGCAGCGCGTCAACTACATCCCGGTCAACAGCTGCATCCAGCTGCTGCCCACGCTGGACGGCAAGTCGCTCAAGACGGTGGAAAGCCTGCGCCGCGGCGACGGCAGCCTGCACCCGGTGCAGCAAGCCATGGTGGACTGCCACGGTTCGCAGTGCGGCTTTTGCACGCCGGGCATCGTGATGAGCCTGGCGGGGCTGGTGCAGCACAACACCTGCCCGAACCGCCAGCAGGTCAACGACGCGCTGTCGGGCAACCTGTGCCGCTGCACCGGCTACAAGCCGATCGTCGACGCCGCCATGGGGGCCTGCAAGGCGCCTGCTGCCGCGCTCAAGATCGACGACGCGGCCGACCTGCCGCTGCTGCGCGAGATCCGCCGCGCGCAGGAGCCCACCTATTCGCTCGACGGCGAGATCGTGGTGCAGCCGGTGGTGCGCACCCGCAAGGGCAGCGAGTTCGTGTCACCGTCCTCACTGGCCGAACTTACGAAATACCTGACACAGCATCCGGGCGCCACGCTGCTGGCCGGCAGCACCGAGATCGGCCTGCAGGTCAACAAGCAGTTCAGCCGGCCCTCGCACATCTGCTACCTCGGCAACGTGGCCGAGCTCAAGCGGGTGGACGAAACGCCCAAGGCCTGGCGCATCGGCGCGCAGGTGCCGCTTTCGCAGGTAGAGGTGCTGGTGGCCAGGGACTACCCGGATTTCGCCGAGGTGCTGCGCCGCTTCGGCTCGCCGCCCATCCGCTCCACCGCCACGCTGGCCGGCAACATTGCCAACGGCTCGCCGATCGGCGACTCGATGCCCTGCCTGATGGCGCTGGGTGCCACGCTCATCCTGCGCCGCGGCGACAAGACGCGCGAAGTGCCTCTTGACGCCTTCTACACCGGCCAGAAGAAGAACGTGCTGCAGCCCGGCGAGTTCATCGAAGCCACGGTGCTGCCCAGGCCGCAGGCCGGCCAGGTGTTCCGCGCGCACAAGATCAGCAAGCGCTTCGAGCAGGACATCTCTGCCACCTGTTGCGCGGTGCGGTTTGAAGTGGCGGGCGGCAAGCTGAAGAACGTGCGCGTGGCCTACAACGGCCTGGCGCCGTCACCGTGTCGCGCGCCGAAGATCGAAGCCGTGCTCGAGGGCAAGGCGCTGGCCGATGTTTGCGCCGCCGACATCGATGCCGCCATCGCGCAGAGCTTCACCGCGCGCGATGGCCTGCGTGCCACCTGGGCCTATCGCTCGCTGGTGGCGCGCAACCTGGTCCTGCAGTTCGTGCAAGACGCCGACCCGGCCCTGAAGGAGGCTGCCTGATGAACGCTCCCACCACCCTGAAGGAACTGCTGCCCGCCGACGCCGCACCGGCGCAGGGCCGCGAGCTCGCGCATGAGTCCGCAGTGCTGCATGTCACCGGCGAGGCGGTCTACACCGACGACATCCCCGAGCTGCGCGGCACCCTGTATGCGGCCCTCGTCACCTCGCCGGTGGCGCATGGCGAGCTGATCGGCGAGGGCATCGACCGCGCGGCCATCCTGGCGCAGCACGGCGTGGTGGCGGTGTTCACCGCCAAAGACATCCCCGGCGAGAACAACTGCGGCCCGATCGTGCACGACGACCCGTTCCTTGCCGACGGCAAGGTGGAATTCCTGGGCCAGGCGGTGGCGGTGGTGGTGGCGCGCGACATGCTGTACGCCCGCGAAGCCGCCAAGAAGGCGCAGGTGCAGGTCAAGGAGCTGCCCGCCATCCTGACGATTGACGATGCGATGGCGCAGGGCAGCTTCGTGATGCCGCCCAAGGGCATCACCCGCGGCGATGCGCCCGGGCAGATTGCCAAGGCACCGCACCGCATCAGCGGGCGCACCCACTGCGGCCAGCAGGAGCAGTTCTATCTGGAAGGCCAGATCACCTACGCGGTACCGCGCGAGGACGGCCAGCTCACGCTGTATGTATCCACCCAGCACCCCGACGGCAACCAGCGCGAAGCGGCGGCGGCGCTGAACCTCGGCACGCACGACGTCGAGGTGATCTGCCGGCGCATGGGCGGCGGCTTCGGCGGCAAGGAAGGCAACGCCAGCATCTTCTCGCAGTCGGCGGCGCTGGCGGCGTTTCACCTCAAGAAGCCGGTGAAGCTGCGCATCAACCGTGACGACGACATGATGATCACGGGCAAGCGCCACGACTTCCGCATCGACTACGACGTGGGCTTCGATGACAGCGGCCGCATCCTCGGCATCGACGTGGTGCTGGCCTCGCGCTGCGGCTACAGCACCGACTTCTCGGGCCCGGTGAACGACCGCGCGGTGCTGCATATCGACAACTGCTACTACCTGCCGCACCTGAAGATCATCAGCCACCGCTGCAAGACGAACATGCAAAGCGCCACCGCCTTCCGCGGCTTCGGCGGCCCGCAGGGCATGTTCGGCATCGAGACGGTGATTGAGCAGATCGCCAACAAGCTCGGCAAGGACCCGCTGGACGTGCGGCGTGCCAACCTGTACCGCGACCCGGCGGTGTCGGGCGACCCGAAGTCGATGACCACCCAGTACAACCAGGTCATCGAGGACTTCATCGCCGACCAGGTGATGGACCAGCTCGAGGCCGAAAGCGGCTACCGCGAGCGTCGCGAGGCGGTGAAGGCCTTCAACGCCACCCACACCGGCCGCAAGCGGGGCCTGGCGCTGGTGCCGCTGAAGTTCGGCATCAGCTTCACCGCGACCATGCTCAACCAGGGCGCGGCGCTGGTCAACATCTACCAGGACGGCACCGTCAGCGTGAACCACGGCGGCACCGAAATGGGCCAGGGCCTGAACACCAAGATGGCACAGGTGGCCGCCGACGGGCTGGGCATTCCGGTGCAGTGGGTTCGGGTGACCGCCACCGACACGCAGAAGGTGCCCAACGCATCGGCCACCGCGGCGTCCAGCGGCGCGGACATCAACGGTGCGGCGATCAACAACGCCTGCGACCAGCTGCGCGCGCGGCTGGCGCCGGTGGCCGCACGCCTGATGGGCTGCGATGCTTCACAAGTGAAGTTTTCGGGCGGGCTCGCCACCGACGGCCAGCCCGGCGGCAAGAGCGTGCCGTGGGCGCAGATGATCAAGCAGGCCTGGCTTGACCGCGTGGGCCTGGGCATCACCGGCTTCTACCTGACGCCGGAGATCCAGTACGACTTCATGACGCTGCAGGGCCGCGCTTTCTACTACTTCTGCTACGGCGCGGCGGTCACCGAAGTCGAGATCGACACCCGCACCGGCGAGTGGTGGCTTCAGGCGGTGGACATCGTTCACGACGCCGGCCGCAGCATCAACCCGGCGATCGACCGCGGGCAGATCGAAGGCGCCTACATCCAGGGCATGGGCTGGCTCACCATGGAAGAGTGCATCTGGGACAAGAAGGGCAAGCTGCTCACCCACGGCCCCAGCACCTACAAGATTCCGGTGGCGGGCGACGTGCCCGAGCACTTCAAGGTGTCGCTGTTCGACGGCCAGAACGTCAAGCCCACGCCGCATCGCAGCAAGGCGGTGGGCGAGCCGCCGCTGATGCTGGCGCTGTCGGCCTACTTCGCGCTGCGCGATGCGGTGGCCGCAAGCGCGCCCGGGCAGCTGCTCAGCATGGACGCACCGGCCACGCCCGAGCGCATCCTGCTGGCCTGCGAGCGACTGCGCGCCGCGTGAGGCCGCGCCCACCGAGCCGGTACCCGTGGCCCAGGCGCTGCAGGACCTGACCGAACTGCAGCAGCGGCTGGCCAGCGCGCCGGCGGTGCTGGTGCGGGTGGCGTCGGTGCAGGGCTCGGGCCCGCGCGAGGCCGGCGCCTGGATGGCGGTGTTCGCCGACGCGGTGGTCAACACGCTGGGCGGCGGCCACCTCGAATTCGAAGCGATCGCGCGGGCGCGGCAGCGGCTGGCGCAGGCCGCGCACGGCCATGCAGCCGCATCCACGCCCGCTGAAACGCTTGAGCGCTTCGCCCTGGGCCCGAGCCTGGGGCAGTGCTGCGGCGGCGTGGTGCACCTGCGCGTGGAGCCGGTCACCCACATCGACTGGCCACGACTGCAGCGCGAACTGCAGCCACGGCTGCAGCCGCTGGCGCTGTTCGGTGGCGGTCATGTGGGCCGCGCGCTGGTGCATCTGCTGGCCACGCTGCCGTTTGCGGTGCGCTGGATCGACAGCCGCGACGAGATCTTTCCGGCCCGTGTGCCGGCGCATGTGGCCTGCGAGCATTCCGACCCGGTGCACGATGCGGTGGCCGACCTGGCCCCGGGCAGCCAGGTGCTGATCATGAGCTTCAGCCACGCCGAAGACCTTGACATCGTGGCCGCGTGCCTCAAGCGCCAGCGCGAGCGGCGCGACCTGCCGTTCATCGGCCTGATCGGCAGCGCCACCAAGTGGGCGACCTTCCGCCACCGGCTCGAGGCGCGCGGCTTTGCGGCCGAAGAGCTGGCGCAGGTCACCTGCCCGATCGGTGTGCCGGGCATTGCCGGCAAGCAGCCCGAGGTGATCGCGGTTGCCGTCACCGCACAGCTGCTGCAGCAGGGCCGTCACCTGGTTGACGCAGCGCCCTCGGCTGCTGCGGCCGATGCTGCCATCATCGCGCCTGAACCTCCATCCGATTCCCCTGCCTGAAAGGCCAGCGTGCTTCCTGAACCCGCCACCCCCGAACCCGGCCTCGATCTCGATGCGCAGTGGCCGCGCGCGCTGTACGACACGCTCAAGGCCGGCGGCATCCGCCACATGGCCTTCGTGCCGGACGCCGGGCACTCGTCGCTGATCCGCCTGATGCTGGCCGACACCGAAGTGCGCAGCAACGTGCTGACCACCGAGGAGGAGGGCGTGGCCATCGCGGCCGGCGCCTGGCTGGGTGGCATGCGCTCGGTGCTGCTGATGCAGTCCTCCGGCGTGGGCAACTGCATCAACATGCTGTCGCTGCCGGTGCAGGCGCGCATGCCGTTGCTGATGCTGGTGACGATGCGCGGCGAGTGGAACGAATTCAATCCGTGGCAGGTGCCGATGAGCCGCGCCACGCAGCCCTCGCTGGAGGCGATCGGCCTGACGGTGCTGCGCGCCGACCGTGCCGATGACCTGGCACCTACCGTGTCGCAGGCGATCACGATGGCCTTTGACGGCGACCAGCAGATCGCGGTGCTGATCGGCCAGCGCATGCTCAGCAAGAAGAAATGGTGATGCCGATGACGAATGCAGCAATCGATCGACGTGCAGCGGTGGCCGAACTGCTGGCTGCGCGCCACGGGGCACTGGTGGTCACCGGGCTGGGCTCGCCCAGCTACGACGTGCATGCCCATGCCGACACGCCCGACAACTACTACCTGTGGGGGGCGATGGGCGGCGCCGCGCTGGTGGGCCTGGGCCTGGCGCAGGCGCAGCCCAAGCGCCGCGTGATGGTGATCACCGGCGACGGCGAGCAGCTCATGGCGATGGGGGCGCTTGCCACGATCGCGGTGGCGCGGCCGGCCAACCTGGACATCATCGTGCTGGACAACCAGCACTACGGCGAGACCGGCATGCAGTCCAGCCACACTGCCTCGGGCATCGACCTCGCAGCGCTGGCGTCGGCCTGCGGCTTTGCCGACAGCGCGCAGCTGCGAACCACAGGCGAGGTGTCGGCGCTGTGCACGCGGCTGCAGTCGCCTGCGCAGGGGCCGCGCCTGTTCGTGCTCAAGGTCAGGGCCGAGAACCTGCCGCGCTCGCTGCCCTCGCGCGACGCGGTGTTCATCAAGAACCGCTTCCGGGCCCACCTGGGCCTGGTGCCGGGCTGATCGGCGGCATCACGCGAAGGCAGTCCCTCCATGACCCAGCGCATCGACCTGAACTCTGACCTTGGCGAGGGCTTCGGCCCGTGGACCATGGGCGACGACGCGGCCATGCTGCAGCTGGTCTCCAGCGCCAACGTGGCCTGCGGCGGCCATGCCGGCGACCCCGAGACCATGTTCCGCACGCTGCAGATCGCAGTGAAGAACGGCGTTGTGGTGGGCGCGCACCCGGGCTACGCCGATCGCGAGGGCTTCGGTCGCCGCATCATCCCGATGACGCCGGCCGAGGTGGGGCGCATGGTGGCCGCACAGGTCGGCAGCCTGCAGGCGATCGCCTCGCTGGCGGGCACCAAGGTGCGCTACGTCAAGCCGCACGGCGCCCTGGGCAACCTCGCGGCCGACAACGCGGATGTGGCGCGTGCCATCGTGCAGGCGGTGCAGGGCATCTCGCGTGAGCTGGCGGTCCTCGCGATTTCGGGCACGGTGCTCGAGCACGAGGCGCGCAGCGCGGGCCTGTCCGTGTACTCCGAAGTGTTTGCCGATCGCGGCTACCTGTCCACCGGCCGTCTGGTGCCGCGCAGCCGGCCCGACGCGATGATCCACGACGTGGACCACGCGGTGCAGCGCCTGCTGCGGCTGCTGGAAAGCGGCCTGATGCCGGTGGTCGACGGCGAGCCGATCCGGCTGGCGGCGCACTCGATCTGCGTGCACGGCGACAGCGCCGGTGCCGTCGACATGGCGCGCGCCATCCGCCAGCGCCTGCAAGACCACGGCGTTCGCATCGCGCCCTTCCTCGGCACCTGAGCGAATGAACGCACCGGCTGCTGCGACACCCCGTCAGCCGGTGTTCCGCGCGGTGTCCGACCACGCACTGCTGGTCGAATTCGGCAGCGAGATCCAGGGCCCCGTGCACGACGCGGTGCTGCGGCTGGACCAGGCGCTGCAGCGCAAGCCCTTCGAAGGGCTGGTGGAGGCGGTGCCGGCCTATGTGAACCTGCTGGTGATCTTCGATCCGCTGGTGCGTGACTTCGATGAAGTGCAGGCGCACCTGATGGAGTTGCTGGATGCACCGGCGGCGGTGCGGCGCAACCGCAGCACGCGCGAGGTGCTGGTCTGCTACGACGGCGACTTCGCGCCCGATCTGGATGCAGTGGCCGAGCGCACCGGCCTGTCGCGCGAGGCGGTGATCGAGGCACACCTGAGCGGCCGGTACCAGGTCTTCATGTACGGCTTTGCGCCGGGCTATGCCTACCTGGGCGGCGTGCCGGAGGCGATCCGCATGGAGCGCAAGCCTTCGCCGGTGCGCAACATCAGCGCCGGCAGCGTGCTGATTGCAGGGCCGCAGTGCCTGGTGACCACGCTGGTGATGCCCACCGGCTGGTGGATCATCGGCCGCTCGCCCACGCGCATCCTGTCGACCGAGAACGACGACGGCGGCGACAGCGGTGGCGGCACCAACGTGCGCGCCGACGCTGCGCGTGCCTTTTTGTTCGGTGTGGGAGATGCGGTGGTGTTTCGCCGCATCAGCCGCAGCGAGTTCGACGCGGCCAGCCGATGAGCCTTGCGCGCTTTCGTGTCGTGCAGGCCGGCCCGCACATCACCGTGCAGGACGGCGGTCGCGTGGGCCTCAAGCGCTTTGGCGTGCCGGCCTCCGGGCCGATGGATCGCAAGAGCTTTGCCATCGCCAATGCGGTGCTCGGCAACGCGGTGGGGCAGGCGGCGATGGAGGTGTCGGTGGCCGGGCTGTCGCTGCAGTGCATGGCCGGCACGCTCAGCGTGGCGGTGGCGGGCGGCGGTTTCGTGGTGCAGCACGGTACGCAGCGCAGCGGCGCCTGGACGGTGCTGACGCTGCGCGCGGGCGACACGCTGAGCATCCAGCCCGGCGTGTGGGGCAGCTGGTGCTACCTTGCGCTGGCGGGCGATCTGCAGGCCGCATCGTGGCTGGGCAGCCGTGCCACGCTGGCCAGCGCGGGCCTGGGTGGTGGCGCGGTGCGCACCGGGCAGACGCTCACGGTGCACAACGCGCGCGTGGCTGCAGTGCCCGAGGCCGACATTCCCTGCCCGGTGTGGGCGCGGCCGGCACGCAGCGTGCAGTGCGTGCTGGGCCCGCAAGACCGCTTCTTCGCGCCCGAGACGCTGGCCACCTTCACCCACACGCCGTTTGAGCTGACCCACACCTACGACCGCATGGGCGTGCGGCTGCGCGGGCCTTCGCTGCTGCCGCGCGCGGCGCTGTCGATCCCCTCAGAGCCGATCGTGCGCGGCTCGGTGCAGGTGTCGGGCGATGGCGCGCCCACGGTGCTGCTGGCCGACCACCAGACCACCGGCGGCTACCCGAAGATCGCCACACTGCTGGCCGACGATGTGGACCGCCTGGTGCAGTGCCGCCCACCCGATGCAGTGCGCTTCGAGCCGCTGGCGCCGGCACAGGCCATCGCGCAGCGGCGCTTTCGCGCGCAGCAGCACCAGGCTTACCTGCAGCGCCTTTCCAGCGTGTTCGGCGCCTCGGTCACCTCGGCCTTGAGCTGAGTCCATCGCAGGCGATCTTTCCTGCGCCGCGGGTGCACGCAAGCGGCAGCGTGGCTGCATCTTTCGCGCAGATCTGCACAAGCGTGGTACAGTGCGTGCATCCAGCGCCGACTTGCTTACCTTCGGCGCCCCGATGTTTGATGAGGTGTCCCGCCGTTTCCGGCGGTTCGCACGCCTCGCAGGTGCAGGCCAAGCCCTCACCTGAATCACTCCCCCACCGGTAGGTTGATTGGCTTGCGCCACGCGCAGGCACCGCTGGCCTCTTGGGCTGTCCGCGCGCCGCGAAGGTGCGCCGGCCCGCTGGCCCCCTTGTTTTCACCGGCACTGTGCGCAGTGCCCCCGCATGCAATCCACATCACTCCATACCCTTCCTCGCCTGTACGGCAAACACCTGATTTCGCCGCTGTCGCGGCTCGACGAAACCGGCCGGCACCGCGCTTCGGTCTCCATCCGCAGCGGCCAGGGCAGTGCCACGCATGACCGCGTGATGCGCTTTGCCCTGCCGTTTGAATCGCGCGACAGCGCGCTGCGCTACGCCGCCGAACAGGGCCTGCTGTGGCTGCAGCAGCACCGCCCGGCCGCGCTGCCCCTGTCCCTTTGCTCACAGGAGTGAACCCATGGCCAAGGAAGACCTGATCGAAATGCGTGGCAAGGTCGATGAGATCCTGCCCGACTCCCGCTACCGCGTGACCCTGGACAACGGTCACAGCCTGGTGGCCTACGCAGGCGGCAAGGTGCGCAAGCACCGCATCCGCATCCTTGCGGGCGACGGCGTGATGCTGGAAATGTCGCCCTATGACCTCAACAAGGGCCGCATCACCTACCGCTTCATGGAGCCCCGTTCGTCGGGCGCACCCATGGCACCGCGACGCCCGCGTCGCTGACCCTCCCCTTCCCATCGATTCATTTCAAGAAAGAACATCATGACCAACAGGCTTTATGTCGGAAACCTCGCGTACTCGGTGCGCGACGAAGATCTTCAACAACAGTTCGCCGCCTTCGGCGACGTGCGCTCGGCACAGGTGCTGATGGAGCGCGACAGCGGACGCTCCAAGGGCTTTGCCTTCGTCGAGATGGCCTCGCCCGCCGAAGCGCAGGCAGCGATTGACGCGCTGCACGGCCAGTCGCTTGCCGGCCGCGCGATGACGGTCAACCTGGCGCGCCCGCGCGAGGAAAGCGGCAGCCGCGCGCCTTCGCGCAACTGGTAAGCCGGGCTGGCCCCGCGTTGGCCGGCGCCACCGCGCGCCGACCGACGTACCGCTGGCGCCGCGGCCGCTGTCTGTGGCGCGGCGCTGGCATGCCGCTTGCAACATGTTCACGCCGCTTCGATGGCGTTGCGGCGAAAAAGTGTATACACTTTGGTGGACAGGTCGCAGCGGTGCCTTGAAGGTTTCGCGGCCAGGTTGACTGCTCACAGAGCCCGCAGTGGTGAGCAGGTGGAGCATTCACATGGAAAGCTACCTGCTCGACTGGGCCAACCTGCTGTTGCGGTGGGTGCACGTGATCACGGCCATCGCGTGGATCGGCTCATCGTTCTACTTCGTCTTCCTCGACAACAACCTGGTCAAGCCGACCAGCCCTGACCTGCTGGAAAAGGGCGTGGACGGTGCGATGTGGGCGGTGCATGGCGGCGGGTTCTACAACCCGCAGAAGTACATGGTCGCGCCCAAGAAGATCCACACCCGGCTGCACTGGTTCTACTGGGAGAGCTATTCCACCTGGCTGAGCGGCTTTGCGCTGTTCACCGTGCTGTACCTGTGGAACGCGGGTACCTTCCTGGTCGACAAGTCGCTGATGGACTGGTCGCCGGTGGCCGCAGGCTTTGCCGCGGTGGGCTTCCTGGTGGCGTTCTGGGTCATCTACGACCTGGTGTGCCGCATCGTCGGCTTTCGCGAGAAGGGCGAAGCCATCATCGGCGCGGTGATGCTGGCGGTGGTGGCCTTCGGCTCGTGGCTGGCCTGCGAGCTCTTCGCCGGGCGCGCTGCGTTCTTGCTGGTGGGCGCCATGATTGCCACCGCGATGAGTGCCAACGTGTTCTTCTGGATCATCCCCGGCCAGCGCAAGGTGGTGGCAGCGATGACCAGCGGCGTCAGGCTCGACCCGAAAGAGCTGGCCCTGCACGGCAAGCGCGGCAAGCAGCGCAGCGTGCACAACACCTACTTCACGCTACCGGTCATCTTCGCGATGCTGAGCAACCACTACAGCTTCCTGTACACGCACAAGCAGGCGTGGCTGGTGCTGTTCCTGATGATGATGGGCGGCGCGCTGATCCGCCAGTTCTTCGTGCAGCGCCATGCCTTTCACCACGGCCGTGCGGGCAACCCGCTGCCCTGGGCCATCGTCGGCTGCATCGTGATCGCCGCAGTGATCGTCTGGATGAAGCCGGCGCCGCAGGCGGCCGCACCCGCAGCGGCTGCGCCGGTGCCGCCCGCCGAGCTGGCGCAGAAGGTGGCCGCCGTGATGGAGCAGCGCTGCACGCAGTGCCACAACGCGCAGGTGCAGATGAAGAACGTGCGCCTGGATTCACCCGAGGCGCTGAAGACGCATGCGCAGAACGTCTACCAGCAGGTGGTGGTGACGCGGCAGATGCCGATGAACAACGCCACGCAGATCACCGAGGCCGAGCGCGCGCTGGTCGGCGACTGGTTCAAGGCAGGGGCGCCGGTGCGCTGATGCTTTGCGTGCGAGCGCGCGAGCGCCCGCACGCGGAAACTTACTTCAGGCCCGAGTAGTTCAGCGGTACCCAGCTGAAGCCTTTGCCATCGGCGCCGGCGCGCAGGTTGCCCAGGCCGGGGAAGCTGATGTGCGTCACGCCCACCAGGTAGCCGTTCTTCGCCGCGTCGGCGTAGGCGGCCTGACGCTGCGAGCGCGCGGCGTTGTTGTCGCTGTCAAAGGCGATCGTCACGCTCGGGTCCTCGAACTGGATGGCGGCCACGTGCATCAGGTCGCCCCACAGCATCAGCTTCTCGCCCTTGCTCTCCACCTGGTAGACGGTGTGGCCGGGCGTGTGGCCGTAGGTCGGTACCGCGCGGATACCAGGCACCAGCTCGGTCGCGCCGTTGAAGGGCCGGAGCTTGCCGGCGTCGCGGTACGGATTGACCGAGGCCATCGCGCCCTGGAAGAAGCCCTTGTTGCCCTCGGGCGCGGCGTCCATGTTGGCCTTGCTCAGCCAGAAGTCCACGTCGCGCTGGTCGATGCGCAGCGTGGCGTTCGGGAAGGCGATCTTGCCGTCGGCGACCAACCCGCCCACATGGTCGGGGTGCATGTGGGTGATGTAGATCTCATCGACCTGCTCGGGCCGGTAGCCCGAGGCGCGCAGGTTGGCGTGCAGGTTGCCCAGCGTCGGGCCGAACAGGCCGGCGGCGCCCGCGTCGATCAGCACCAGCTTGCTGCCGGTGTTGATCAGGTAGGCGTTGACCGATGTCTCGACCATCTCCTTGAGGAAGCCGCGCTTGAGCGCCTCGGCCATCTGCTCCGGGCGGCCTTGCAGCAGCTTGAGCATCGGCAGCTTGACGGTGCCGTCCGAGATGGCGGTGACCTCGAAGTCGCCGACGAAGGTGCGGTGAAAGCCCGGCGCCTGCGTCTTGACCATGGGGGTCTGTGCCGACGCCGCCGGAGTGAAGGCCAGGCCAGCGGTGAGTCCGCAGGCCAGGGCCGCTGCCGCCGCGAGGCGGTTCATTGTGGTGCGCATGGTGTTCCTCCCTGAATCTTGGATGCGCGTTCAACTAAGGCAGGCCAGGCGGCGCCGGTCGTACCGGTGCGCTTGCTCCGGCCTGCCGACCGGAAACAGTGGGTGCTGCAGACCCGTTCAATCGGCGGTGATGCCCGCCGCCTTGATGGTCTTGCCCCAGAACTCGGTTTCGCGCTTGACCATGGCATCGAGCTGTGCCGGCGGCAGGTAGCGCAGCTCGATGCCGGCGGCCTGGGCGCGGGTCTTGGTCTCGGGCAGTTCCAGCGCGGCCTTGATCGCGTTGGTCAGCTTGGTGATGACTTCGGGTGGCGTGGCCGCCGGCGCGAAGATGCCGACCCAGGCCTCGAGCTCGAAGCCCTTCAGGCCCGCCTCGGCGGTGGTGGGCACCGCCGGCAGGCCGCCGTGGCGTGTCTTGCCGGTGACGGCGTAGCCCTTGAGCTTGCCGGCCTGCACATGCTGCATCACCGAAGGCGGCGTGGTGATGAACACCTGCACCTGGCCGCTCAGCACGTCCTGGATCGCCGGGCCCGAGCCGCGGTACGGAATGTGGACCATGCTGGTGCCGGTCACGCTCTTGAACATTTCGGTGCCGATGTGCGCTAGCGAGCCGTTGCCCTGCGATGCGTAGCTGAGCTTGCCGGGGTTCTTCTTCACATAGCTGATCAGCTCGCTCAGGTTGTTGGCCGGCACCGACGGATGCGCGGTGATCACGTTGGTGGCCACCGTGATCAGCGCCACCGGCGCGAAGTCCTTCTGTGCCCAGGGCAGCTTGGGGCTCAGGTGCGGGTTGCCGACGTGATAGGCCGAGTACGAGTTGAGCAGGGTGTAGCCGTCGGCCGGCGCACGCGCCACCAGGCCGTAGGCCACATTGCCACTGCCGCCGCCCTTGTTGTCGACCACGATGGTCTGGTTCAGGGTCTTGGTCAGGCCATCCGAGAGCAGCCGCGCTGACGAATCCACTAGGCCACCCGGCGGGTTGGGCACGATCAGCGTGACCGGCTTGCTGGGATAGTCACCCTGGGCAAAGGCCGGCGCAGCGGCCAGGGCCAGCGTGGCCGCCAGGGCCGAGAAGGTGCGTCGTTGCAGGTTCATGGCAAGTCCTTGGACAAAACAGAATCAGTGAAGGGAAGGGCAGGGCAGCCCTGCGTTGAGGCAGCGCCTCAGTAGCGGCCCGACAGCAATGCACCCGCGCCGGGCACGCGGCGCTCCAGGCCCAGATGCTTGAGCAGCGACCAGGTGGTGCACACCGCACTGGAGACCACCGGCAGGCCGCTTTGCGCCTCGATCAGGGGGATCGAGGCGAGCGACGGCATCTGCACGCACGCCGACGCGACGATCGCGTCGGCACCGGTCACCTTGAGCTGCTTCCACAGCTCGGCCGGCGCCTTCGGGTCGCGCGCGCCGACAGCCACGTTGTCGTGGATCTCCAGCGAGATGCTGTCGATCACCTCGATTCCTTCGTTCTCCAGGTAGTCGATGACCAGCCGGGTCAGCGGCTTCATGTAGGGCGCGATCAGCGACACGCGCTTGGCGCCCATCGCCTGCAGGCCCTCGACCAGCGCGCCGGCGCTGGTGGTCACGGGAGCTGCCGAGCCGTTACGCACGGTGACGTCGTGCAGGCGGCGCTGCGACACCCGGTGATAGCCCTTGCCCATGCTCATGATGGCTACCAGGCAGGCGTAGCCCATCACGTCCATGTGGGCGTCCGACAGCTCCACTGCGCAGCGGTCGGAGTCGGCGTCCATCGCGGCCAGCTCTTCCTTGGTGACCGACTTCATGCGCATGCGGCTCGAGTGGAAGCTGAAGCGCTCGGGCAGCACCGACTCGCGTGCGTGCAGCATCGCGGGAATCTCGGTCTCCATCGTCGTGTTGGAGCTCGGAACGATCAGGCCGACGCGGTAAGGGGTGTCCATGGGGTGGCTCATGTTGAAACGCCGCGCATCATCGCGGCGCCAATCCATACAAGCAAATACATAATTTGGATGATTTAATCCATAAATCGTATAAATCCATCCCGTCCGTCCGCCATGGAACTGCGACAGCTGCGCTACTTCACCGTGCTGGCCGAGGAGCTGAGCTTCACCCGTGCCGCCCGCCGGCTGCATGTGTCGCAGCCGCCGCTGAGCTTTCAGATCGCCAACCTGGAGCAGGAGCTCGGCGTGCGGCTGTTTCACCGCACCAGCCGCAGCGTGGAGCTCAGCGAGGCCGGCAAGGCGCTGCTGAGCCATGCGCGATCGGTGCTCGAGCAGCTCGACGAGGCGCGCGAGCATGTGCGTCGCGTGGCCGAGGGCCTGGAGGGACGGGTGCGGGTGGGCCTGTCGGGCTCGCACTTTCTCGGGCCGCTGCCGCAGTTCATCCGCGAGTTCCGCGAGCGGCGCCCGCTGGTGGAGATCAGCCTGCAGGAAATGCGGCCGGTCGATCATCTGCAGGCCCTGCGCGAGCGCCGTATCGATGTCAGCGTGTTGCGGCGCTCCTTCGATCAGGGCGAGCTGGTCAGCCAGCTGCTGTGGCGCGACCCGGCGGTGGCGGTGCTGCCGCGGGCCCACCGCCTGGCCGGCCGCCGGCAGCTGTCACTCGTCGACCTGCGCGACGATCCGTTCGTGTTCCTGCGGCTTGATTCGTCGTGGTACGCGCAGCGGGTGCACGACACCTGCATCGAGGCCGGCTTTGCGCCGCGCATCGTGCAGCAGGTGGTGGAGGTGCCGGCAGCGGTCAACCTGGTGGCCGCAGGCATCGGCGTTGCGCTGGTGCCGATGTCGCTGGCCACGCTGCGCAGCGACTCGGTGGCGGTGTGCCGCCTGCGCGATGCCATGCCCTCGGGCGACGTGTACGCATTGCGCCAGGCCGACGAAAGCCGCCCGGCGGTGCTGGAGTTTGTGGAGCAACTGGTGGCCTGGGCGCGCCCGGGCTGATTGCCGGGCGGGCGCCAGGCCGGCGCGGCGACAGCTTCAGCCCGCGCCGTGGCCCTTGATGTAGGTCTCCAGATATTTGATCTGGCTGCCCTGCTGCTCGATGATGTCCTTGACGATGTCGCCGATGGAGACGACGCCCACCACCTTGTCGGCCTGCGTCACCGGCAGGTGGCGGATGTTGCGCGAGGCCATCACGTTCATGCAGCGCTCGAGCGTGTCGTCCAGCGTCACCGTCAGCGGCGCGGCGGTCATCACCTCACGCACCGACACCGACTCGGCGCTGCGGCCTTGCAGCAGCACCTTGATGGCGCAGTCGCCCTGGGTGATGATGCCCACGAGCTTTTGCTCCTCGAGCACCAGCACCGAGCGCACGCGGTGGTCGCGCATCAGGGTCAGCGCCACCACCACGCGGTCGCTGGGGTGAACGGAAATCACGCGCGTTGGCTTGCCGGCCAGGCATTTCTTGACAGTGGACATGGGCCTCTCCTTGGGTTCAGGGTTCTTGATGAAAAAGCAGGGTCTTGGGCATGCAAATGGCGTGCCGGGTCACGGCTTGCCGTCGGCATTGCGCGATTCAGGGTCCTCGCGCTCGGGAATGCGCGCGAAGTTCCAGCGGATGACGAGCGCAGCCACGGCCAGCAGCAGCACCGCGCCGCTTTCGTACATCAGGTCCACCGTGCTCACACCCTTGCCCTGCAGGATGATCAGGCGGCACAGCGCGGTGATGGCAATGAAGATCGGGATGCTGATCGGGATGCTGCGCGACTTGTAGAACGCGGCCACCATGCCCAGCACCTCGGCGTAGATGAACATCAGCAGCAGGTCGGTCAGCGCGACCGTGCCGCTGGCCGCCAGCTTGACCATCTCATGGCCGACGCCCCAGACGGTGAACAGGGCGATCAGCACGAGGATCGCCCGTTCAATCAGGGTGATGAGCTTGTAGACGTCAAACATGGGGGGGCTTTGAAGGCGGACCTGAGAGTCTGACGGCGATGTTGCGCTGCGGCAAGGCCCGGCAGCCCCTTTTTTGCTCAGACTTTCTTGGGGTCGCATTCAGCGAAACTGAATCGACCCGACCCAAGCCGACCCGACCTGACCCGGGCAGTGCGAACCCGGCCCCGGCGATGGGGCAGCGTGTTGTCCGGTTTCGCCCGGTGTAGTCTGGTGCCGCCCGATGCGGCCCTGGGCTGCCTTGACTACCGCGCAGCCTCGGCCAGCTCGCGCGCCAGCCGGTTGTGCCGCTCCACCAGCGGCCCCAGGTCCACGGTGGCCAGGCGCCCCTGATCCACCACCACCCGGCCGTGCACCACGGTGTAGGCCGCCTGCGCGCTGGCGCACAGCAGCAACGCGCCCAGCGGGTCGTGCACCGCGCCCCCGGCAAACGGCAGGCCGCGCACATCAAAGACAGCCAGATCCGCGCACATGCCCGGCGCCAGGTGGCCGATGTCGCCGCGCCCCAGCACCTGCGCGCCGCCGCGCGTGGCCAGCGCCAGCGCATCGCGCGCGGTCATCTCGGCCGGGCCGTGGTCGCAACCGAAAGGCGCCAGCGCGCGGCCCACCCGCGCCAGCAGCATCGCCTGGCGTGCCTCGTTGAGCATGTGGGCTGCGTCGTTGCTGGCGCTGCCGTCCACGCCCAGGCCCACCGGCACGCCGGCATCCACCATGCGCCGCACCGGCGCGATGCCGCTGGCCAGCCGCATGTTGCTGCACGGGCAGTGCGCCACGCCGGTGCGTGTGGCGGCAAACAGGCTGATGCCTTCGTCGTCGAGCTTCACGCAGTGCGCATGCCACACGTCGCTGCCGGTCCAGCCGAGGTCCTGCGCGTACTGCGCGGGGGTGCAGCCGAACTTCCCGGCGCTGTAGGCCACGTCGTGGTCGTTCTCGGCCAGGTGGGTGTGCAGCCGCACGCCGTGCGCGCCGAAGCGCTGCGCATAGCTGCGCGCCAGCGCCGCCGATTCACGCATCAGCTCGCGGCTCACGCTGAAGGGCGAGCAGGGCGCCACGGCCACCTGCACCATCGCGCCGGGCGCGGCCTCGTGGTACGCCTCGATCAGCCGCTGCGTGTCACGCAGGATGTCGTCTTCGCGCTCCACCACCCGGTCGGGCGGCAGGCCGCCTTGCGACTGGCCCACGCTCATGCTGCCGCGCGTGGCCACGAAGCGCATGCCTATTTCGCGCGCCGCCCCGATGCTGTCGTCCAGCCGCACGCCATTGGGGTAGATGTAGAGGTGGTCGCTGCTGGTGGTGCAGCCGCTCATCAGCAGCTCGGCCATCGCCACTTGCGTGGACACGCGCACCATCTCGGGCGTGAGCCCGGCCCAGATCGGGTACAGGCCGCGCAGCCAGCCAAACAGCTCGGCGTTTTGCACCGCAGGGATGGCGCGGGTGAGCGACTGGTACATGTGGTGGTGGGTGTTCACCATGCCCGGAATCACCACATGGCCGCGCGCATCGATCACGCGGTCGGCGCTGTCGGCCAGCGCGGGCGGCAGCTGCGACATCGGCCCGAGGGCTTCGATGCGGTGGTCGCGGATGAACACCCAGCCGTCGCGCCACTCGGTGCGCGCATCGTCGAAGGTGGCCACGCAGTCGGCGTGGCGGATCAGCAAGGTCGGCATGGTGACGAGCAGGAAAAAGGTGCGCTGGGTGGCCCCGATGGCCCCCGACCGCAGGTGACAGGCGGCGCCTGCATTGTCGGGGACAATCCCCCCATGAAGAGCTATCGCATTGCCACCATTCCGGGCGACGGCATCGGCAAGGAGGTCATCCCCGCCGGCCGCACCGTGCTGGAGTCGCTCGCCCGCGCCGTGGGCGGCATCCAGTTTGAGTTCACCGACTTTGGCTGGGGCGGCGACTGGTACCGCGCGCACGGCGAAATGATGCCCGCCGACGGGCTGGACGCGCTGCGCGGCATGGACGCC
>JACCDP011499367.1_pt1 | contig 20273 bp, 14 predicted proteins | sample 7445841 | NCBI WGS metagenome assembly JACCDP01 (sample SAMN15323441, study PRJNA562643) | freshwater metagenome | isolation source: river surface water | place: USA:Blue River Watershed | collected 2017-08-17
TGCAGTGGTGCACACCTGCATTAAGTCAAGATTAATGGTAGATACCAAAAATCCATTTTATCACAATTAAAAACAAAAACTATGGTAACAGTAACAGGTTACGCAGAAAGAACACGCAAAGACGGCTCGTCATTTATTGCCCTTGAAATCACTGGTGGCGTTGAATTGATTCAAAGCAGCACAACTGGTCGCTATTATGCAACAGTACGCAAGTGCTCAATTCCCAGCACTTTCAATGCAATTGTAGCTGAAGCAATGATCGGACAAAAGCTTCCTGGGGAAGTTGTAAAGGTCATTACAGAGCCTTATGATTTCGTTAATCCTAGAACGGGAGAACTTATGAAGCTTCAGCATTCCTATGCCTATTCTCAGGATAGCAAAGTGGAAAATGCTATTGGACACACAAGGGTCCATGAAGTTGCTACAATCTAAATTATCCACCCAATCACAGAACACTGCTCGGACCCACACGACCAAGTGTAGGACACACAACACCATCAATCGCTACAAGTAGTTCGTAGCGTCTTGGCAGTTGTGGTTGATGGATAACAGGGGGCTGGTTTCAACCGGTCCCCTTTTTTATTTCTAAACATTTAAAGTTTAAACTTATGCAATTACAAACAGCAGAAAGAAAAAGGGCAAAAATTAAGATGTCCTTACAGGGACCATCTGGCTCAGGAAAAACATATTCAGCGTTACTGATCGCATTTGGATTATGTAGCGACTTTTCTAAAGTTGCAGTGATTGATACCGAAAACCACTCAGCTGAATTGTACGCTCACTTGGGTGCATTCAAGGTATTGAATCTGATGGGGCCGTTTACTCCTGAAAAATACATCCAGGCGTTGGATGTGTGTCAGAAAGCTGAGATGGAGGTGGTAATCATTGATTCAGTTACACATGAATGGGAAAACTTGCTTGAGTATCATTCTTCCTTACAAGGGAACTCCTTTACAAACTGGAACAAGGTTACACCAAGACACAATGCTTTTGTACATAAGATTCTTCAGACACCATTTCATGTGATCTCAACCGTTCGCACCAAACAGGACTATGTACTAAATGAGAAAAATGGTCGAGTAGCGCCAGAAAAAGTTGGCTTGAAATCAGTTCAAAGGGAAGGTCTTGACTACGAGATGACTTTGGTGTTTGATCTGGATATAAAAAATAATGCTATAGCCTCTAAAGACAGGACAGGACTATTCTTTGGTAAACCTGAAATGAAGCTCTCAGTTGATGTAGGAAAGTCAATCTTAGAATGGTGCCAATCAGGATCTGATATCAATTCAATTGATGTACAAGACCGTATTGGAGAATGTAAATCCATGCAAGAGTTACTTAGCCTCTACAAAATGTTTCCTCAGTTTCAGCAAAGCCTAAAGCCTGAATTTGAAAGTCAAAAAAGGAAACTCATTATCCAAGCTGATGATGATCGAAAATCACTTAGTCAGTCACCCGTTCATAAAAACGGAATTATCTAATCAAGTCCCCTGCCATTTGGTGGGGGATTTTCAAAACATTAATTATGAAAGAACTCACTCAAACAGCAGCAGAAATTAAAGTCAGTTATATTCCGAAAATGACGCTTGGTAATAAGATTTCATGTTCAGAAGATGCGTACCAAGTTCTAAAGGAATTCTACCCACAAGAAACCATATCGTTACAGGAAAGGTTTGTCGTGGCGTATCTTAACAGAGCTCATCATGTAATCGGGGTATACGAGGCGTCAGTGGGCGGACTTACTGGGACCATAGCAGATCCCAGACTTATTTTATCGGTTGCACTCAAAGTTGCTGCAACAAGTATAATATTATCGCATAACCACCCTTCAGGAAACTTGAAACCCTCAGATGCTGACCAAGAACTAACCAATAAAATCAAATTGGGAGCAAAACACCTTGATATTATGGTTTTAGATCATATTATATTGTCGACGGATGGGTATAACTCCTTTGCTGACAATGTGTTATTATGATCCTATTAACTTTAAATCATTGATTATTCATTACATATAATAATTAATAATACTTGAAATCAAAAGTCCCGCGGATATCTGTGGGACTTTATTTTAAAAGTAATATTTGGCTATAAAATAAAGTATGATAAATAGATAAAATTAAGAATTATTTTAAATAAATTGACCACAAAAGGACAAGACTTAAATAGGATTACTATGCTTGGACAAAAATTGAGAGAACTTCGGGAAGCTAAGGGCTTGGTTCAACGGCAAGTTGCAGCTGAATTAGAGGTAGATACTGCTTATATGAGCAAAATTGAGGGTAATGAAAAGCCTGTCAATAGAAATCATTTGAAAAAATTATCTATTCTGCTTGACATTTCAGAAGAAGAATTACATACTCTTTGGCTTGCAGATAAAGTGTATGATCTTGTGAAGGGGGAAAAAATTGCATTAAAGGCTATGCAGGTTGCAGAAGATGAAATAAAAAAAATAATTAGAAAGAATAAATAAAAATAATGACTAAATCGAATATAAAACCCGGTATCATTATCAATATGCGTAATCGATTATGGCGTGTTGATGAATTTGATGGTACAGAAGTATTGGCAACACCAATTTCTGGTGATGCTAATGATCAGAGAATTTTTTTAGCTGATGTTGAAAATATTAGAGAAGAACGATTTGAAAGGATAAATGCTGATTTTCCTGGTGATTTATCAGCTCAACGTTTACTGCTACGAGCATATCAATTCGATTTAATACATGGCTCTGCTCCATTCCTAAGTTTACACAGATCTTCTGTTGTGCCATACAATTATCAAATGGTGCCGCTTGTATTAGCCCTAGAAAAGCCTACAGCAAGAATGTTAATTGGGGATGATGTGGGCTTAGGTAAAACAGTGGAAGCTGGTTTAATCATATCCGAATTAATTCAGAGAGGAAAAGTGAAACGTGTTGTATTCTTAACACCAGCAAACTTAAAACAACAATGGAAAGAAGCGCTTGATTATTTCTTTCATATCAAAGCAACTATAATTGATTCATTTTCTAGAAAAGAATTTGAAAAAGAACTACCTCCTGGCGCAAACCCATGGCAATATTTTCAATTTGTAATTGCATCAATAGACTATGCCAAATCCCCAGATATCAAACAACAAATTAAGGAGCAACAATGGGATTTACTATTGGTTGATGAAATACATTTATGTGCAAGACCTCATAGCAATGTAAAATCTAGCAAACAACAACAACGTTATGAATTGGTAAAAGACCTTAGTAAGAAAATATCTAATGTTTTGTTCTTAACAGCTACACCGCACAATGGCTATTCTGATTCTTTTGCCAGTATTTTAGAAATGATAAATCCAGAAATAGTGCAGCAAAATGGAAATGGCCTTATCACATTCAATAAATCAAAAGCTCGTTACAATGTGATTCAACGCAATAGAAAAAAGTTGGAAGGATGGTACGAAAAGCAGGGAAAGAAATCTCCTTTTCCACAACGGGACCAAAAAGAAGTAATTATTGATCCCAAATCAAATGGAAAACTAATACAATTGTTGGATGCCGTTGAACGCTACGGTGACTTTATCTTAAAATCGGCAAAAGAAAAAGATTCTAAGAAAGTAAGAAACATAGCTAATTGGGTAGCCATTCACCTTCAAAAACGAGCTATCAGTTCACCTTATGCAGTTTTAAAATCTCTAGAAAATAGAATTTCAACCATTCAAGATAAGGCAGATAACCTCAGTGAAAGCGAAGAAGAAACATTAGAAAATTATGTTTATGATCTGTTTTCTGATGATGAAAGAATTACTGAAGAGATGGCTTCGCTTCGTTTGGATTTTGAAGCATTAGGCCAGGACGAAATTGCTGAACTTAAACGGATCATTGAATTTGGGGAAACATTAACTCCAAAGGATGATGAAAAATTGCAAAAACTAAAAAACGATATTCTTCCGGAACTAATTACTAAAGACCCAAAGGTTATTCTATTTACAAAGTACAAAGACACATTGGATTATCTTGAGACGAATCTTAAAACTAAGGACTTTGAAACGTTTGTGATGCATGGAGATATGAGCCTCAATGCAAGAACTGAAATCTTTGGAAAGTTTGATCGGGCAAAAAAAGCCATTTTGATTGCTACAGATGTTATCTCAGAAGGATTGAACCTACAGCGACTTGCCTCCAATATTATACATTATGAATTGCCATGGAATCCTAATCGATTAGAGCAGCGTAATGGTCGTGTTGACAGAATTGGTCAAAAAAGAGACATTGTAAACATCCGCACATTGGTAGTTGACAAATCGATGGACAAGGAAATACTCGATTTGTTGCTTGAAAAACAGCGTACAATTGAGATGGACCGTGACTATTCGGCTGCTTATTTTGGGGATGAAGAATCATTAAAGAGCATTATTCAAGAAGCCTCAACAAAAAAGAGAAGCAGAAAGAAAACTACAGACCCTAATCTACCCGACCTTTTTACTTCTTCAGGTTTAGAAGAAACCAAAAAAGCAGTTCGTCAGGCATTTAGTTCTCCTGAAGAAGATAAGAAACGAAAGAAAAGAATTGAAGAAGAATCATTCTACAGCAGTTTGGATATTGAGTTGCCTGAAATTGATAAACGTATAGAAGAAACCAAACGAATTGTGGGTTCCCAGGATGAAGTATTAATTTTTGTAAAGTCAGCTCTGGCTCGTTTTAATTCTGCCTTGATCGATAAAGGTTCAGGCTTTTATGAAATTACCATCAATGATGCAAGATTGATTTTACAACGCTTTGGAGACAATATCCAAAAAGTAACCTTCGACCCTGAATTGGCACTAACAAATCCGGATGCTATTATTTTGGATGCTGGCCATCCCTTCGTTCGCAAAATGATAGAACTGGTAAAGGCAGAGTTCTTTACCAATAAAGGCTTGTATGGTCGCAATGCTTACTTCTTCTGCAATGAAGTAGAAGCTGTTACCTGGCAGTATAATTTTCTGGTTCGCTTTACGGTTGGCCTGAAAGAAAAGCGGGTAATTGAAGAATTGATTTCTATTCCCGTAGATAGTTATTCAGAAAAAGTATTGCCTAAAACCAATTTCACGCCTGCACAAACTACTCGAAGCATGGCTGAGGCTGATGTAACAGAACAAATAAATGATGCTTTGGCATTTAATGGTCTTGATAAACTGATTGATGCAAGAATTAAAAAACGCAGAATTAAACTAATCGAAGAAAGACAGGAACTCTACAATAAAATCTTAGTCGATAGCAAGAATACTAAACAACCGGATTGGTTGAATGATATTATTCATATTGAAGAAGCGGGACATGATTTGTTAACTCTTACCATTATTCAACCGCTTTAATTATTCAATAGCATGACATTAAGTTTTATAAAATCAAGCGGCAATATTATTACAGAAGACTTTTGTATGGCTTTAGCCAACGAAACAAAAGCCGATTATGTAAAAGATAAAAGCTTTGGAGCAGAGATGAAAAAAGTAGATGATGTAATAGCTTCTACTTTTGAAAAACTCCGTGAACGCTGGGAAGAAAACCGTACTCAAATAATAGGCAACGAATATGATAATGCCACACTCCGCAAAAAATGGATACTTCCTTTTTTGGAAGCATTAGGCTATCAACCTGTTTTTATTGCTTCTAATGTAAAAAGTGAATCGGGGATAGAATATCAGATACCGTACAAAGGTTGGGATAGTGAATACGCTCCTATGATTCACATGACAAACTCCGCTCAGGATTTTGATACCAAAGACAAACAAAGCCGTACCCACGCCAATAAAAGCCCTCAGGATTGTTTACAGCAATTCCTCAATACGAGCCACCAACAATGGGCGATATTAATAAATGGTAAAAAAGTAAGATTGCTTCGTGATTTCTATCATTCCATTACCAAAGGTTTTTTGGAATTTGATTTAGAAAGTATTTTTGAAACAGCCAATTCCGAACAGTTTCGGGTATTGTTTAGAATATTACATCGTTCCAGAATAGAAAACCAATACCAAGGTAAGCAAGAAATCGAATACGATGAAGAAGGCAACCCCATAGAAGTAGAGGATAATTGTTTGCTTGAAAGTTTTCACAAAAAATCAAGAGAAACAGGTATAAAAGTTGGCAATAAGCTACGTGACCAGGTAATTGAAGCCATTGAAAAATTAGGAAATGGATTTGCAGAAAGCCTTGACCCCGATGAATTTCAAAATGGAAAAGTAAAAGGCTTTTATGCAGAAATCCTAAACATCATTTACCGCCTACTCTTTCTCATGTTTGCCGAGCAAAAAGGTTGGTTGCCGGTCCGAAATAGTATTTATTCACGTACTTATAGTTTGAACGCATTGAGAGAAATGGCTGAACGTGGTAATTATATTCATGATGAAGAACATGATTTATGGGAAGGCTTAAAAATTACTTTTAAACTTGTTGCCAATGGATATGAATTTAAAAACGGGGATAAAATAAATGCCTTTGGAGGACAATTGTTTTCTGACAAGAAGATAGCGATTATTAAATCCCTTTCTTTAAAAAATAAATTTTTACTAGATGCAATATACCGGCTCAGCTATTTCAAACTTGATAACCTAAGCAACCGCATCAATTACGCCAACCTGGCCATTGATGAATTAGGGTCAGTATATGAAAGCTTGCTGGACTATGAACCCAAGCTTGCAAAAGAACTCACAACATCAAGTAAAAGGGAAATTAAACGGGGTGAGTTTTATTTGGATGACAGAGGAACCGATCGTAAAACCACTGGCTCATATTATACCGATAGCCGATTAGTTGCACAGTTAATAGAATCCGCTTTACTGCCAGTAATTAATAATGCCCTTGAAGGAAAGAAAACAATTTCAGAAAAAGAGAATGCCCTATTAGATCTAAAGGTTGCTGATATTGCCTGCGGCAGTGGAGCATTCATTTGTGCTGCTTTAGAAAAAATGGGTGAACAGCTTGCAATTATTCGTATGGGTGATGAAGAAAGGCCTACCGAAGATCAACTTAGAGAAGCCAAGAGAGATGTACTGTTGCATTGCATTTATGGGGTGGATTTAAATCCAATGGCATTAGAACTTGCTAAATTCTCTTTATGGATTACAGCATCCCTACCCGATATGCCATTGACATTTTTAGACCACAAGCTGAAGTGTGGTAACTCCTTAATTGGCGCCACACCGGAGTTGATTAAAAAAGGAATACCAGAAGAGGCGTATAAGCCAGTTGGTAATGACAATTCTGCTATTTGCACAGAATTAAAGAAAAAAGTAAGAAAAGAACAGGAAAGTCTAAGCCGTGTTAATCAGTCTTCTGTGCAATACGGCTTGCAGTTTAAACGCAGTGAAACCGATGAATTGTTGCGATTGAGGGAAGTATTGAACAACAGAAAACAGAAACAGGTAAGCGATGTTGATTTAGTTGAGGAAGAATACCTGCAACTAGAAAAATTGGAACGCAAGTTTAAAGATTGGCTGATGGCCGATGTTTGGACAGCCGCTTTCTTTTTAGAGAAAACAGAATTGGACCAAAAATTATATCCTACCAATGTCACTCTTGAAAATCTACGTGAAAACCAACCGGTAAATGAGGTTCTAATTAATAGGGTGCTTAAAACTGCTGACCATTACAATTTCTTTCATTTTCATTTAGAGTTTCCTGAAGTATTTGAAAAAGGGGGTTTTGATTGTTTGCTGGGCAATCCACCTTGGGAGAAAATTAACTTTGAAGATGAAGAATACTTTATTTCCCGTTCACCCGAAATCGCAAATGCAAGAAATAAGTCTGAAAGAAAAAAGTTAATAGCTGAACTGCCATATACAAACCCTGATCTTTATCAGGAATATCTTTCCGCTAAAAGATGGAACGATTGCCTGAGTGTTTTCTTTCGTGAATCCGGAGCATATCCTTACACCGGTGTGAGCAGAGTAAATCTATATTCAATTTTTGCAGAGCAGTATGAAGGATTAATTAACTCCAACGGTGCAACCGGTAATGTTTTGCCCACAGGTATTGTATTGGATAATAACAATAAGGACTTGTATTTTTACTTAATTAAAAATAATAAAATTGATACAGTGATAGACTATGAAAATCGCAAAGGATTATTTCCTGATGTTCATAGAATGTATCGTTTTTGTCTTTTTGTAACAGTAGGAAAAAATGGCAGAAATCAATATAAATTTTATCAGACCGAACCAAGTCAAGAGGGGGAATTTGTCAAAATCACTTTAGAAGAAATTGAAACAATTAACCCAAACACTAAAACATGCCCTTCATTTAGAAATCAACAAGATTATCTCCTAGCACAAAAGATATATAAAAAATGGGGTGTTCTTCAGAATGAAACTTATCCTGAAAAGAATACTTGGGATGTAAGGATTAGAACTCCATTTAATATGTCTAATGATTCAGGAATGTTCAAGCCTTATGATGAAAAATTATTGCCATTGTATGAAGCAAAATATATTTATCATTTCAATCACCGCTATTGTAATTGGAATGGAATAATTACAGAATCAACAAATAATTCGCAATTGTTAAATACTGATTTCTTAATAAGGACACAATATTACTTAACCAATGATGAGCTTATATCAAGGTTTGGAAATTCAGAATGGTTTTTGGTTTACAGAATGATAACAAATGCAACCAATGAAAGAACGATGGTCGCTTCAATAATACCTAGCTATCCTTGCGGAAATTCACTTTCAATTATTGAAGTCGAAGATTTAAATAAAGGAATGTTTCTTTTGGCTTCACTTAATTCAATTACCTTCGATTTCTTTACTCGCCAAACTGTAGGTGGTACAAATTTTAATCATTGGATATTAAAACAACTTCCTGTTGTTGACTACAGTAAAGTCGATATTGTAGTGTTAAAAATCATTGAAGAAAAAGTATTTCAGTTGACATATACAGCCAATGATTTAAAACCAATGTCTGATGAATTTGGGTATAATGGAAACCCATTTATTTGGAACGATAAAAAACGTTTCCAACTTCAATGTGAGTTAGATGCCATTTATGCCCACCTCTACGGATTAGAAAAAGAGGAGATGGGTTATATACTTGAAACCTTCCCCATTGTAAAACGCAAAGACATAGCCAAGCACGGCAGTTACCGGACCAAAGAAACCATTTTACAATTGTATGATGAGTTTGCTTGGGTAAGTGATAAAATGAATCAAAACCAAACTACCAAAACCAAACTAGAATAATATGGATCCGTTTAAAATATACAAAGCCGTAAAGGAGCAGTACAAGAGTTATATCCAAACCTTTCAAGTTTTTAAGAATGCAGATATCAAATCTTTCGTAGAGGAAGGCATCAACAAGCGGAAAATGCTCTGGCAGGAGCCGGTGATACAAATAAGCAAACGTTTCAAAGCTGGGTTGCCTGTTACAGAGTTAATCAATAAAAAATGGCTACATCTAAATTGTACCAATGTTTATCCCGGCTTCATTCCTTATGCCCATCAGCAAAAAGCAGTTGAAATAGTTTCTCACAAACAAGAGAATCTTATTGTAACCACCGGTACAGGTTCAGGTAAATCTATTTGTTTTGAATTGCCAATTGTAAGCCATTGTCTGGAGCAATCAGCAAAAGGTGTAAAGGGAATAAAAGCAATCATTATTTATCCTATGAATGCCTTAGCCAATACACAATACGAAGAACTGGCAAGAAAGCTAAACGATTCGGGCTTAACCATCGGATTATATACTGGAGATACACAACATACAGGCGAAGATGCTCTAAGGGCGTATAAAGATGTTTTTGGAGAAGATGCAGTACCGAACAATTCAGAAATAATTGACAGGGAACAGCAACGTAGAACACCACCTGATATTTTAATCACAAACTATAGGATGTTGGAGTTATTGCTCACCCGTAATGATGATGCAGCTTTGTTTAGGGAAGAAATAAAACGCAACCTACGATTCCTTGTTTTGGATGAATTACATACTTACAGCGGCAAACAAGGTGCTGATGTTGCATTTCTGATACGCAGATTAAAACAAAAAACAGAGACTAAGGGTAAATTGCTTTGTATTGGCACTTCAGCCACAATGGCTAATGATTTAGATGGTTCTGGCTCAGCTGAAGCAGTTGCAGGTTTTGCTTCACGTATTTTTGGAGAAGATTTTTCTGCTGCCAACGTAGTGGTGGAAGAAGAAGATAAGACCATTGAATTTAACGGTGATATCATTTCACCATCTATTACAATTAGTGAAAAAGATTTTGAATCATTCGAAAGTGAAAATGTGGCCACAGCACTTCCATTATTTGAGCAATTGATGGGGTATCCATATGGCGGAAAAATGGACAATCTTTCACTAGGGGAAGAACTAAAGAAATCAAAAATATTAAGCTTTTTAGAACAGTCATTAAAGGAAGTAAAAGACTTTGGTAAACTTGCTGAGGTATACAAAAATTCATTAAGACCCGATGCTACAGAAGAAGCCTGCAAGCTTGAGATCCAGGCAGGCTTGATCTTGGGCATGATGGGTACAGTTATATCTGAAATGGGGCGAGAAGTCCCACGTTTTGTCCCAAAAGTACATGCCTTTTACAACCAAGGTTCTGAGCTCAGAGGCTGCTTAACAGAAAGTTGTGGCTATCTGAGTGATAGTGGAGAAACCACTTGTCCAAAATGTGAAAAGGAAGGCAGAGGTAATACTACATTATATCCTTTACATTTCTGCCGTACCTGCGGAGAGGAGTATTATGGAATGCGTTTCGATGAACAAACCAATGAAGCCAGCCCTTGGACCTTTCAGGATGATGCCAGCAAAGATAAATCGGGTTATTACTCTCCGAAATTTAAAGAGAGTTTAGACAAGGTACCCGAACATTGGTTAACTCCCAAAAGGCGAGAATTAAAAAGTTCTCATAAGGATAAAAGACCAGTGCTAGGTATATTGGATGCAAAAGCAAATATATTTACGACTTACCATGAAGATGACAATGAAACGGGTACATTAATGTCATTCCCATTGTCCTATTGTCCGTCTTGCAGAACAGAGCATACAGGTAGTTCAACTGAGTATTCAAAATTATTTTTGCTAAATTCCATTGGGCGTGCCACGGGTACAAATGTCATTGTAACTGCATCTTTAGGGGCATCACCCACTAACGAAAGAAAAGTAATTGGCTTTACTGATAATAGGCAGGATGCTGCTTTTCAAGCCGGCCATTTAGATCATTGGTATAACCAAATCTATTTTAGAAGAGCACTGTATAATGTGCTGAAACAACAAACCACATTCCTTCCAGTTAATAGTATTCCTGATTTATTGTACCCACATATCATTGATGCTGAATATGAGAAAACTATTCCATTTGCACAGCGTAGAATGTTTAAAGAGAAATATCTCAAATACTTAGAAACATATCTGTATGTAGAAATAAGGGGAACAAAACGCTTTATAAGCATTAACCTAGAAGATGTCGGGCTACTTGAGGCAACATATGAGGCATTAGACGAAATTGTTGTACAGCCTGAACTGGATTTATTCTCTGAATTGAAAGATAGGCCTAAGCCATTGCTGAAGGATTACATCCTCGGATTCATGGAAATATTCAGGAGTGAGATGGCAATTGGTCACCCTAACCTAATTGACAAATCAACCTTTCGTCAGCAGGTAGTAGATTTTATTGCCCAAAAAGCACCAGAAAAAAGAATCTTCGAAGCAATTGAGGATACCAATGTTGGCATATACTCAAATGCAGAAAAAGATAAATTCAAATACACATCATTTACATTTCATGCATTTGATGGATCAAGGGCTTTGAATACTTGGATTAAAAAATGCTTCAATTTAGAAGATACTGATGATATTAAAAGGGTAATCCAACAAACGAGGGACTTTTTGCTAAAAATGGGGTACTTATCAAAACAGAAAGTACAGTATGAAGACGTTTATTACATCGAACCTGGTATGATTTTGATTCAAAGCCCCAAAAGTGAATTTAAATACCAATGTAAAAAATGTGGTTCAAAATACAATTGGGATGCTGTTCAATACTGTGTTATGCCTGCTTGTAAAGATGTACTAGCAACATCAACCAAAGAAGTAAATTTCTACACAATTCAATATACTAAACCATTTGATGGAAGAGATAATATAGTTGCAGAGGACCATTCGGGTCAGGTAAAAGGACAAGACAGAAAAATCAAAGAAAATAAGTTTAAAAAGAATCCACCGGAAATTCAGTTCTTGATAGCTACACCTACAATGGAATTGGGTATTGACATTGGAACATTATCTTCTGTTTATTTAAGGAATGTCCCACCAAGTCCTAGTAACTATGCTCAAAGGGCAGGCCGTGCAGGTAGAAGCGGGCAAGGGTCAATCATTCAAACATTCTGTGGTTCAGGTTCAAGCCGTGGTGTCCATGATCAATATTACTATAACAGGCCAGTAGAAATTGTATCAGGTAAAATTAGTGTTCCACGTTTCAATCTCGCTAATACAACCTTATTTGAAGCCCATGTAAATTCATTGGTGCTTCAAACTATTGACAAAAAATTATTGACACAGCCGAGACAATTTATCGATTTCAGTAACATAGTAGAGCTTACAATGATGAATGATTACATTGAAGACTTGGTTGATTCCATTCAACGTAACAAAGATGCTATTCTTAGAAGTATTAAAGAAGCTTTCGGAAAAGAGATTGATGATTCCAATGGGCAGATAACATGGCAGGGCATAGAAGACCAAGTGAGTCAGTTTGCCTACTATTTCGATACTGCCTTTAATAAAATGAGAACAGATTATAGAGAATCGCTTAAAGAAATTGAAGAAATTGATAACCGCATTAGAATAGAAGGTAATTCTGATTACTCGTTACCAGGTAGAAGAAATGCATTGGAGAAAAGAAATAATAATTTAAAAGAGGGAAAGGAGGATTTCTATGTTTATAAATACTTATCACAGGTTGGGTTCTTACCTAATTATGCTTTCCCATCAAAGATAACTTCAGTGCGCATGTTGCACAAAGGGGAAGAAGTTGAAATATCAAGAGATAATGCTGTTGCTATTAGAGAATTTGCGCCACTAAATACACTTTATTATGGAGGTTTGAAATATGTGATGCAAACAGTCAGTAAAGAAGTTGATCCCAATAATAAATTCACTGCTGTAATTTGTGACGATTGTGAACATGTTGAGAAATTAGCAGCTGGAAGGCAATTGCCTTCAAATTGTCCAAACTGTGGATCTGTTTGGGAATCTCAAACACCGGTAAGTGTTATGAAATTTCCCAAGATGAGAGCTATTAAACGGAATAGAATAACTGCAGATGAAGAAGAAAGATTAAAAGGTGGTTATAAGATAATTCACAGTTACAAGCCAACGGGTAAAGCAGAGGTAAATGAAGTAATAAGTTCGGGAAATAGCATTTGTAAAATTTCATTTGAACGCAGTGGTGAAATGAATCACTTGAATTTGGGACAGATGGCTGATTATAACAAAGGTGATAAAGGATTTATGTTGGATACAGTAAATCTTTCCTGGGTCCCCATATATAAATTTGATGAATACCTAGTTGAGAAAAAACTAACGGCTGTTCAAATTAACAGGAATGTGTCTTTACTGACCGAATCACGCAATGACGTTATCACTTTACAGCTAACCGAAGAATATATTGGTGATGAAGAAATATTTGCTAAAACATTGGTTAATGTTTTTGTACAAAGCATATGTACAGTAATGAACCTTGATGACAATGAAATAAATGGTTTCTATCAGCCTATTGTTGGTCAAAATGGCAAGATCCTCATTTTTGAAACATCAGAAGGAGGAACAGGAACTCTTTCTTCCATTGTAAATGATGCAGATTTATTAAAGCGAATTGCTGTTAAAGCATTAGACATTTTGCACTTCGATGAACAAGGGTATGATAAGAATGGGGCATGTGCAACATCCTGTTACAATTGCATTTGTAACTTTTTTAATCAACGAGATCACAAATTATTCGACCGACAAACAGTAAAAGATTTTCTCCTTAGCATTGCTTCTACTTCTTCTATTCAAGGCTCTCAAGATGACAATGTAATGTTTGATATATACATGCAGCAAGCAGTTTCAAGCCTGGAGAAAACAGTATTGCGTTTAATAAAAGAACAAACAGTTAAGCTACCAGTAGAAATGCATAAGGTAGTTTCAAAAAACGGAGAGCCAATAGCTGAGGCTGACTTATATTATGATCCTAAAATATGTGTTTTTATTGATGGACCTGACCACGATAAGGATTATGTAAAGGAAGATGATGAAAGAAAAAGAACAAAGCTGAAAAAATTAGGGTACAAAATAATCACTATTCACTATGAGAGTATAAATGATGGAATAGAATTATTGAAATATTCATTAGCAAACTGAGTAATTTTTATGGAAGGAATTATATACATACTCTCAAATCCGGCAATGCCTGGCATAATCAAGATTGGCAAAACCACAAAGGAAGATGTCAAACTAAGAATGAAGGAGCTATATTCATCTGGCGTTCCTTTACCTTTTGAATGCGTATATGCTGCCAAAGTAAAAAACCTTGACGAGGTTGAAAAAGCTTTACATACAGCTTTCAGTCCTGATCGCCTGAATCCTAAGAGGGAATTTTTCGAAATTGAATCAAATCAGGCTATTGCAATCATTAAACTGTTGGAGTTACAAAATGTCAGCCCACTTGTAGAGCAGGAAGCTAATGTAATAGATACTGCAGAATTAGAAGCGGGCAAAGCATACGCTCAGAAACGCCCCCGCATGAACTTTGAAGAAATGGGAATTCCTATTGGCTCTGAACTGATTTTTAATAACAATGCGGAGATTGCAGTTATCGTATCAGATAGGATGGTGAAATTTAGGAATGAAGAAACAAGTCTGACTAATGCGACAAGAATGGCACTGGGAGAAGGTTATGCCTACAATGTAGCCCCAGGGCCATATTGGAGTTATAATGGCAGAAAACTACGTGATATATATAATGACACTTATCAAAGGCCTGAATAAATGAAATACTGAATTAAAGAACAAGTTTCTTATACTGTGAATAATTAACTCCCTACCCTCTTTGTATTTAGTTTATGTCAGCTCAACTCCAAACTTTTTGGCATTTTGAATTACTGTAGCGAAAATTTGACTTTCCGGAACCGTTAACTTAACGTCGTCAATTGCAGTCAATCGCGCAGTCAGAATTTCAGCATAGCTTCTTCGACCATATTTATTACTAACTGGATTTTGATCCAATATTGTTTTCTTTCGGTTTCTTACCTGCTCGTTAAACTCTACGTTGCAAAAGGTCTTGATCCAGTCAATCTTATTTTCTGAACACTTCTTCTGAATAATTTTTGCCAAAAAATAAAGAGATAACTTTGGAACCCATGGCAGATAACTAAGATAATCAACCCAAAATGAAGTTTGATTGCCATAATCATCTAATTTTCCAAACTCCCTGAGTGGTATCCACTCGCTTGGATATTCTTTTGTATCTCCTTCCTGCATAACTAATAACACATCTTTGTCGAAGCTAAAATTTATCATATTTCTATTTTTTAAAAGATTAAATGCTGTTCCTATAATTTTATTTTTTTGAAAAACTGTCTCTCATTAGGAGGTATTATGTCCAAGCCAATCATACCATACAGATCTGCTTCTTCATTAACTGGTAAAAGCACTCCCCCTTTCCAAATGTGAGCATCTCGCAAATCAAAGCCTTTAGATTTAAGAAGAGGTATGATATATCCTACATTGTGCTCAGGCGGTCCCGTTCTAATAACCTTTTGATACCCATAGTTTTCATAACTAGCAATGAACAAGTCATATGCAATACGCTTGGGACCATAAAATTGCACCATCTTACCTCCACTTTCCAAACCACCACTGTATACTCGGTATTTCCGAGTAGCATCAATTAATTCGTTGGATATTTCGATTGGCGAATATGTATCATCAAAAAGTGACTTCTGCTGAATACCCTTTGGTATTGCAAGCAACTCCACATCGCCTACATATTTTTTTCCTCTTCTCAGGCTCCCAAGAATTTCAATTCTAGCACAATGTGGGCTTAACGAATCAACCACCGACTTTGCATAGGGAAATACCAATCTGCTGGGTAGTTTATTTTTCATAAAGATTTTGTTTCATTGGTTCGGCACTTCCGGCACTTTCTACACGTTCGATCTTAAAGGGTGTCGGAAGTGTCGGTAGTATTAAAGAATTATTTTGTTGCATACACAATACGACCGTAGTTCCTTCTAATCATTTTGAATCCATAGTTTGTCAGCCGTTCTGAAAAAATTCGGTTTGAGCAGGCTATCAACCCATTATCCTTACAGTATCCTCTATAGGACAAGTATAACTCTTGTAAAGCAATGGTGTCTGTTGTAGACGACTCCAAGTTCAAATCCTCAATAAATAAAGCCACTGAATCAGATTGTTTACGATACTTCTCAACCATGTTATCGATGGCAGCAGAATGGGTAAACCCTCTATGCAATAAAAGCCTTTGCAATCCTTCCATAACCCAATTAAATACACCAGCCAGCTCTGAATTAATTATTTCCTGAGCCAGATTAGGATTTCTTTGCTCTACTGGAATTGTTTTTTCAAATGGGATTATTATAAAACGACGAAAAAATCCTGGTGTCTGCTCTGGATCTTTAGGCAACTGGTTTGTATTGAAAGCTAATTTTGGTAGATCATGTAGTGTAAATGCGTTCCCGTAAGGTCTACGAGCTTCAACCGGTTCCCCACTTGTAATGGCCTTAAATTTAGCAGGATTGTTGATCAAGGCTGCAATCTCCGAAGCCCAATTAAGCAGTTTCTCTGCTGTTTCAGCTAGATAATATCCCGTATCATCACAAAGCGCTTTTAGAGAATAATTGGATACATTATCACGACCAAGCACTTCACATAGAACCTCGTATACAACTGACTTGCCATTAGCACCAGAGCCAAATAAAATCAAGGCTTTTTCCAATTTCAGAACATGGTTACTTATAAATACGCTTGCAATAAACTCAGCCAACACAAATTGCATTGCTTTATCTGGAAGGACTTCATCTAAGAAAGCCTGCCACTTCGAATATTTTGCATTGGGATCATAACAATATTTGAGGATATAAAACATTGGAAAATCAGGGCTGTGAGATTCAAGCCTAACACCTGACGGAGTAATCACAATAACTCCATTTTGAAGATTTATCATGGTTTGATCAGCCTTTCTTATTGGTGGAAAAAACTGGGATTGGCTCTCAAACTGCTTTGCCAGGTTGTTTATAAACTGAAAATATCGAGCTATATAGTTATTAACTCCCATTTTAATTGCTGCTTGTGAAAGAAATTCTTTAAGCATTGGTTCTGGAATCCTTATATAATAGGTGCCATCATAAATAAAATAGCTACCCTGGTGCCGAATAATAGGCTTATAATGGAGTTTTGAAGTCTCCATTACACAAGCTATCACCAAAACCATTATCATTATTTGATTAACATTCTCACCCTGTTGGATTCCTCCATAAGCCCTAAAGTCCTGTGTAGGCAATCCGGAGTACAACAATTCCTTTACGTATTGATGATATTCTAAACCGTCAGCAACTTTTAATTTTTTTTTGGAGCTGGTACCAAAGCGATCCCGTTTTACTTGCTCCAGCTCGTTTAAAAATTCATCTGGAATTGTTTCAGGTAAAGTAATTAATAAACTATCTGTCGAACAGAGTTCGGTTTTACCATTTGTGTTACGGTTAAAATGGATTGCGGCATTCTCATCCAATGTCTCCAAAATCATTTCGAGCCCCAGCTTTGAATCTAAGCTAAACGAACCATCACCATCATTAGAAGTTGCAAGTGCTACGTATATTGGAAATCCCGGATCCTTCTGGTTTTCGGCACATATAAACCTCCATTCAGTTTCAAAAGCTAAATCCTGAGCCAAGTATTGACACTGATACTGCCTTATCGGAGAAAGCTGCCAAAACTCATCATAATCTTTGAAATACATAAACTTTGTTTTGTTGGTTAATAAAGAAGCAGGCACTATTTTCTTACGTTGGATGAAAAGAATAGTTCTGCTTCAGGTTGGATAGCCTCTATTTTGTTTCTCTTCACGAATTCGTCAATGTCTTCTTTTGAGAAGATTACCCTTCGGCCAATTTTTGAGTAGCTTATAATTCCAGAAGCGATCCATGAGTCGATTGTACGAAGTGAGACTCCTAGGTCATTTGAAAGCTCAAGCTTTGAAAAGTATTTTTTGTCGTTTGCCATATTTTTTCTGTTTGAAATCATTACTATACCACCATTTTTGCGATAGTTATCTTTTAAAAAAAAGGTCTATTCTAAATAGATATCCTTGAATCTCTCAGCAATTTTTTTTATTACAGACTCCCTACCCTCACAAAACTTTTCAGGAAATACATTGCCATCTGCATCGCAAACTTCAGCTTCCGTTCCAATGTAAACCCCTACCCAAATGCGCTTATTTTTAGATAGTCTTACAGATCCCCTAATCTGAACATATTTTCGAGTTGGCTCTTTTGGATCCTTCAACTTGTTCGTTCTCATTTTTATTTCGAGGCATTGCTTATAAATCGCCAGCTCGTTCATCACCTTAAGAAAATTTACCACAAAGTCTGGCTCCTTCTTCAGCATTTTATCGAAATCCGCCTTTATATTACTTATTTTATTAGGAATATCATTTGACCCTAGGCATTCAAAATGCTTTGGGTTTATGTAGTTGGACTCCTTGATTTCCATAAAGTCGTTGTAGTAGTTCATTGAGGTGATTTTTACAAATGTACAACTATTCATAGATAGTTGCACATTTATTTGAAAATATTTTTTTCAAGTGTCTCAAGAGCTTTATTTCCTTGATTATCAACATATTTTGAATAGTGGGCGGTCATCTCAAGATCAGAATGGCCGGCAACACTCCTTACCGTAGTAAGGTCAATCCCATTGCTAACAGACAAAGTAATAAAACTTATCCTGGCGATGTGGCTGGATATTTTTTTATTTATGCCTGCCATTGATGCTAGCCTTTTTAGGTCCTTATTATAGAGAGCAGTTGCAGTACATACAGCTTTATCCAAATGCTCAGGCGCACCAGTATGGACATGCTCAGGCAGTAATTGAAAAACATAACCATCCTGCATCTTGATGGAAGAAATATACTTTTTAAGAATAGCTTGAGCTTTGGGGGGCATCTTTATCCTGTGGGGCAGTCCGGTTTTCTTAATACGAGTAGTAATGAAGTCGCCATCAATGTGTCTCTTCCTTAGAAGAAGAACGTCACTTATACGCATACCACCAGAAAGTATAGTCCAAATAAAAATATCCCTTGATCTCTCCAAATTACTTCCAGGCTCTAATTGAAGGGCAGTTAATGATTTTATTTCTTCCTCGGATAAAAATGGACGAATAGATTTCTCTGACTTCAACTTAATTTTTTTGAATGGATCACTCTCAATACCAACAATTCCTTTCTCAACCGCAATCGAAAAAACCCTCCTAATGCTTTTAAGGTTTGTATGGATTGTAGTAACCGAGTTACCTAACTTATTTTTTAAGTACGCTTGGTACTCGATCAAAACAGTTTCATCGATTTCATATAAGGTGATATTTCGATTTCCTAGGTAATGCTCAAACTTGGTAAAAATGGATCTGATCTTGTCAGCCGATCCAACTTGACCTGCCTTGGCAATCTGATCGACATATGCATCTGCAATAGCAAAAAAGGATAGCTCGCTCTTCTTTATAGCAAGTGATTTTGCCTGCCGGTGAGTTATATGTTTAGAATGGAGAGCTTTAATCATTAGTTGCTCTCTTATCTCAGACATCTTTCTCTCCAGCAGCATGTTTGTAGGATTGGCTAATTTATATGATGACTTTAGCCTTTGACGACGAAAATCCCAACACTTGATAGGGACACAAATGTTGGTACATATATAAGAGCACCTGCGACTGTTTGTGAAGCGGAAGTAAATCTTAACGTCACCATTTTTGGTAACCTTGCTCTTGAAGACGAATAAAGAAACTCCTGGTATCATGTTATACAAAACTAATTTGCTTGCTTGTGGTAAAACATAGGTAAAACAGTAGGTGCATTTTGATGCATACAGCTTTACGTAGTTGCGATATTAATTTTGTGTTAACTGCTGATTTACAAGCATTAACATGAAAAGAAATGCTACCAAATACCGACAGGAGCTAACTGACGGGGTCACAAAGCCCTTAACACGAAGTGTTGAGGGCTTTTTTATTTGTGAGCGTTGAAAGCTTGCTTTCAAAAGCGAACAAATAAAAA
>JACCDP010113946.1_pt1 | contig 20271 bp, 8 predicted proteins | sample 7445841 | NCBI WGS metagenome assembly JACCDP01 (sample SAMN15323441, study PRJNA562643) | freshwater metagenome | isolation source: river surface water | place: USA:Blue River Watershed | collected 2017-08-17
CTTTTGCCGCAAACATGGAATCCCTGGTTCCCAAAGAAAGATTGATCCAATGCAAATAACCGTCTCCGCGAAGGGGTTGAACTTCAAAAGTAAGCCAAGAACCTTGGTTGGATAATTTTACTTTCTCCAGTTTATTCCAGCGGAAATAAGCCTTGTGATCAATTGCCTGTTTTTGACCGAAGACAGTTGATCCAGCAACTAAACCTATGACGAATACAAAAATTCGAGAAAACATGTACGAAAGTAGAATAAAAGGATCAATGAGAAACCATGAACCTTAGTTTTTCGCCATCTTCAAAAGAAACCACATAAGTACCTGAAGACAACATCCCGACATCTACTGTTTGCTGGGTAACCCCTGTAGAAGGAACATACAACACTACACGACCAAAGGCATCGATAATTTCAATATCCGACAATACTTCATGAGTAGCTGACTCAATCGTTAATTGCGCATTCGTTGGCACTGGATAAATCCTTGTTTTAGCTGCCTTAAGTTCATCTAGGTTTTGGATTCCAAATGCGTATTGCATTGATGTTGCCGAACATCCAGACGGGTAGGTAACTTCAACGGTATAATACCCCGATGTTATTGGAACGTATGTGGCTGAATTGCTATTTTGAATTTCTTGACCACCAAAATACCATTGATAGGAACTTCCAACAGCATTCGTAGACAGCAAACCGTTGTTCAATATTATTTGAGGGATAGGCGCAGAGTTCACGGTTATTGACAGCGAACTAGCAGTGCAACTAGTAACTGCACCGTTAATCGCATGAGAGGTAGACTTTCCTGATTCAATAAATACCGTTCCGTGTAAAGTGGACAAATGAATAGGGCTTATTACGTTGGGTCCGGCGGTAAGTTGACCTTCCGTATTATCACCAAAACCAAAAACCGAAAAATCATTGCGAAGAAGTAAGGTATGATACTGACCGCATGAAATTTGATGAACACCAGAAATTGCAACTTTCTCTGGAGTTGAGCGATCGATTAGATCGTTCAATCCAAGTTGTCCAACATTATTTTTACCGGTGGACCAAACGGTACCATCTGCTTTTAAAAACACACTAAAATCTGCGCCTCCGTTGATTTGACGGAGGTTTTTTAGGGTTGATAACGTAGGTGTTGTTCGGTTTAGATTGTCCCCAAGACCAAGTTGTCCGTTAGCGTTGTTACCCCAAACAAAGGTATTACCCATGGAATCAATGGCGAATGAATGGAATTCACCAACACCAATCTTTTCGATTCCACTTAAGCTTGGTATAATTAATGGGTTTAAAGAGGAATTTAAATTACCTAACCCTAATTGGCCAAAGGAATTATTACCAAACGATAATACCTTACCATCATTCCTTAGGCACAAGAAGTGCCTTCTACCTCCGCAAATGGTATCAATGTTCTGTAACGATGCGTTAAGGAAAGGAAAATTGTAAACAGAGGTATTACCCGTTCCAAGCTGTCCGAAAGTGTTATTACCCCAGACGTATACGCTACCGTTATTACTTAAGGCCAAAGCACTGTTTTCTGAAGTTGCCAAAGATTTGATATTCGATAAGGCCGGAATAAGCAACGGTACATTTGAAGACGTATAGGTTCCATTCCCTAATTGACCAGTAGCATTATTCCCACAGGCATATACTTGACCTGCTGCATTTAATCCAAGCGAGAAATTCCAACCCGATGAAACCTCATCCAATGCAAGGTTATTGTTCATCTCAATGGGGCTCGTAGAGCTTTGATTTGTACCATCGCCAAACATCCCATTTGCATTGTACCCAAAGGAATAGGTCTGATTCAAGGCAGAAGAGCTTTGCGACAAACTCACTTGACCGGTTTGATAAACTATAAGGGTTGAATCGGTAGTCGGAATTACAGCAACACCGTTTATTTCCCATAAGTTATTGATCGTAGAATTTGACTCAAGAATTACTGAATCGCCCTCGCAAAAAGTAATAGGTGAATTGTAGGTGATATTCGGTAGCATGAATACGTCCACAAGAACAGAGTCCTGATAGGGTTGATAACAACCCGTGTTGGCATTAAATCCGGTAAAAGTCACCCAATCTTCATCTTGAAGGCTGGAACTATTGTATTGACCAGCAGGATTAAATGCGCCTTGTGGGATTCCATTAACATAAAAAAGATAGGTTGATGCACCGCTGGCTTGAAATGACAAATTAGTGCCAAGGCAAATAATGGGATTTGGCATACTGCTCAAGGTTAGGCTCATTGAGTTGACGTTAAACACGAAGGTGTCAACAGCTGAGGGGCATGTTCCGTTAAATCCTTGAATAAAAACCGAATCTCCTTGCAACAGATCATCGATGGAATATTGCCCAACGGGTGAGGAGATAGCTGGATAGTTGTTATAGGTAAACTGGTAGGTTAAAGCACCGGAAGCTGAAAAACTCACGGTATCCAAAAGGCAAATGGTTAAATCGATATCGCTGCAAACTGTGGTAATGATCGGATAAGGATAAACCACCAAAGAAATTGGAGTTACTGCGAAGGCACTGCAACCGAAGGTTTCACCGAGCACTGTTAAAGTGTCACCGTTATTCAAGGTTCCAACAAAATTATTGTTGTTGGAGTTCGGTCCAATCGGCTGAGAATTAACATAAAATTGATAATTGTTTGCCCCTGTTGCGGTTGCATTTACTAAATCCCCTACACAAATTTGATTCCCACCAGAATTCGAAATGTTTACGTTAGGGTAATTGAAAACATTAAAAAGCAGCGACGGTGAATAATCAGAACAGTTTTGATTGTACCCAAGTACTTCGACGAGGTCATTATCTTGTAAATTATTGAGCGTTAAATTAGGATTCGAAGTGGCGGGCCCTTGCGAAATACCGTTAACAAAAAACTCATAACTAGTGGCCCCACTTGCCGTAAATAACACAGGAGTACCAACGCACAACGCCAAATCCAATTCGGATGAGGTTAAACTTGTTTGAGGAGTTTGGTTAACCGTGAAAGGGGGTAAAATATTGGTGTTAGAGCATCCAAGATTCGAAATGCCGATTACCGAAACAACATCGCCGTTAACCAAGCTATTGATTTGTTGCGTATTCGATCCCGAAAGCACGCCATAATTATTTCCGTTTACTTGAAATTGATATTGTGAAGCACCTGTTGCCGTAAATGCAATAGTTTGTCCGCTGCATAACGCATTACCTGCCGCCGAAGAACTCAACGACACCGTGGGATTAGGGTTAATTTGGATCGAAACTGAAGATTGATTTGAACATCCATTTGAGCTTCCAATCGCTTGAAGTACATAGGCTCCTGGAGGATATGATTGCATAGGAACCGTATTTTGAGCTCCAGGAGGGTATAACAACTGTCCGTTCATAACCATAGAGTAACTAGAGGCTCCATTCGCTTGATAAGTAACATTATCCCCTTGACAAAAAAGATTGTTTGGGTCATTACTTGTAATGGTAACCGTGGGTATGGGGTTGACCGTAAAGGTCATTGGAGCAGAAACCGAGGTACATCCCAGTGAATTACCCAAGGCAGTAATTGATTGACCATTAGCGAAGCCATTCGATGTAAATACGTTAATATTACCAAGATTCCCCTGAGAAATTCCATTCAAGAAAAATTGATATTGATTGGCACCAGATGCCGTAATGGATACCGTATCACCGGAGCAAAAAATATTATCAAGATCTGAACTTTGTAAAGTAACCACTGGAATAGGGTTCACTTGAACCGAAATTGTCGAACTGTTGGCTGCACAAGAATTAGCGCCTACGCCTTGAATGTACAGCGAATTGGTTCCAACCGGCAATACTGGAGTAAAGGATGGTGATGCCTGTGGTGCGCCTAAAGGAGTACCGTTTAGAACAAGTTGATACTGTGCGGCACCCGCACCATTGATCCCAATAGATTGACCGAAACACAAAGTGTTTTGGGGATTATTCGAAAATATAGGAACATTCGGTAAAGGTAAAATGGTGAATGGAATTTGGTCTGTTACAGAACATCCATTAGTAGTGCCTGTAACTGAAACGCTCTGTCCGTTGGAAAGAGCATTGGTCGTGAATACGTTAATTGGACTAGGAATTCCTTGAGAAACTCCTCCAACAAAAAACTCATACTGGGTTGCACCGGAGGCATTAAAAACCACAGTAGTTCCCTGACAAACAGTGGAATCAGCGTCATTGGAAGTTAAAGCCGTTGTAGGTAAAGCTAACACTTCAAATACTACAGTATCGCTGTAATTGGTACAACCATTAAAATAGCCTGATACATACAAATTATCATTATGAACCAAACCACTGGTGTTGAAAGAATTGGTAGAAGCAAGTGGACCCGTGGGCAAACCATTTAGAAAAAATTGATACAGAACCCCTCCGGTTGCATTAAAATTAACATTCGTTCCTTGACAGATGGATGTATCAAGGTCGTTAAATGAGAGCGTGATATTAGGCAATGGATTTACAACATATCCAAAAGACTGAGCAGAAAAAGCGGAACATCCAGCACTGGAAATTCCCAAAACCTCTACGGTATCAAACGAAACCAAACCAGAAGCTGTAAAGCTAGCACCTCCCACAGGAGAAACAGGAACATTGTTTACATAAAACTGATATGTAGATGCCCCTCCTGCCGTGAATGTTACGCTTTGGTTGGCACACAAAAGATTTCCGCCGGACGATTCAAGAAGGCTTACTACAGGTAAAGGATTGACTGTTACTGTAATGGCATTTGAGGTATCTAAACATCCCGTCGATGTAAATTTCCCAACAACTTTCACTACATCACCGTTATTCAGGCTGCTGCTGCTAAAGGTGGGGTTTGCAGTAAAAGCCGTGACAGCAACATTATTCACCAAAAAACGATACTGTTGGGCCCCAGATCCTGTGAATGTGATGGAACCTTGGGCACAAATCGTGTTGTCAATATCGTTGGATACGAGCCCAACATTGGGGACAGGGTTTACGGTAAATACATACGACGGTTGAGAACTGCTTGCACAAACCCCTTCGATGCTCATAAAGGTTAGTGAATCATTATTTTGAAGAGAGGAAGTTTGGTACAATGTGTCATTCGAAGAAGGCGGATTGTTCAACAAATTCCCGTTTAGATACCAAGCGTATGTATTGGTATTATTTGAGCTTCCAATATCGAAGGAAACCAAAGATCCTTGACAAATCGTAGTATCTGCATCGGAGCAAATCACAAAAATATCGGGATTACTAATCTGAATGGACGTTATTGCCGTGTCGACGCAAAAATTAGAATATTCGGCGATCATCATTACGTTGAAAGATCCATAGCCCGCAAATATGTGGGCATTGGTGTCCGGCACTCCATTGATTACTAGAACGCTATCACCGGCACATGGCGTGCAAGGAGTTGGAATTCCAACATACCCAGAGTCCGCGTAAAAGGTATTGGTTCCATCCCCAAAATACCAAAGAAAACTTACATCATTAGGGTTCCCCGAAAAACTCGTTGAGGTATTGGTAAAAATCGTTGTATCGTTGTAACAAAATGGACCGTTCGCTACAAAAGAAGCCGAAACGGCGGGAGTTGCTGACAAATTCCAATTGGCTATCGCCGCAGCAGCTCCTGAATTGGTTGAAAAGTACGCCGTGAATGTGGCGGTACCTGAGGCGCCGACCGAGGTAAAATTAACACAGTTTGCGGTAACATTTCCAGGAGTATTTTTAACGAAAAGAGCAGGCGTTGCATTATTACTTGAATATAAGTAAATGGAATCTTGACAATTTCCATTTAGGATTAAACTGTCCAAAATCGTTTGTGAAGAGGCTCCTTGAATTTGCACGTAACTTCCAGCTAATATGCGCAACTTCTTAAAAACATTATTCCCCTCAATTTTTTGAGGCTGATTCAATGCTACGCCCCCCGTATTGACCACGTACTTTGGAAAATACAAATTCACTTCATTGAACGAGAGATTAGCCGTTCTTAGGTTGTTTTCAGAGGATTGTGATCCAATGTAAATGATGGAGTTACCTGCAAAAAACTGAAAATTAGCCGTTGTACCAACGGTGGTAAAGTTTCGGTGTATGTTGACGTGGGAATTACCCAGTCGAACTCGTTGAAAGGTACTTGCTAATTGATTATTCACTGAAAAATAACCAAAATCAGCGTCAAAATTCATGGTGTTGAACCCACCATTGAAAATGGAGAAATTAACGGTATCTGTCATAACCAATGGATCGGCTAAAATGAGGGAATCTGACGAATCCAGCATGACAACACTAACATTGGTATTGATGATCGAATTGTTGGAAGTTAAGGAAGCTTTGTCTCTGAACAGCAATGAAACCGCATTTGAAGCTTTATTTAAACTCAGTTGTTGATCGAGAATTACGTTCCCGTAAGAAGAAGTGTTGGACTGAATTAATCCCACCGTTGGCTGATTGATGTTCGACCAATTCATGTAAGCGAATTCCGGTGAACCGTTAAAGTTAACTTGTTGATTCGGCAAATTAAACGACAACGCATCAAAATAAATCGAATCCAAAATAGTTGGTAAACAGGTGGTAGGTAATCCTCCACTGCTTAAAGACCAATGCGAAGGATCTGTATAGTTACCGCTGTTTCCTATCCAATAAAAAGCCGCACCCACATACTGCCAACCAAGGGATTGATTCGAGGTGTCTGAAAGAGCCACTAAATACGATTGACCCGCTGTTGATAGGGCTGTTACACGATTGATGGTTAGAAATTTCGACCGAAAAACCGGAAACCCATTTTTGACCATTTTAGCCGCAGTACCTGCCATGTTTATTGATCGAATAAGGGTTTTGCTGAAACAATTCCCTGCAACCACTAAAGAGTCAACCATGAGTGTGTCTCCGTTGTTGATTCTCAAGGTATTACCAGCAGGCAATGACTTAAGCAGGTTTACTTGATTATTTCCTGAAATATCCAAAGGTCCATTGGTTGTACGAACCTCATGATAGTTCAGACCTCCTCCGTTAAAAATAGACGTGGATAAACTACCAAAAACAATCTGGCTTGAGGCTGAATTCAACGAATAATTGGTTCCACCAAAAGACCAAGTGGTTCCTGTCAAGGAAACGGTAGATCCGGTTAGATTTAACAATCTATTTGAGGACCCCAAAGAGTAAAAATCGGAAAATTGAACGGGTGTTGACTGAAAGGAAAGCGTTCCTGAATTTAGAAATACATCGGCGTTCGATTGGAAATTTGAGGCTGTAACCAAAGCCGTTCCGTTGAAATGAAAGTCATTTGTCCAGAGTCGACCGTTGGATTGAATGGTACCAATCGTTGAATTGATCATTTTCCAATAGCCCGTCCATGCTCCAAACGATGGATTTGGATTAGCCACAACGGAATTAGACACCTCTATAAAAGGCAAAACCGATGAAAATTGAAAAGCACTTAGAGCCGAGCTAAAATCAAAAACCGCGACATTGATAGCGGCATCTAAAGTAACCACCGAAGCATTGGTTAGACCTGAACTTCCATCAAAATAAACCGTAGAACCCGCAACGGGAATTGTGCCGCTTGCAATTCCCCCCGATGTTATGGACCAATGGTTCCCATCCGACCAAGAACCGGAACCTCCTATCCAATAAAAGGATTGTGCGTGGAAAGATGAAAAAATGAGGGAAACGAACGCAATAAGAAAAATCCGCATGAAGTCTTTTGGCGGCTAAAGTAAAACAAAAAATACACTTTAACCGTCGAATGATTCAGGTTTAACACAAAAGCCAGAATTCTTTGAAAAACTTGAATTATTAGGAAATATATTCAATGAATCGCCTAACTTCGCAGCCATGAATTGTGGAAAATCGTTTTTATCTATCCCTCATTTAACGGGAATTTGCTTCTTACTTCTTTCGCTACTAACTGCAAATCAAGCTTTTACCCAGGCTACAGGTCAAGCAGCGCTCGAACCAACGCAATGCGAGGCTCCGTTGAAATTAATTCGTGTTCCTGAAGGATTTGAAGAATCTCAAGCCTTTAACGGCTATATTCACCTCCAAACGGCGACCTCCATCGTCATGACCGAGGTGAAAAATGTGAACTACCTGCGGTTGTGTAGTGGTATGACACCTGAATACTTCAACAGCAACGGTTTGAGCTTTGTAAGTGAAGGGGAGTTTGTTTCCCAGCACAAGGTGAGCGGTAAATTCTATAAATCGAAATTCATCTTAAACGAATTGCCACACATTCGCTACATGGTATTCAGCGGTGATTTGAACCACACTTTATGGTTAAACATAACATACCCTGAAATGTTCGAACCTGTCATCGAAAAGGAGCTTCAAGGAATCTTTCAATCCATCAAAACCACTGTTGAAGATGAAAAATAGTCTATTCCTGATCCTTGTCGTTTGCGTGGGTTCTGTGGTGTTCTCCCAGCAGCAGGTGATTAATCATACCGTGCCTTTTGCGACCACTAACCAAAATATGTGGGGTCCCAACAACAACCAATTTTCTATAGATCAAGAGATTAGCATTTTCAATGTACCCTGGAACACCAGTTTTAATACGGGTAATTCCATGATTGGAACTGTGGCTGGGTTCTCTTTTGGGGCAGCCTTGCAAGGATCGATTTCGGGGGTAATCGGAAGTAAAATCAGTTTACAAGGTTTTACAACAGGAACGCTGGATGTAGATTATCCCATTGATGCTACCATTACCACCCCAGCTAATAATACGTATGATCAAGGAGATACAGTAACGGTAACTACCGATTACGTGCTTGACCCAAGTGCAGAAATTAGCTCCTTTTATCCATCTGCTGGAGAAGCAAAGTGGGATCTCTACTTTCAACTTGGGGCGTCGGCAAGTGCAACCGTTTGTGTTTTCAGTTGTGCTACATTTCCCATAATTCCCGCCTTCAATACCGGGTTAGTGAACATTAACTTGGTAACCGTCAATGCTAGCGGAGTATCCATGCTCAACGGACTTTTTACGCAACAATTCCTGCCCTATCCCTTTCCTCCAGCTTTAGAGGACTACGGGATTACAGGATTTGTAACCATTCCCTATGTTAGTACCACGAGCGTAATTAACAACAAGGACATCCAAGCTTGTGGTGATTCCACCTATTTCAATTTCAACGTGGATGTTTTTGACATGATTGGCGCCATGAACATTCCGTATGTAAGTACCTTTTTTGCGAACCTTGCTGGATCGCAGAACTTCGGCATTGCCGTGGTAAGTTGGAATTTTTTCAGCACCAATTTTGATGCGAACATCACCAACCACCAGTGCTTTGATTTCGACCCTACGGTATACGTTAGTTTCAATTTCCCGGTTCCTGTATCGTACAGAATCATTAATCCCATTACAAACGTCGCCTCACCCTGGCAAAACAGCAGTATTATCAACATTGAGGTTGGTAAAACCTTGCAATACAAGTTTCCGTGTTATTTCGAAACCGTCAATATTACCCCAACCTACACGATTAATGGGCAAATTACCAACCACACCTATGACGAAGTAACGTTTGACTTGGTAATGAGTGCCCTTGGGTTCGGTTTTACCATACCTGCGGTTCAAATAACCCCGGCCATTTATGTTCCTTCGGTTTGCATTCCTATTTATTACCCATGCGGTGCCTATTGGTTTGGCATCAACTGGTGTTCAACTCAAGCATGCACTCCAGCGTTTACCATACCTGCCATTGGTTGGGGAGGTTATACCTATAACATTGGTCCGCTTTGGTCTACCACAATACCCATAGGGTCCTTTTCGTACGACTGGTTTAATCAAACGTGGTCTTTGGGAGGGTTTCAAGCGTACAGCTTTAGTCCGTTTTCAATGACTGCCAATGTGCTTTCTGCAACGGCGAGCGCAACCCCGGTTAGTTGTCATGGTGGTTCAGATGGCTCCGTAGCTCTTTCTTTTAACCATGTGGCGTATCCATTAACGTATTTGTGGACGAATGGATCTACTTCTCCATCCTTGTCCAATGTATCAGCCAATGCATATCAAGCGCAAATTATTGACGCGAATGGATGTCAATTACTGACGGGTGCTACCGTTACCCAACCTGCCTACCCTCTGCAAGCAAATTTACAGGTGACCGATGTTGCATGTTTTAATAGCCCCAATAACGGAGCGATTAATGCGACCATCTCTGGAGGTACAGCTCCCTATTCCTACAGTTGGAACAACGGTGCAACGACTGAAGATTTGTCGAATATTGCAGGTGGAAGCTATTCATTAACGGTTACCGACGCGAATTCATGCGTTTTCGTAGTTAATGCAACCGTTGCCGTCCCAAGTGGCATTACACAAACGGCCGTTTCTTCAAGTGTAAGCTGTTTTGGAGGCAACAATGGCGCATTGGATGTATCGGTCAGTGGAGGAAATTCCCCTTACAGTTATTCATGGAATAGTGGGCCAACAACGCAAGATCTTGTAGGCCTCGCAGCGGGGAATTACACGCTAACCGTTACCGATGCGAACAATTGCACGGATCTTCAAACATATAGTGTTGCTCAACCCGTTTCAGCTGTTTCAGTTAACGGTATTGTAACCAACGTTGGTTGTTTTGGAGGAAATACGGGGGCTATTGACATAACTCCTTCAGGAGGCACACCGGGTTATTCTTTCCAATGGAGTAGCGGTAACGGAACTATAATGCCTCAAATTACCGAAGATTTAGCGAATCTGTCCAGCGGAAATTATTCAGTTACTGCCATCGACGCAAACGGCTGCACTGCGACCCTCACGTCCACGATTTCCCAGCCTGCACAACCCCTTCAAAGTGCTGGACTAATAACCCAAGTTAGTTGTTTTGGAGGCACAAATGGTGCAGTACAACCTGGTATTTCAGGAGGAACAGGGCCTTATTCGTACGCTTGGTCCAATGGATCTACCTCCCCTTCTTTGACGAATGTTAGTGCAGGAAACTACTCGTTGGCACTTCTTGATGCAAATAATTGTGCTTCATCCTTTAATTTTACGATAACGCAGCCTGCTTCGGCATTGACCGTTGCTCTTAACGGGTCTAATGTATTATGCTTTGGGGCATCAACTGGAGCCATAGGTTCCATTGTCAATGGTGGAACGGCTCCATATCAGTACTTATGGAGCAATGGAGCAACAAGTGCAAATATTACGAACCTTAGTTCTGGCAACTACAGTTTAACCGTAACGGATAATAAAGGATGTGTTTCAACGCAAAGCGTTGCAGTAACTCAGCCTGCAGCGCCACTTAACGTAACCAACCAAGCTACCATGGTTGATTGTTTTGGAAATCTCTCTGGGTCGATTAACGCAACGATTGTCGGAGGTACGGCACCTTACACATCCGTTTGGATTAATCAAAATTCACAAATTTATTCATCTTCGTCCGAAGACCTTTCAGGTGTAGGCATTGGGAATTACTTGACGATTGTTACCGATAATAATGGTTGCATCGATTCCGCAAGTTCTATTATCACACAGCCGAACCCTATCAACATTACCCATACTCAAATCGATGTTGTTTGTTTTGGTAACGCTACCGGTGCTATAAATACCACCGTAATCGGGGGTACATTACCGTATAATTTCTCGTGGAATAACGGATCTAATTCTGAAGACATTAATGGTCTAGCAACAGGTAATTACACATTAATCGTAACAGATGACAATGCGTGTATCGACTCCTTGAACGTTTCGATTTCTCAACCTCTTGCACCGCTTACAGTAACAACCGAATCATCCGCGGTTGATTGTTTTGGAGAAGCTACGGGATCTGCCATGGCAAATGTTGTAGGAGGAACCGCTCCTTATCAATACACTTGGAGCAATGGTTCCAACAATCCTACCATAACCAACCTTAGTTCCGGAGTATATACAGTTCTTGTTACAGACAATAATGGCTGCAGTTCTTTCAGCGGTGCAAACATTAATCAACCTCAGCAGGGCATGAATCTTGCGATTAATGTGACAGACCCAACATGTTTTGGCTACCAGAACGGAAGCATTGAAATGACCATCACTGGTGGCACTCAACCCTATTACTTTACTTGGGGAAATGAAAACTATGTTCTGTTAAATAATCCAAGTGAGCGATTGGATTCTATCGTGAAAGGGTCTTATTTGTTCATTGTTACCGATGATAAAGGCTGTAAAATTGATACCATTGTTCAAGTGAATGAACCTACGCCGTTGGATCTATCCCTTCAAACAACCGATGCGCTTTGCTATCAAAGTTCAACGGGGTTTGCCGATTTAACCGTAACGGGTTCTACCCCTCCATACTCCTACAGTTGGAACAATGGAGCTTACAATACTGAGGATTTACTCAATGTGCCGGCTGGAAACTATAATGTTACTATCACAGATAACCAAGGATGTGTTGATTCAATCCTTGGAAAAATTGACCAACCTGACTCCCTGAGTGTCGTTCCGGTGATTGTGGCTGTAAGTTGCGTTGATCAAACGGACGGTGCTATTAGTTTGGAAGTTTTTGGAGGAACAGCGCCTTATGCGTACAGTTGGTCAAATAATGAATCAAGTCCAAATATCACGAATCTTTCAGCAGGCGTAATGCAGGTTACGATTACCGATGCAAACAACTGCGTGGCGAATCGTTCATTCGTAGTCGATGCAAGTACCTTACCTTGTGTAAACCCTGTCAATACGTTCACTCCTAATGGAGATTTAATCAACGATACTTGGGTGATTGATAACATGCATTTATATCCAAATGCATCGGTGCAGGTGTTTAACAAATGGGGTAATAGAGTTTATGAATCCGTGGGGCTCTATACACCTTGGGATGGCACGTACAACGAAAATCCCTTACCTGCAGAAGTTTATTATTTCATCATTGAATTAAACGACCCTTCAGCAACAAAACTTACTGGTACATTGACCGTTATTCGCTAAACATGAAGCATTATTTATTATTACCTTCCTTATTTCTTTTAATTTGGTCGTGGGCTGGAGTGACTCCGCCACCGTGTCCTTCCCTAACCATGTCTGGATCCAATGTGAGTTGCTTTGGTTCAAACAATGGTTCAGCATTGGTCTCTGTTGCCGGAGGAAGTGGAAATTACTCTATCAGTTGGTCCAATGGAATAAATACTTCTAGCAATTTTGGTCTCGGTGTTGGAACGTACACCGTAAATGTCATCGATAATATCTCGGGATGTTCGGTAAATGGTGCCTATGTGGTTTCTGCACCAAGTCCAATTAGTAATTCTGGTATCATTAGCAATGTCAATTGTTTCGGAAATTCAACTGGAGGCGTTAACATTACCCCGATTGGAGGTACAGCACCCTACACCTATCAATGGACCAATGCCCTTGGAACGATTATTTCAACCTCTCAAGATATCATCAACAGGTCAGCTGGCAATTATACGGTAACGATTACGGATAACAATGGATGTTCTCTCAACAATACGTTTCAAATCACTCAACCAAATCAGGCCATAGGATCTTCCACAGTGCTCAATAATGTATCATGCTATGGTGGGTCAAATGGCTCCATTGATCTTGAAGTATGGGGAGGTACTGCTCCTTACACATATTTATGGACCAATGGATCGAATAACCAAGATATTAGTGGTCTTACTGTAGGAAATTATTCCGTTACAGTAACCGATAATAAAGGTTGTATCCTAACCTCGAATTCGAGCATCATTCAACCCAGTATTGTTTCTTCTACAATCAATGCAAATCCTGTTTCTTGTTTCGGTTTTTCCAATGGTACAGTATCAGTATCCGCTTCAGGAGGAACCCCACCTTATCAATATTCATGGCAAAATAATACCACTTTGTTTGCACAAAATGCTTCTACCCTATCGAATATTCCTTCAGGAAACTATACTGTTACTATTACTGACAATAACGGTTGTACCATCAATAACTCCGCGGTGGTTAATCAACCAAGTCAGGTATTGAGTTCGTTAACCTACACGAATGTTAATTGTCACGGGGGGAATGATGGTAGCATTAATTTGAGCGTTAGTGGTGGCAGTGTTCCTTATTCGTACACTTGGGTTAATTCTTCCAACCAAGTAATAGCCATTAGTCAAGACCTATTACAAATTCCAGCAGACACCTTTACAGTTACCATTTCAGATGTCAACGGATGTACTTCCAATCTATCACAAATCATTACAGAACCGCAATTCCCCTTATCGTCAACTTCTGCAGTAACTCATGTTTTATGTTTTGGAAATGCTTCAGGGCAAGTATCTGTTGTCGCTGCAGGTGGTACATTACCCTACAACTACACTTGGTTAAGTGGTCAAAATACTTCGGTTATTTCAAACCTAATTGCCGGCAATTACTCGTTTACCATAACTGATCAAAACGGTTGTACTTTGACTGGGAATGAGAACGTGAATCAGCCTATAGCGCCGCTAAGTTTGACGCAGTCCATAACCAACGTAACTTGTTTTGGTTTCAGCAACGGGGCAATCAATACAACGGTTGCAGGAGGAACGGCACCCTACACTTTCCACTGGGCAAATAGTGTGTATTTACTCGCATACCAAACGGAAGATTTATCATTAATTCCAGCAGAAAATTACATCATAAGCATTTTAGATCAAAACGGATGTTCGTTGACGGATACGTTTGCTGTAACGCAGCCAAATGCCCTAACAAATTCGATTACCGGGGTAAATATACTTTGCCATGGGGATAGTACAGGAAGTATCAACCTAAGCGTTTTTGGTGGAACGGCGCCGTATTCTCACAATTGGAGTAACGGAATTACAGCAGAGGATCAAACGAATGTACCTTCGGGAAATTATCAAGTAACCATCACCGATGCAAATGGGTGTATTAAACTAGATTCTATTACGCTATTCCAACCGTTACTACCGCTAACACAAACCTTTACTACGCTTGATGTAACTTGTAGAGATGGAAGCAACGGGAGCATTCAACTATCGGTTGAAGGAGGCACTCCAGGATACACATATAATTGGTCCAACGCTTCATCTAATGCATTGAATGATTCCCTATCAGCAGGTCAATTCAGTGTAATTGTCACGGATGCAAACGGTTGTACGCTTTATGACTCGATGACGATTTATCAACCAGATGCACTGACCTTAAACGAAATTATAACCCCCGTAACTTGCTATGGATTAAGCGACGGAGAAATTGAAATGACCACCTTTGGAGGCACACCTCCCTATCAGTTTACTTGGTTCAATTCCAATTTCGCGTTATCTGCACAAACCGAAGACCTGGTGAATTTCCCGAAAGATACCTACCAAGTAGAAATCCTAGACTCCAATGGTTGTTTTTACGAGTACTTTTTCGATATACCTGAACCTGATTCATTGTATATCTCGGTCAACCAAGTGATGGTAACGTGCCATGGAGGTTCCGATGGATCCATTGACGTAACGATTTTTGGAGGCAATCCTTCGTACAGCTACATATGGTCTAATGGGGCCACCACTGAAGATGTGTCTAATTTAAATGCAGGTGCATATAGTTTAGTGGTTACCGACACCAAAAACTGTCAAGATTCCGCCGAAATTATCATTTACGAACCGGAACCTGTTACCAGTGAAATAACCACAACCCCTGTAAGTTGTATTGACCAAAAAGATGGTACAGCTTTGGTGCAAGCCTTTGGAGGAGTTGGTGCTTATACGTATGCTTGGTCGAACGGTATTACAATCGAACTTAACGAATCATTATCCAACCAATGGTATTTTGTAACGGTTACCGATGCATTAGGATGTACAGGAATAGACTCTGTATTAATTCCTATAAACCCCATTGCTTGTATTGCTCCTGTCAATTGTTTTACTCCAAATGGAGATATGATGAACGATACTTGGGTAATCGATAACATGGAATTGTATCCGGATCTTCGAATAACAGTGTATAATCGTTGGGGAAATTTAGTGTATGAACAAACAGGAACCTATAGCCCATGGGACGGTTCATACAATACCAACGATTTACCCGCAGGAACCTATTACTATATCATCGAATTAAACTATTTAGACAGAGCACCTGTCACTGGAACCATTAATATTCTAAAATGAAAAACACCCTATACACCTTTGCAATTTTATTGGGTATAACCCTACAACACCGAGCTCAACAGGTATCGTTGAATTCTCAGTACCTTTTCAACGAATATATTCTGAATCCAGCAGCAGTAGGTTCAAAAGATTATGTTCCAATACAACTTAATTTTAGAAAACAATGGACTAACTTTCCGGGAGCACCTACCACCCAATTCTTAACCGCACATGGTAAAGTAGCGAATAAAATGGGCATAGGTGCAAACATTTATAACGATCTTGCTGGACCAAGTAGACGAACTGGAATCACCTTTTCCAGTGCTTATCATTTACAACTCGACAAAGCGTACCACCACAAATTGGGTTTTGGATTAGGGTTGTCGTTTACACAACACTTTATCGATGTTACAAAATTAGACACCTACATTGACAATGACCCAACGGTCCTTAAAGGATTTAATGCTCAATTTGTGCCTGACGCGAATGCCGGGATTTTTTACCAATACAAAAACAAGGGATTCGCAGGAATTTCTGCCTATAATATGGTTCAAAAGAGCAGAGACTTGTTCAATTTTGATTCGAGTATTTACAGCCCACTGGTTCGTCACTATTACTTTTTGGGAGGATATCATTTTGAAATAACCAAGAACTTTGGGATTAAACCTACAGTGATGGTTCAAGCCATTGAGGCCGGAGTATTTCAATTCGATGGAACTTTGCTATTTACCTTTAATAAGTACTTTTGGATAGGTGCCTCCTACAGGCACAATGCCGACGTCGTTGGATTGATTGGCGGTCAGGTTGGTCCTTTGAAATTCGGATACTCCTACGACTACACTCTTTCCGATATTGCACGCTATTCAAATGGGTCGCATGAAGTGTTTTTAGAATTGCAGGTTGGTAAAAAGAATGCAAAGAATGAATCCATTCCATGGCTAAAACGAAATAGGATTTATAACTCCGGTAATTGATGCGCAAGTTTGTTTTTTTGTATTGTCTTTTGAGCCAATACGTTTGGTCTCAAACCAACCTATCCGCTGATGCATTATTCGAGAAGTTTGAATACCCTTCGGCCATAACAGGCTATCAAAAATTGGCATCACAGAAGAAATTAAGCCTAAAGCAATATAAAAACTTGGCTTACGCCACCTTTAGCGTTGGTGATTTTCAAAAGGCATTCGAATTAACGGATTCTATTATGAAAACAACTTCCGTTGAACCTTTTTTTGAATACGCCAATGGTTATTCTGCTTTTGCCCTTGGCAAGTATGAAATTGCAAACCAAAGGTTTTCGTCCTACAAGCAACGAGAAAAAAACCATGATTTGGATTCCCTTTTGGCATCCATTAAGTATATAGAGCTGTGGAATAAAAAACCCATGGAAGGACTTCAAGTCCTTGGTATGAATACCCGTAAAGCAGAAAGCACACAAGGGCTATGGAAAAAAAATACGATCATTCTCATTGAATCAGGTATCAATACTGAATTCAAAAAAGACAACGACAAAGATTTATCACAATCCGAATTTCTTTTTAAAACCCCTTACTTAATGCAACCTGATGGGAAGTTATTTCCTGTTCGGTTTTTAAATAATCCTTTGGAATATCCAACGTTCAATTCATTCAGCATCGCCGAAAACAATGATGTAGTCTGTAACATAAGCGGTTATTCGAAAAATGGAAAATATTTTCATCCGCAAAATTACCTTGGAAAAATGATGAACGATAGCGTTGTGGGTGAATTGGCATTGTTTCCACTAAATGATTCATTATATTCGAACAGTATTTGCATTAACTCTCTCGGAAATTTAATCATCCTTAGTGCAAAATCCGCCTTAAAAAAAGACGCCGATTTATTTCAAGTTGAAAAAATTAACAATACGTGGACCCAACCGCAACGTATCGTTAACCTTTCAACCATGGGACATGAAGTATTCCCTGTGTTTACGGGAGACAGCATACTTTCCTTCAGCAGCGATGGCCGTATGGGCTACGGCGGATTGGATATCTATCAAACCTCTTTGCCTTTTATCTCAAATCGAAAAATCACCCATCTACCTTTCCCTATCAATGGTCCATCCGATGATTTCGGATTGGTTTCACTTAACAAAGATTCCCTTTGGTTCACATCTAACCGATATGGTGGAACCGGTGATGACGACCTTTATGCTTACACCGAATTTCGACCGTCTGAACCCCAAAAAGATACGATTCCAAAAGATACCAGTAAGGTCATGAGTATTAAGAACCTGTTATTTTCTTTTGACTTCGATAGTTACACAGTAAAGAACACTCCCGATAGCTTAGAGCGGCTAATATCCTTTTTCAATACCTTAGAAAATCATCAAATTTTATTAGTAGGAAAAACGGACGTTATTGGAAGCGAAGAATACAATGCTTATTTGGGAGAAATGCGAGCTAAAAGCGTCGCAAAGCTACTGGTTTCGAAAGGGGTGGAATCCGATAAAATAAAAGTTGTTTCAAAAGGAGAAAAAGATCCTGTAATCCGATGTAATCCTTGCAGTGAATTAATGAATTCACAAAACAGGATTGTGAATTTGGATATAATTAAACCTTAACTATTTTACCACTTTAAACCCTTCTGGGACTTTTAATGAAAAGGCTTCTTCAGGATTCTTTAACTCAAACTCAATATTAGTTGCCTCAAACTCCATATACAAACCATCATTTACGGTATTGTATTTCAACGGAAAACCTGGAATGTTTTTATTAACCAATGACTGCTGTTTCACATCGAATGAAAGTTCATTGGTGTACCAATAAGTCGTAATGGTGCTACCCGAAACCAAATCCGCTCTGGAGCAGCGATATCCCAAAACCATCTTTTGTTCATCCAATAATTTCACAACAACATTTTCATCTGCTTTGTCATTTTTGTTAAAGTACTCTTTATTCAAATAATAAGCAAACTTACCGTTAGAAGTGGAATTCAGTGAAATACCTTCTTTCAGTGCATTATTTACTATGATGGTTGTCAACATCCCCTTACCCATTTTAAAGTCCATTCTTGCTAAGGAATCGTTAAATTGCAACGCCATTTTACTGTCAAAAAGCAAAGCCGCTCGTTGCTTTTGCAAAGCAGTCGTATCTGCCGCTTTAACGGTAATCGCATATTCAACCAGCCCTTGATTATGTTGAGCAAAAAACGAAACACTTTGCAACATTAATAAGCACAAAATTACTTTTAGTCTCTTTATCATAATGCTAACTTTAAGCTTTAGAACTTTTGGATAAAAATACTCCAATAAAAACAATAATCATAAAACATAGTGTTGTAAAATTGATGGAACGGGTATAATCCTTCGACCAACCGATAGCTGCAAAAAGAAACGTAAAGCCCACCACAAAAATAGGTTGAACATATATAAATACCGAAGCAATTGTGGAACTCACGTATTTTAGCCCTATAACCGTTAATAAATAAGTTATAAAGGTAACAGCAACTACCACAAAAATAATTTTCAACCAGGCATCCGTAGGAATAGGATTAAAGGATGTTTCAGCCAAGTCGAAATACAGTGGCGGGTACATCAAAAGAAAAATGCTACCAAACGTAAAAACCCAAGTGATAACTTGAATCGGAGGATATTTCGCCATGAGGGGTTTTACTAAAATTAAGTAAACGGCGTAACTCAACGAATTTCCAAAAAGTAACCAATCTCCCAGCCGTGCCTCAAAAGTGCTGGAACCATAGACCGTTAATGCTGTTGCCCCAATTGATCCAATTAGGATTCCAAACCATTGCTTAAGCACCAACCGTTCACCAAGCCAAAAAAATGAAAGCACCGCAACCATAATCGGATTAATAGCCATAATGATCCCTGCATTCATTGGAGAAGAGGCGTTAAGTCCCTGAAAAAAAAGTAATTGATTCACGGTTATCCCAAAGAGACCACATGCAATTAATCTCGGAAGGTCATTGCGTACAATCGGAATTCTATGGATAAAAAAGGAAAAACCCCAAAACAACAACAAAGCACCAAATACCCTAAATCCAATGAAAACAGTAGGACTTAGGTATTGCGGCATAACCCCTTTCGCTAATACATGGCTTGCACCATAAATCATGTTGACTAAAAGAAGTGCAACTGCTGACCACTGCACCTTTTGACGTTTTACCTCCAAAATAAGATCCTTGATTTTACCGCTGATATCCTGAATTCATCCCATTTTTCATTCATCCCTTTGTCCAGGAATTTCCCCCTGAGCTTTTGAATTCCTCGTGCCACCTTGTAATCTTTTTCACGCATGTAGATTGGGATTAGAGCTCTAAAATATA
>JACCDP011306214.1_pt1 | contig 20261 bp, 20 predicted proteins | sample 7445841 | NCBI WGS metagenome assembly JACCDP01 (sample SAMN15323441, study PRJNA562643) | freshwater metagenome | isolation source: river surface water | place: USA:Blue River Watershed | collected 2017-08-17
GAACGCAGAAGAGTTTTTCTGCCTAAAAAGACACAGATATGAAGCTCTCGATCCCTGGTGTTGGCGGCAAGTATGGTGCGGTCCTCAAGGCGGCGCTGCTGTTCTTCATCGTGGCGAACCCGATGACCTACCAGCTCGTCGACTCTCTCCTCGGCCCGCTGGTTGGTCGTATTGCGGGTGCGGGCGGTGCGCCCACGACTCTGGGTCTGATTGTCCACTCGCTGGTCTACGGTGTGGTGGCGGTCTATGTGCTCTAAACGAATCCGATATACTCAGACAAGAACAACTCATACTAGAATGATCATCCCTCATATCTCCGCTTCGAAGGTTGCCGGCCTCATCGGTCTGCACAAGTATCAGAAGCCGTCGGAGATTCTCTACAGCCTTCTGATGAAGGATGCCGCTGTCAAGGCAACGATCACCCAGATGGAAGAGGCGCACCAACGGCGCCCGTTCCATGTGGTTGCCAACGAGGTGCTGAAGGAGCGTCCCATCATGGACATCGTCTCGGTTGGCCTTGCGCAATGCCGGAATACGAAGAACGTTCAGGCTGTCCTGCGCAACGTCGAGGAACAGGCGAACCTCGTCTTCGACCTCCGCTACAACCAGTTCGAGCCCGCCGTTCGTAGTCAGCTTATCGAGGAGGTTCGGGGCAAGGTCTCTCGTCAGCGGGGTCTCAACAACGAGGAGAAGATCCTCGATCAGTACGAGTCTCAGCGGGAGGTCAAGGTCACTGAGCGGAACACCAAGACCATCAAGAAGTCGTTCGAGACCTTCTGGCTCATCGGTCGATGCGATGGCTACGTTGCCTCCGAGAGCCGCATCGTGGATTCAAAGGACCGGACTCGCTTCTGGCCCGACGTCCCACTCTACGACGAGATTCAGCTCCGCTGCTACATGGTGATGTACGATGCGAAGGAGGCTGAGCTCATCGAGCGGTTCCCCGACGGCAATGTTCGGCACACGAAGTATCTCAATGACCCCGAGAAGTGGAAGTCCATTGAGAATGCCGTGACTCTCGCCGTCGCCAAGATGAACATGGCGGTGGAGGATCCGGAGGAGCTAAAACGAATTGTCTTTGAGAACACGGTCGGTATCATTACAAATGCGAGTGCGACTGCTCCCCGAGCCGCCGGCGCAGCTGCCGACGCCAGTCTCGACGTATGAGACCAAGTACATCTACACCGGAATGGGCTGGTTCAATTCCGTTAAGAAAACTCTCTGCAAGCTAGTGGAGAGAGATGGAGAGCTGTTCTACAATGAGGCTCCCTGGAACGGCTCAGTCCTCTCCCGTGGATATCATACGGAACTCGTCCGAGTGACGCTGTACCGTGAATCTCCACGTCTATGGAAAGAGGAGACCTCCCCTCACCAACAACACTTCTTCGAGGAAATTCGCTGAATGGGGAACTTGGAGGCCAATTTCGCAGCCGTGACAACAAGAGGAATCACTGTATCAATCGTATGCAGGATTTTCTCCTTCTCTTCGGCGGGAACACTGGAATCCTTCAGGGCGAACTTCAGCGTCTTGAGAAGAACGTCGAGCTTCTCGGGACCCTTCAGTTCAGGAAACTGCTGAAGCTCCCGAGCACCCTCGAGAACAGTCGGAATTAGGTTGTCCCACGAGATCCGCCCCTTGAGCAGGCGATAGAGAGCGTCGATACGGGCGTCGAGGACTGCGTCTGCCATTGCTGTTTGTTCTTATGGAGACCAAACAAACCATGGAGGTTACGCAGTTCCTCAGTCTCGCATTGTCGAGTCTAGTGGTGATCGTCATTCTTCATTTTGTGGTGTTCTGGGTCGTCAAGACCATGTACCCACCTCAGGCGGTGGCACCTTTACCTATGCCGGTAAGCCCAATGCCCGCTCCTGCTCCGGCCCCCGTCGCTTTCACAGAGCCGCCCCCTGTGAAGCAAGATGTCGACGTTGTCAAGCTGCCAACGTATGAGACGCCTGCACCCGCTGAAGCCCCTCGTGAAGAGGAGCCCCGTCGAGGACCGCCACCGCCTGAGGAAACCTCAATTCGACGGAAGGCCGGGATGGATGCTCCTAACGCAGGATAGTGACGGAATTGCACAGGCATTGTTCCTCGACAAGTCCGAGAAGCCCGAATCGGTTTCCATCATATTGGACGAACGGGTCTTCTCGGATACGGTTTTACGGGTCGTCCGACTTTCCAAGGACGTCTTCGTTGTGTATGATCTGAAAACGCTGAATGGGGTTCATGTATTTGAGACGCAGAACTACGAGCGTCGCCAAGAGACCTTGCGAGGCATCTTGGAGATGTTCCATCATCCAGATCTTGCTGCGTTGATTCTTCCCGAGGATGCTCCGTCCAATGCGATCCTTCGGGGCTATGAATACTACGATGACCAGCCTGGTACGCTAGGGGCTTTTCTTCCCGCAGAGGAATAAATGGCTCAGTGTGGTTCTATGACTGCGGGTCGCCGTCGGAGAGGGCGCAAGACTCGGAAGGCGGGTCGCAAGATGCGGGGTGGCGTAATGTACGGGTTCAATCAGGGCACTCCGATCGGCGTGGGCGCTGCGTCTGTCGGTCCCGCCGATGACGGCAAGTTCTACAACTCGGAGACAGGCCAGCCTCGTACGGGCGGCCGTCGCAAGTCCCGCAAGTCTCGCCGCAGACAGCGGGGCGGTGCGACCGGCGTGACCGTTGGCAAGGTCTATGCTGGGTTTGATGGTTCGGGCGAGCGGGGAATTCCCCACGCTATACAGGGTGTTCACCCAGGCAATCGGTTCTGAGACCGCACGACCGCATCTGCCCAGACGTAGGGCATGTAGGTTGTGTCGTTGGTGACGATAAAGGGACCGCCCACTTCCATGGCACGTAGGTAAATGTTCTGCATTGCGATTCGCAGTTCATTGTAGCGCACCCATTCGTCCCACGCTTTGTAGATCGTCATACATGAGGAGAAGATCGCCAACCAGTCGACTTCTCCAAGAAACACCGTTAACAGGGTTATCACGGGAATGACAATCATGTCCGTGATACGCCGCATTTGCCCCTCCATGCCAGAGGGCTCACATACCTTGCGCAGCTGAATATAGTCCTCCGCTGTTTTGAACGGATTCTCAAACATTCTCCTCAATTGCTATTCCGTCTCCCGGAAAATCCATCTGTTTGAACGTCTTGTCCACGTAGGCAAGCTTCCGTCCTGGAAGAATGTGCTCGACGAGTTCCTGCGTGATCAGATTCCCAACGACGAGATATTTGTCAAGAGCACGAGTGAGATCCGTCTCTGTCTCGGGGTTGCCGACCCAAATCCACGGACGGATAGGATCCTTGTCGAAAGGCGTCGTCTCCCAGTGAGATGGAATTGCCTCACCTGCCTGCAGGAGCTTGATGCGATTGTTGCCGTGCATGTCGTACCACTCCTCCGTATAGATGCAGCCGATAGGAACGTGAGTCATCGACGGATCAAAGGCGAGGCCGCCGACGCTGATGAGACCCCGATGGTGCGGTCGGATTCCGTTCTCAATGCGAGGGGCACGTGCCCATCGCCAGAGAGTGATAGCTTTCGTTGCCACGAGCACAAGGAACCGAGCCACTACGAGTAGAAACATGATGTGTTTCCGAGTTGTATTTCTAAACGGACTTTAGAGTTCAGTTCCAACCGCATTGCTGTCTTCGGGCGCATCCCAGATCGTCTCAGCGCCCTTGTTCTTCATGCCCTCCTTGGTGAAGACGGTGGTGATGATGTACTGGTCAAAGTTCGAACCCATCGCAATCGCCGTGCCCAGCGCCGTGATGAAGAACGGCGCAGCTACGAGGAACCACGACACGGGAGACAGACCCACGTCGCAGAAGATATCCAGCACAAAGATCACGGCAACGCCAACGATGACCTTGATCGCAAGCGTGACCCACATTCCCAGAGAGGCATCCAGACCCAGCTGAATGACGAGGAAGATCGCATACAGCAGGGCGGGAGGACAGAGATCATTGATAATCCGCATTTGCTTTTCGTCAAGAAATGGTTTAGATTCTTCCACAAAGGACAAACAAAATGGAGGTCGAAGCGATGAATGCTGCCATGGAGCTATACGAGACCAAGGACGAGGAGAAGTTCCTTGCGCTCTGCAAGGAGAAGGGCGTTGAGGTCAAGGTGATCAGCGACAACGATCACGTCAAGACCTTCCGTGTCCACAACGTCGTGGATGCTGTTTTCTACTACAAACCGGGCAAGCCCAAGTCCGTGTCGATCATCGTTGTTCCAAATTAAACAGAGACCGACAAGACAATCAAAGATGGACACCATCGAGGCCGTCATGAATCTCGCAGGAGTTGACCGTGCTACGGCAGAGGCAGCCCTTTCCGAGCACAAGGAGGTCTGGCTTGCGATTGATTCTCTACTGGAGCGCCCGACGACTGCGGGCGACCGGTTTCTGCCTCCTCCTCCGACGATCGACGATGGACTGACTCCCGAGCAGCGTGAGATGTGCCGTCGTGGACGCTGGCTTCAGGATCAGGTTAACGTTGTATTTTCAGTCGCCCATTCGAAAATCCGAAACCAGCCCGACCAGGATTCACAGGCTCTCGAGGACGAGGCGCCTCCTGCCGAGCTCCCAGAGCAGGGGCCGGATCACGTGCAATCACCGCCATCGACGACCGAATCTCGACCGGATTCTGACGGGCAAACGTCTCAACCAGCCCTACAATCCGGCCCGCCTCAGTGAAGAGGTTCATGGACTCGATGTGTACCTTGGACTGGTCAGACTTAGCAGCATAGACCTCGGGCGAGTCGAGCTTCTCGATCTCGGTACACCACTCGGTGAAGTCGTCCCGATTCGCAGAGATACCTGCAGGTTGAATCCAAGCATCCAATCCCTCCGTGCTTCCTCCGGGATACAGTGACTTCACAGCGGGTCTAGAGTAGATCACGGGAATCCCGTTAATCATCGCCTCAACGGCAACACGCCCGTAGCTCTCGTAGTAGCTCGGCATCAGCAGGATACGAGTCTGCCGCAGTACATTGCGAATGTCGTCGTCAAACTTGACCCATTCGATGTTCTGGGGAGGAGATGCGGGAAGAGTGCGTTCTCCGTAGTACGGCAGAACGCCTAAGAAACTGCGATTGGGCATGCGACGAGCGATCTCATAGAGGACGTGCGTCCCCTTGTTCTGATTCGCATTGATAAGCGTGATCTTGTCACCGTGGAACTCCTCGGGGATCACGATCTTGTCTCGGTGCATGATGGGTCTCACGACTTCCGTTCGAGAGATGTTGCTGGGCCACGGGGCAATGTTCTTCCGGTAATTGGCTTCCATCACCGAGTTAATAAAACAAAGCATCTCCTGCCATTTGGGGTTCCAGTTGCCCGTGATCGCCGTATAGTTGCCATCGAAGTGGCAGGTCGCAACGATCGGACGATTGTAGCCTCGACTGTTGACTTTGCGCACGTCGGGAAGAATGGGCGAGTGAGGACAGATCCAGACTTCAGACGTATCGAGGAACGATGTCGCTGCGCTGTAATGCATGTACCGAAAGCCTCGGTAATGCCCGCCGTTGTAGCCCTCGTTGGGAATCTTGATCGTCAGAAACACGACCTGATGGCCACGTCTCTGAAGTTCAATCGCTAGGTCAATATCATGCAGGAACGCACCGCACAAGTCGGGCATTCGGTTGGCAAAGAAGAGCACCTTCATTGTCTTTTACGCATCCACTCGCTTTGTCTGAACTAGGCGCGTTGCATCACCGCCCCGAGTCCAAGACTCCACCCAGTTGTTCGGGTTGCTGTACTCCGACTTCTTGATGTCAATCAGAGGCTGGTAGAAGTTCGGGATGGTCTTGTCCATGATCGTCGACGCCTCCTTGGTATTGCGAGGCGGAGCGCTGTGGATCAGACCCGTCTCGTCGTCAACCGCTGTCGGCTCACCGCCACCCAGATACGGCGTGGTCGAAAACGGGCGAGCCCAGAGCTGCTTGGGGCCCTTCTCACGCCAAGCATTCGGGCTACCCCAGCGGAGCTGCGTGTTCTCGTCGACCTTGCAGCCCGTGCCCGGCTGACCGAAGCCGCCGACGGCAATCATACCCGGTTGGTCCGCCATCGCCGCTGCAGGATTCAGAGTGTCCGAGCATCCCGCCGTCAGAGACGCCGTCTGGCGGGTCAGAGACGAGTTGTTGGCGAAATCCTTGGCGTTGTTCTCGTACACGTCGTTGCGGATACGAGTCGGGGCAAAGAACCAATCTGCGACGTTGTGTGTCGTCATTCTCTTATACACCAATCCAGAAAGATTCGCACAAAACGAAGGGCGAAAGTCCAGCCAGTGGACAAGCAACATGGAGCGCATTCTTCAACCCTGTGATTGGTACGAGCACGATGCGCAGGGAAAGTACGTGGTGGACGTCTTTGGTCGCACCGACCAAGATCGTGTTGCCTGTCTGCGCATCACCGGATTCAAGCCCTTCTTCTACGTGAAGGGACGAAAGCCGATGATGGGCAGCTGCAAGCTGGTGTCAAAATACGACGTCTTTGCGGGATTCAATGAGATGAAGACCGCGGACGTCTGGCAGGTCGAGTGCGCCACCAAGATGGAGTTCAACAACGCCATCAAGAGCGCAGCGGGCAGTATCCTCTACGAGTCGAACATTCCTCCATTCCTGCGGCTGTTCCACGCTCGGCATCTGGGTCCCGCCAGTCCGATTCGGTTCCAAGCGATTGCACAGGGACCGCCTATCGACCGAGAGACTGAGGAACCGCTGTTCCAAGTCGAGGAGTTCTACACCTGCGAGTACACCAAGGTCGAGGCTGCACCCGAGGCAAATATCCCGCTGCTGGTGGCGTGTTATGATCTCGAGATGTACTCGGCATCGGGTATGTTCCCCCGAGCGCTGGCGGGCGATCCGATCATCCAGATGGGCATCTCCTACCGCTGGTCCGATGACATGCTCGAGCCGTCTCGTCGGGTGGTCTTCGTGGTCGGCGATGTGGATCCCTCGGAGGACGACACAGAGTTCGTCGCCTGCCGAGATGAGGAGGACATGATCCGCCGGTTCGCTGCGGAGATCAAGATCGAGAACCCCGACATCATGTGTGGGTACAACACGTTTGGTTTCGATGACGCCTACATCGAGGACCGGTGCAAGGCGCTGGGAATCCTCGACGACATCTGCCTCGGCCGGTGTGCGGCCAAGACCAAGGACATGAACGGCATCTGGCGGAACCGCTTCTCGGAGACCAAGAAGTTCGAGCTGGCGTCCGGCAAGTATGACCTGCGGTATCTGATGCTGCGGGGTCGACTGGGTCTGGATCTGCTGCTGAACATGCGGCGGGAGCACAGCCTCGACAGCTTCAAGCTGGACAACGTTGCGGGTGTCTTCCTGAAAGACAAGGTCCTGAAGTATAGCAATGGTCGCATCTCCACGAAAAGTACCCGTGGGCTTCGGGTTGGCAATTACGTGCGGTTTGATATTGTGGGAAACACATCAGATCCGTATCGCAACGGCGAGAAATACATCGTTACTGCAATCGATCGAACTGGATTTGAGGTTCAGGCACCCGAAGACCTCTTCGACGACCTCTCCCAGCTGGACCGAGGACACCTCGAGTGGACCTTCGCCAAGGATGACGTGAGTCCCGAGGAGCTGTTCCGGCTTCACGCTACGGGTGGTCCTGCGGGTCGGGCACGGATTGCCAAGTACTGCATTCAGGATTGTGACCTCGTCCTGACGCTGATGGCGAAGCTGGACACGATTGTCAATGCTCGTGGTATGGCCGATGTCTGCAAGGTGCCGATGGAGTTCGTCCTGCGCCGTGGTCAGGGCATCAAGATCTTCAGTGCGGTGCTCTACTACGCCTCACAGCGGGATCAGATTCTCCGAGTCCAGCAGGCGATGGAGTTCGACACGGGCTACGAGGGTGCCATCGTCTTGCCACCCAAGATCGGGATGTACCTCGACCAGCCGATCTCTGTTCTGGATTTCAACTCCCTCTACCCGACGAACATGATCGCCTACAATCTCAGTCCCGACACACTGGTCTCGGTCCGAGTCTTCGACAATGACGGACACCGAGTCGAGTCCGAGTGCGAGGGCTACATGAAGGAGCAGTTCGCCGAGATCGAGGCCAAGGGCTACACGCTGGAGGAGATTTCGTACGACAACAAGAACGACAAGGGCGAAATCGTCGGCAAGACCATCTGTACCTACGCCCAGCCCACCGAGAACCCTATGACGGTCGGCATCCTCCCCAAGACCCTCGACATCCTTCTGAAGAAGCGGAAGGAGTTCAAGCAAAAGATGGAGGATACACAATACGATGAAGCTCAGCGAAGTGTCTTTAATGGCCTCCAGCTTGCTTACAAGGTTGTTGCCAACAGCGTCTACGGACAGACCGGCAGTCGCACCAGCCCCATCCGAAAGCTCTGCGTCGCCGCATCCACGACGTCGGCCGGCCGGAAAGCTCTCGGGCTGGCAAAACGTGTCGTGGAGACTGAGTACGGTGCGACAGTCGTCTACGGAGATACCGACTCCATCTTCGTCAAGTTCCCCACCACTGATCTCGCCGAATCCATCCGCCTCGGCATTCAGGCGGGTGAACGCATCACCTCCCAGTGCCGGCGTCCGTATAAGATCGCCTACGAGAAGACCTTCTATCCCTTCATCCTCTTCTGTCGAAAGCGCTACGTCGGAATGATGTACGAAGAGGACCCGACCGCCAAGCCCAAACGCAAGAGCATGGGTATCGTTCTGAAGCGGCGGGACAACGCTCCCATCGTCAAGGACGTGTTCGGTGGTGCTCTGGACATTCTGATGGAGGAGCGGAACATTCGGAAGGCACAAGCGTTCGTCCACGACATGCTCGGCAAGGTGCTGACCAACCAAGTACCGCTCGAGAAGTTCATCATCACGAAGAGTCTGCGGGACGACTACAAGAACCCCGAGCAGATCGCCCACCGAGTCCTCGCCGACCGAATGGCACGCCGTGACCCTGGCACTGCCCCGAAGGTAGGAGACCGACTGCCATTCATCTACATCGCAGGGGCCGAGAAGGGCGCCAAGCAGGGCGACCGTATCGAACATCTCGATTACGTGCGGGCGAACGACCTCAAGCCCGACACGACCTTCTACATCACCAACCAGATCCAGAATCCCGTAGCGCAGCTCTTCGCTCTGTGCATCGAGCAGCTAGACGGATACCGCTCTCCGTCCAAGCAGTCGTACACGAGCATGTATCAGGACTTCCTCGACAAGTTCCAAGACCACGACGAGCCCGAGGAGGATGCGACCATCGCTCTGCTCGCCAAGAAGGAGGTTCAGCTGCACGATCTGATGTTCCTTGGAAATCCCGCCCTCGTGAAGCTCCTGCGCAAGAACACTCGGGGCCCTATGGACGCCTTCGTGCGGCGGGCTTAATAGAACCACCGGCGAGTCGACTTGCGGCGAGACTTCTTCGACTTGCGAGTCTTGCGACGCTTGCCGCCCGCTGGGCCACCCGCACCCGCAGCCGCGGGACCCGGAGGCGGAAGAGGAGGTTGGTCGAGAACGTTTTCAATTCCCTCGAACTCAACCGAAACCCGATTCCCTGCAAGCATAAATTCAAGATCAGGAACATCATCAAGACGTTCTTCAACTGCGTCTGCTATGTTGCTCAGAACTATAACAGCCACCGTCATCACGGTATCTCCCAAGAAGTCGATTTCTGGCCGTCGGTTGCGACCAATGCGCTTCACAAGATGCTGTTTAATTTTTGCCTGAATCTGGTGTTTGAGATCGGGTTGACTTTCCAGAAACTCATCGCCGTACTGATCGTTTATCATCGTGGCGAGCCCCAGCCGAAACTCAGTTCGAGCCATTTATATACTTCTCGGAAATCAAATCATGTCGGAGGAGATTGATGTTCTCGAAGTTGTGCATTCCATTACCTTGACCGACCGGCAGTTTTATTCAAACATCCGGTATCTCGATTCCGCCACCCGCAACAACGTGGTGCTGGCCCATGAACGCAACACTCGAGAGGCGCTGAGTGTTCTGCGTACCTATCTCGAGCCGCCTCCTCCTCGCACTCCTCTTGCACGGCCTCGTCATATGATCTTTACCGTTCCACTGGACATCAGCGGGAACTTCTTTGATCCCGTGATTGTGCGCCCGACTCCGCAGCAGATTGAACGTGCAACCCTGATTCAACCCAGTGCTCCAAACACCACTTGTGTCATCTGCCAAGCCGAAATCCGAACGGTGACGATGACTCGGATTCGTCATTGCAACCACTGCTTCCACGACGATTGCCTGAGCGAGTGGTTCACGCAGAACCCCCGCTGCCCGACCTGCCGGTACGACATTCGCCAGTTTACGCAGAGTGGGCTTCAACCCAACAATGATAGTGGCGTGCACACCGACTAAGAACCGGCGCTGGGCGTATGAGTTTTCAAAGGCATGTATGAATGCGCAGATTCGCAAGCCCGATCTCTGGGTTGTTGTGGACAACTCGAGCGTTCCCGCAGAGGACTGGTCCATCGCCAAGGATGTCCATTATGAGCGAGTCTACGAGCCTCGTCCGATTGGTTGGCTGCGCAATCGATGCATTGACATTGCCCTTGCGAAGGGAGCCGAGTACATCGTCTTTTGGGATGATGATGATTATTATCCACCCACTCGCATCTCTGCGGGGGTCGAAGCTCTTGAGAAGAATCCCACCGCAGATATCTCGGGTTCGTCCAAGATGTATCTTCTCCTGACTCGGGAGAATGTCCTCATGACCACAGGACCGTTCCACGACAAGCACGCAACGGCTGCGACATGGACTGTGCGGCGTCGGTGTGCCGAGACTCATCGGTTTGACGAGACCAAGGAAAAGGGCGAAGAGGTTACCTTCACGAAGAACTGGGCAGTCAACGTGGTCCAGCTTCCTCCCGAGGACATGATTGTGGTCATGGGTCATGGTCGCAATACGGTCGACAAGTCAGACCTTCTCAAGCGCCCCCACGTCTACAATGCGACGATCCTCAATGATGCGAACGGGAGGATGTGCGTACGGATTCGGTGGCCGACTCTACCATGGGATCTCTTTCGATCCACATTTTCTGTTTGAGGATAGCCAAGACCTCGGGGCTGCAGTCTGAAGGAACAGAAGCAGAAGGCAGCGTATCAGACTCGCCGTACTGAAGGTACTGAAGCATCCGTCTGACATCGTGCTTGAATCGCTTGGCAAGCTTGGCGACATCCTGATCGGGAAAGAGCGAAACGAGGTCGGTTGGTTTGGGAGGATAACAGCGCAGAACGTCAATCGTCGGCTTGTCCTTGAAGATGCGAGGGACCTCGTTGCAGGTCAGGAGAACAGGAATGCGCCGATCGTCGCTGGTCATCCATTCGACGAGCTTCTTCTGCGCATGAGGGTCGGATCCATCCACCTCGTCCAAGAGCAGACACATGGGCTTGGGATCTTGGCGCATCAATGCAGTGATGCTGCGAGTGTGCCGACAGGATTGCGCTAGACGTTGAACATCATCAAAGCTTCGCATGGACTGCGAGGCATTGATTTCCAGAGGTTCCATTTCACAGGTTCGGATAGCAGCCATCGCAATGGTGGTCTTTCCGATGCCTGGCGGACCATGCAGGAGAATCACATTGGTATGCGGTCGAGACCGGAGGTATTCGCACAACCGAGCCTTGACCTCCGTATGTCCCGCCACTCCGTCGAGATACTCGGGTCTACGGGTTTCACTCCACATGCTCTCTCTTCGTAGGACGACAGAAAATGCTTGCTGAGCACAAGACAATGGAAGTTCCCCGTCACGTCCTTCGGGCGTTGTTCCGAGACACCAAATTCCCGCTCGTTCAGCACCATCTGGACTCATACAACTACTTCCTCGATACGCAGATTCCTACACTTATCAAGGTGTCCAATCCCCATCAGCTGATTCTGCCTGGTCGGGAAGGCGAGGAGCCAAGATACATTCGGGTTTACGTCGGAGGCAAGGATGGTTCTCGCATCAGCTACCAGCCTCCTACAGAGTACGACGGTCTTGCAGTTCTTCCGCACACCTGCCGTCTGGATAACCGGACCTATGCTCTCGAACTGCGGGGTGACCTCGAGTTTGAGTATACATTCGCAGACAAGACCACGGCGACTCGAGTCTTCGAGAACGTGCTGATTGGCGAGATTCCGCTGATGCTCCGGTCGAACAAGTGCTATCTCTCGGGCCTCGATGGATACCGAGTCGGGGAATGCAACTTCGAGCTGGGGGGCTATTTCATCATCGACGGTTCGGAGAAGGTCCTCCTGACGCAGGAGCTGCTTGGAGACAACATGTTCTATGTGGGTTCTCGCAGAGTTCGGGCACGTGAGGATCTGCGGCAGTCGCTCATCGAGCAGGAAAAGCCGATCGGAGAACTCGAGACTCTCACCGACAAAAAGGAGAAGGAGGAGATTGAAGTCGAGAGCAAGCAGGAGGTCTACGCAGCAATCAAGACGATCTCGGAGGATGGCTCTCGTGGGCCGCATTACCAGTTTCTGGTTGTGCCCCCGCCCACGCTTTTCGAACCCGCCGATATCACCAAAATGGCGGAAAACCTAGGTCGAAACAATCGCCTTGTGCTCATTCAGATTCCTGGATTCCGCCAGCCCGTTCCAGTGTTTAGCGTGTTCCGTGCGCTGGGTTGCTCTTCGGATCGGGACGTCTATGAGACAATCCTTGCGGGGATTCCAGACGTAGACCGCTTGGCCTACGACGATATCTTCCGGCAGATCCTTCTGTCCCACGAGCGGTTCCTTGAAGTGAAGAAGATGACCGACCTCGAGACCCTGCGCATCTATTCGGGATCCAAGTCTATCTCCGAGGTGCTGACGAACATCCATACGCAGCTGTTCTCCAATGTCGAGCCCGAGGATCCAGATGATGTGGGTGCGATGATGCGGCGCAAGGCGTACATGCTGGGGCATATGCTGAAGATGGCGTTCGATGTCGAGCTCGGTCGCCAGAAGCCGTCTGACCGTGACAGCATGCAGTTCAAGCGTCTGAAGACTAGCGGCACTCTGATGTTCGAAGAGTTCCGTCGGCTTTTCCGTGAGAACTCGAAGGAACTACTCGACCGCATGGATCGCCGAGTCCAGTTCGAGCAGCGGAACTTCGAGGGAACCAACCTTCAGAACCTCATCGACGAGACCAACGTCACTCGCTTCTGGCGCAAGTGGTTCCTGTTGGCGGGCTTCTCCAAGTCCTTCAAGGGTCTCTGGGGCAAGCGTCCGGGTGTCTCGCAGGAGCTGGCTCGGACGTCCTATCTTGGAACGCTCCATCAGCTGCGCAAGACCGATCTCCAGATTGACAAGTCGACCAGCACTGCCCCTCCTCGCCGTCTGACGGGATCACAGTTCGGTACGATGTGTCCTATCGATTCGCCCGACGGGTCAGACCTCGGATACAAGAAGGCGCTCACCATTCTTGCACAGGTCACGACAGCGTTCCCATCGGCCCGCATCAAGGAGATCCTGCGAGGTACGGGTCTGGTTCTCTTTACCAAAGACATTCATCCCAGTACGTGGCCTCCGGGTAAGACCAAGATCTTCGTGAATTCAGACCTTGTGGGTATCTGCATCGGAAACACAGAAGAGCTTCATGCCAACTTCGTGGGCGCTCGGCGTGGCAACGTGATTCCCAAGAGCGTGTCTCTGGCATGGAATCGGGTCGAGAACGTATATACCATCTACTCGGATGCGGGGCGCCCGATTCGCCCCGTCTACCACGAGGGAGTCACCAACGACATGATCGGCGGTTCTCGCACATGGGACGAGATTGCTCGGCATCTCGACTACATCGATGCCTCGGAATCTGATACGACTCGTCTCTCGCTGACTCCGTACCACCCTCGTCTGCGGTCCGAGATTCACATGTCCTTCTGCTTCTCGGCGGCTGCGAACATGGTGCCGTTCCCCGATCACAATCCTGCGACTCGGTCAGTCTTCTCGATTGCTCAGCAGAAGTCAGCATCCTCTTGGTTCCATACCAATTTTATGAAGCGGTTTGACAACTCGTTCACCGTACTGGTCTCTCCTCAGAAGCCGCTATCGCAGACTTGGCTCTACAACGAGATGATGGGCAACGGCGGATGCCTCGGCTACGGTGAGAATGCGATCATGGCGATCACGATGTATGGTGGCAACAATCAGGAGGACTCCGTGGTCATGAACGGTGGATCTCTAAAGCGGGGCAGCTTCCAGACCATCTACTACCACACCTATGACCATGTCGAGGAGATGCTCGACTTTGCTTCGAAAACACACACCGAGATCGGCAACCCTCTGCGCAGTGAGTCGATCCGGCGCAAGGAGGGGTTCGACTACAGCCAACTGGATGTCGATGGAATCATCAAGCTCAATACGATCGTAACGGACAAGACCATCCTGCTGGGAGTTCTGTCTCCGCAGTTCAAGTCGAACGGAGAACTCGAGAACTATCGGGACATCTCCGTAGAGCCGAAGCGTGGTCAGATTGGGCGGGTCGACGCTGTCTATCGGTATTCGACGAAGGAAGGTCTTCGGGGCGTGAAGATCCGAGTTGCCGAAGAGCGCATTCCCACGATCGGCGACAAGATGGCGACTCGTCATTCTCAGAAGGGCACCATTGGTATCGTCCTGCCCGAGGAGGATATGCCGTACACGTCAAAGGGTGTGAAGCCCGACATTATCTTCAATCCCCACGGCATTCCGACTCGTATGACCGTCGGTCAGTTCATCGAAGCAGCGTCCAACAAGCTCGGCATTCAGATGGGTGCCTTTGTGGATGCGACTCCGTTTACCACCAAGAACCGAATCCAAGACCTGCGGGATGCTATGCTTGCTCGTGGATTTGAGCCGTACGGTTCGGAAGTGCTCTACAACGGTATGACTGGCGAGCAGATGGAGGTGGACATCTTCATGGGTCCTATTTACTACCAGCGGCTCAAGCAGATGGTCGAAGACAAGATCAACTACCGCAACACGGGCCGAGTCAAGCTGCTCACCAAGCAACCGACGCAGGGTCGCTCTGAGGAGGGCGGCATGCGCATCGGCGAGATGGAGCGTGACAGTCTCCTTGCGCACGGCATGTCCAAGTTCATCGAGGAGAGCTTCATGCACCGATCGGACGGCGCCACCTTCCAGTTCGATCGGGAGATGGGAACCATCGATACATCCCCCGAGACCATTCGCATGCCCTATTCAATGGGTCTCTTCTCGCAGGAGCTCGAGGCTATGCACGTGCGTGTCAACATGCAGACAGAGTAAATCTTGCTTACTTACAGGTAAGGCTACTCAATATGACATCTAGAATGTCTGATCACATTTACGTCACAAAGCGGGATGGCTCTCGTCAGCCTGTGTCGTTTGACCAAGTGCTTCGTCGCATTCAGGGTCTGGCGACGGGCCTTGACCACGTGAACCCCGACCTTGTGGCGCAGAAGGTTTGCTCGCAGATCGCCGATGGTATCAAGACGTCCGAGCTCGATGAGTTCGCCGCCGAGACATGTGCGATGATGCAGGCACGGAATCACCCGAACTACGGCAAGCTTGCCGCACGTCTGGTGATTGACAACCATCAGAAGAACACTCCGAATAGCCTCATCGACGCTGCCTCCGTGCTTCATTCCGAGGGGCTCCTTTCCGATGCGGTTCATGCGGTGGCCGTCGAGCCCCGCTTCGAGGACATGATCGACTATTCTCGGGACTTCATGTTTGATTACTTTGGGTTCAAGACCCTTCTCAATGGGTATCTTCTGCGGCGGCGGGACGGTCGTGCATGGGAGCGCCCTCAGCACATGTGGATGCGGGTGGCGATCCAGCTCCATGGCAAGGACTTTGAGGAGGTCAAGAAGTCCTATGACGCTCTCTCGCAGGGGTACTTCATCCATGCGACTCCGACGCTGTTCAATGCGGGTACCAAGCACCCCCAGCTATCCTCGTGCTTCCTGATCCAGATGGAGGAGGACTCGATCTCGGGCATCTACAACACGCTCAAGGAGTGTGCCCAGATCAGCAAGTGGGCGGGTGGTATCGGCCTGTCGGTCCACAACATCCGTGCTCGGGACAGCCACATTCAGGGTACCAATGGCAAGTCCACGGGTCTCGTCCCGATGCTCAAGGTGTTCAACGACACGGCGAAATACGTGAATCAGGGCGGCAAGCGAAATGGCTCGTTCGCCATCTATCTCGAGCCGTGGCACGCCGACATCGAGGACTTCCTGCGCCTGAAGCTGAACACCGGCAACGAGGATGAGCGTGCCCGTGACCTGTTCTACGGCCTCTGGATTCCCGATCTGTTCATGAAGCGGGTGGAGGAGGATGGTCCGTGGTCACTGATGTGTCCGAACGAGTGCCCCGGTCTGTCGGAGCACTGGGGCGATCAGTTCGAGGCGCTGTATACCAAGTACGAGGGCCAGCACAAGTACCGCAAGCAGGTTCCCGCCAAGAAGCTCTGGCAGATGATCCTTGATGCCCAGATTCAGACGGGCACGCCGTATCTGTGCTACAAGGATGCGGCGAACTCCAAGAGCAACCAGCAGAACCTCGGAACGATCAAGTCCTCCAACCTGTGCACGGAGATCATGGAGTACACCTCGTCTGACGAGACGGCAGTCTGCAACCTCGGCTCGCTGGCACTGCCCCGCTTCATCGAGAAGGAAGACGTCTGCGGTACGACCTTCTTCAACTTCGACAAGCTCCGCCAGTACACCACCATCCTGACTCGAAACCTCAACAAGGTCATCGACCTGAACTTCTATCCGACAGACAAGTGCGAGCGGAGCAACAAGAAGCACCGTCCCATCGGCATCGGCGTTCAGGGTCTCGCCGACGTGTTCGCCATCCTGCGCCTGCCGTGGCAGTCCGACAAGGCCGCCAAGCTCAACCGTGAAATCTTCGAGAACATCTACTACGCTGCGGTACGGGAGAGCACGATCCTTGCCATGGAGGGTGGGGCAGCGTGGAACCACCACCAGCCAATTGGACCGTATTCATCCTTCGGCGGTTCGCCAGCGTCGGAGGGCAAGCTTCAGTTTGACCTCTGGAGTGAGGAGCCTCGGGAGACGCCCTATCTAGACTGGAAGAATCTGAAGAACAATGCGAAGATCTTCGGCATGCGGAACTCGCTGCTCATCGCCCCGATGCCGACGGCGAGCACCTCGCAGATTCTTGGCAACAACGAGTGCATCGAGCCCTTCACGAGCAACATGTATACTCGCCGAGTCTTGGCGGGCGAGTTCATCGTCATCAACAAGTATCTGGTTGACGACCTCGTTCAGCGCAATCTCTGGAACTCGGACGTGCGGTCGCAGATCATCGCCAACAATGGATCGATCCAGTCCATCCTCGAGATCCCGTCGGAGCTGCGGGAGCTCTACAAGACCTCATGGGAGATCCCGATGAAGTCAATCATCAACCTCGCCGCCGATCGAGCCCCGTTCATCTGCCAGTCTCAGTCCCTCAACCTCTTCGTCGCCGAGCCGTCGTATTCCAAGATTTCGTCCATGCACTTCTATGCGTGGAAGAAAGGACTCAAGACGGGCTGCTATTACCTGCGCACCAAGTCGGTCGCCAAGACGCAGCAATTCACGGTCGAGCCTCCGGCGTGCGTTACTTGCTCGGCCTGATGAATTTTCTGTGGGACATAGAACAAACACGAAATGGCGACTCTTTCTCCTGCGACGTATGGTTCTCAGGCCGGCGGCAAGCGCCACGGCGTCTCTGTGAAGAAGCTGAAGCGGGTGCTCAAGAAGGCGGGCCTCAAGACGTCCGGCAAGAAGGCGACCCTGACTCGCCGTGCGAAGAAGGCGCACCTGAAGCTGCGTGGCGGTGCGGAGGATGTTGCTCCGGAGGTCAAGGAGCAGCTCGGCGGCATGGTCGAGGAGATCAAGGAGGACGAGACGCCTGCGGGCGGCCGCCGCCGCTCTCGCCGGCACAGCAAGGGCCGGAAGCACTCCCGCCGCCACTAAATTTGCCCTTCATAGGGTAAGGATGGGAAAGACCCGAAAACATCGTATGAGCCGCAGACGGAAGGGTGGGCGCCTCGTTCGCCTGACTCTGCGTAGGCCGCTTCGCCCTACGGGGAAGAAGCCGACGGTTGTTGTCCGGAAGCTGACTGCAGCAGATTACCTCCCTCCTGCTGCTGCTCCAAAGACTCGGCGATTTCTGAAACAAGAGTATAAAGCGAATCTGTAAAGCCGAAATGACACCCGTTGGACTCACCTGCAGGTGCCTTGCGGCTCGACGTATTCTTCTTATGGATTAGACTTACAATCACGTCTTGGGGGGACATCTCCCGGCACATGTGTTCGCGTCTGCGAATGAATGCGCCTGCCTCTGCAATCTGAATCTCAGGGAACTTCGTGTGCCGCCAGAAGTCCCGAGTAAAGCACAGCGTTGCCTCGCTGACCCGATCCGACATTCCCAGCGTACTGGGTGGCACGTTGACGAAGGACTTCTTCTGATGAATGTCGAAGCACGGGATCGTCGTGCAGAACACACACTCCTTCGAAGGGGTCGCCAGCATATGCGCCACACGAGACAGGACGCTGTGATTCGGATAGACGTCATCATCGTCGAGCATCACCAGAATATCATGGGACGCCGACTCGACTGCGAGATTGCGCTTGGCTCCAACCGTCCACGTCTTGGACTCGTCGCAGAGAACATACTTCACGTTCGGCAGATCCGAGACGAGGTCCTTAATCTGGTCGTTGCCATCATCCACAATCACCCACTCGAGCTTGTCCTCGGGATACGCCTGAGCGAGGAAGCAATACTTGGCCAGAGGAATGAACGTTCGGCGGTCCTTGGTGATGGTAATGACAGAGACCTTCGGTAGGTCCTCCTCCTTGGGAAGGCGCTCTTCCAGCGAATAGGTCGGCATGTCCTTGAACCGCTCGAGCTCCGTGCAGATGCGCTGGATGAACTGATTGTGACGACCTTCGTACTCCGACCGAGCGAGCGCAGTCATGCTCTTCTTGTGGAGGAAGGTCGACGTCGAATAGATCGTCAGACACTCCACAATGGACTCAACGTCCACATCCTCCAGCTTGCCCATGCACTGCGGGTGGTCGTGAATCTTGGAGGTGGACGTCCAGAGCGCATGGTCGGTCAGCTCACGGAACGGATCGATAGGAGACAGCAGGAGATTGCAACCCGTCGACATCGCTTCGTTGACTGCATGGCCGAATCCCTCGGCAGCCGAGAGGCAGATACAGAGACCGCATTCCTGCAGCAGCTCGTCATACTCCTTCTCAGGCATGAACTCGGAATGGTACTTGATCTTCTTGACGAGATCCGCAGGGACATCGGGCAACGGAACTGCCTTCGGATTGAAGACGATATGGACCTCGGGCAGGTGGTTGAACAGACTCGGATCCTGACGCTGGATGCGCATGTACGCCTGAACCAGAGGCTTGGGGTTGCGCCAGATGTTCTTGCCGGTGGGCAGAATCGCCTTGAAGTAGTTCTTCTTGTCGGGCTGCACCTTGTCGATGGACGTCCAACCAATATACCGAGTGGCCACGCCAATGTTCTCAAAGATCTTCACGGCATCTCGAGTCTTGACCCAGACCTCGTCCACCATACCGAGATACGGCTCCCACGTCTTGTAGGTCCACTCGGGATTGGGAATCCAGATGTTCTTGGCCGCATACTGGAACAGGACAGGATTGATCACCTCGACGAAGAAGTTGATTTCCGCCTGATGGGTCTGCGGGTGGAAATGGGGCACATGCCGAATCTCAGTCTGCTCTCCAAAGACATGAGCAATCATGCCGTGGAGAATCTGGACGTCTTGCGCTACACCGGTAAACTTGGTTCCCGTACCAATGATGTTCACACGCATTTACTTTAGTTCTTGCGGCGGCGAGTAAATTTGTTCTTTAGAACGACGTTGCGGCATGTTCGAGGTCTGCCCCGATGCATGCGCTTCCACGAGGCAACGTCCAGAGGCGCACACGGAGTCACCGAGATACGGCGGTCTCGAAACCAGATCAGCGGTCCGATCTCGGGAGTAGCGACAGGAACCGCAGTGTCCAGCCGATTCTTGTACGCCTCCGTAAGAGCATCGCAGACTCGCTTCATGCCCTCGGATCCGTAACCATACAGCGGGTCCAGTGGACTTCCTTCAACGAGATCCATGCGAAAGGTTGAGCCATCCCATCGAACGGCGTGAGCGGGTCGAAAGGATTCCCAGCAGGACTCCCAGACAAACCAAGAGCCCTTCAGTTCAAGAAATGTGTGATCACCAAATTTGACAAGATACATTGTACGTCTAGAAGAAGCTCTTCAGCTCACCCGTACGC
>JACCDP010877589.1_pt1 | contig 20259 bp, 19 predicted proteins | sample 7445841 | NCBI WGS metagenome assembly JACCDP01 (sample SAMN15323441, study PRJNA562643) | freshwater metagenome | isolation source: river surface water | place: USA:Blue River Watershed | collected 2017-08-17
AACGAGGGCGAGCGAGAAAGAGAGCTTCGGCAGCGGCGAGAAGATGCCGAAGAGCGGTACGCCGAGCGCCGCAAGTTTTACAAGACGTACATGCAATCGATGGCATGGAAAAAGAAATCAGCAATGGTGCTGGAGCGGGACAAATACGTGTGCGCTGGATGCCTCAGGCGAAACGCGACGCAGGTTCATCACACTACATACGCGAACCTCGGGGCAGAGTTCGCGTTCGAGTTGATGTCTTTGTGTGAGGCATGCCATACGCGCCTGCACGAGACTCAAGACAACCAAAAGAGCAGCTAAATGGAGTCGATTGGTATGTCCTCGAAGGCGCTTTCATGGACAGTTTTCCCTGACCTTTCTGGATCTAGGGCGCTGGAGCATGCCGGGTCGTGGGAGGACATGATAGAGATGCTGTCGGGCGAGCGGGCTAAAACGAAGTCCGACTGTCGCCTTATAAGTATGTGCGCTTTTGGGCGCACGAAAACCGCCAAGATGTCGCTGCGCCACGATGCCAACGTCCTGCACATCAGCGGGGTAATCGTCGAGCACGACGCCGGACAGGTGTCGATCGACCAGGCAGTTACCATGCTGGAGCGCGCCGGGGTCAAGGGCGTGGCCTACACGACGCCATCGCACACGCCATCGGCTCCCCGATGGAGGGTCGTCGTGCCCACTTCGGAGCCAATGCCGGCGCATGCCCACGGCGCGCTGGTTGCGCGCGTCAACGGGGCGCTGGGCGGGGCGCTGGCCGGCGAGTCGTTCACGCTGTCGCAGGCGTACTTCTTCGGGCGGGTAGACGACGCGGCCGAGTTCAGGTTGCTAACGACATTCCTGGACCCAGAGGAGGGGTCGTTCGTCGACCAACTCGATGAACTTGACGAGATTGCCATCGGGAAACCGACGACTGCGGCGGCAGTGGCCGGCGCCGAGCCTATCGAGCAGGGGCCGCCTTCGGAGAGCATTTTCGCCGCGAGCGTCGCCAGGCTTGGCCGGAAACTGCGCAGCGGTGACGGACGGCGGGAATTGCTTAAAGCGTACATCGCCAGCTTGAGCGCACGCATGTGGCGCCCCGGCGAGGTGTCACTGCTCGTCGAGGCGCTGCAGGCCCGCTACTTCGACCCAAATGACCCCCCCAACGAATACCGGCTGGACGAACTGATCCAGTGGGCGGCCGCGCGGGATATCCGCCCGGTTTTTCGGGCCCCAGAACCCCCGCAAGATACTGAGTCTGCTGGAGTGGCTGCCAAGCCAGGGAACGTCACCACGGCCGCGATAGAGCCCTTCCCGGGGCGTATCGCCGACATGGCTGCGTGGATCCTGGCCGGGGCCTACAAGCCGCAACCCACGCTCTCTCTTTACGGCGCCGTCATTGGGATGGCCGCAGTCATCGGCAACCTGTACCACTACGACGACGGCACACGGCTCAACCTGTACGGGATAGGCGTCGGCCCGACCGGGATCGGAAAGGACCGGATCGGGAAGTCCATCGCAAAACTGTGCGCTGAGGCGGGTGTGACACGTCTGGATGGGGCAGCCAGCGGGCAGGGGCTGGAGGACGCGATTTTTGACACCGCAGATTACCCGGTCGTTATGCTATCAATCGACGAGGCCGGGCACGTTCTGCAGGCCGTATCCGACGCCAAGGGGGCGCCGTACCTGCACGAACTGGAGCGGCTGCTGCTGCGCCTTTACACAGACAGCAATGACGGATTCTTGAGCCCACGGGCCAAGGCCAAGCAGCAAGGGAAAGCGGCGCCGCCGCGGCAACCCGTCAAGTCCCCCTACTTGTGCATGTGGGGCGGAACCACTGGCGCCAAGCTGGCGCAGGCCGTCACCAGCATGCAGGTGATGAACGGATTTCTGCCGCGGTGCCTATTCGCCGTGGCAGATTCGACTGTTCAGGACCGCGAGGACGAATTCAAGGCGCCGCCTCTCCCGGCGTCGATCCTGTGTGGATTGCTCCCGAGCGGCGGACTGGTTGTCGGGCATGGGAGGCCCAAGGGCGGGCTGATCGGTGTCGACGCCAAGGCTGCGCGGCTGGGCGCAGAGGTCAGGCGACAGATGAATGCCAGGCTCGGTGTCTTGCCGGAGGAAAGCATCGAGCGGGCGCTGCTGTCGCGCGCGTGGCTCAAGATGCGCCGGGTGGCCGGTGTTGCCGCCGTTTGCGAGAACCCGCTGTCGCCGATGGTCTTTGAGCGACACCTTGAATGGGCGTCTCGCCTGGTGCAGTCGTCCGACTCCGCGCTGGTCGACTACGCCGGGCGAAACATCCACGATGACATCATCGTTCAACGGGCGGAGGCTATCGCGGCCCTTGCCAAGCGGATTGCCGCCGCCAAGGACGAGCGCATTTGTCGCGGGCACCGAGAATGGGCGCTGCTGGCGTCTGGGTGGGTGCCGCATTCGATCCTGCTGCGCTACTCGAAGCTGTCCGCCAAGGACTTTGGCGCGGCGATCGACCACGCATGCCAGGCCGGAGACGTCCTGGCGAGAGACTTCGCCGGCAACGTAGCGACGGAGCGACTGATCCGCGCTTACAAGGGTCACGAGTGAGTGACGACGGGCTCGGTTCACTCAGTTCACGTCGGTTCACGGCCAGTTCGTGAACCGAGAAAGTGGCGTCAATGCTAGCTCTCCGGCCGATTCGGCCTCAGTTCACTGACACACACAGATATATACACGCGGGCGCCATCCTGTCTTTGTGTGTGTGTGTGTCTGTGAACTGAGAGTGATAACTACGCTGTAACCCGCATGGATACTCATAATCTGGGTTCACGGAGCGCGTGAACCGACGAGTGAACTGAGGTGTGAACTGAGCGTGAACCGAGGTGAACTGAGAAGGCAAACTGCGGAATGTGTGCGACCACTAACTAAGGAAAACCTGACATGACCAGAAAAAGCAAGACTGCCGCGTCACCACCCCACGCCGACCACGACTACCTTGCGCCGGTACGCGCTTGGCCCAGCCTGAACCGCTACCAGCCCCGCCTGGCCGCCCTGCTGCGCCCCGCCGGCATCGGAGGGCCGCGCAGCCAGCCGGAGCCGACGGTCGCGCAGAACTTCGTGGTCGGCGACTCGCCCAGACTGGCGCCAAAGCCGGCGTGGCTGGTCAGGCCGCCGGCAGGGAGGAGCAAGGCATGAACTGCAGCACCGTCCTGAAAGTCATTCGCCGCGAGTTGCCAGAAGTGCGCCACGACCGCCTAGAGCCGGCCCGAGACGGTGGCATCGTCTGGTATCTGGCCGACCTGGCCGGGCGCAGGCGCTGCGTGGTCGCCGAAACCGCCTTCGAGTTCAGCTTCGGCACCATCGGCGGCGGGCGGGTCGAGAAGTCTGACGCGGCGATTGCGCACGATCTGGTCCGGGCGCTGCGGGAGGGTGGCAAATGAAAAGGCCCGCCGGGGCGGGCCAGAACTGCGCAGGAGGCGCTTTCAAGGCGTCGGAGTGGGCGGGCCGCGCCGAGGTCGGCCGACCGGCGACGGGGCGATTCCTGCGCGCTCGCAGGCCCGGCGGACAGAAACGACATGCAGCCCGGTGGAACGGGCTGCGGCGGCTGGGGTGGAGCCGGCGCGGACCAGATCGACGGCACGCGCGGCTGCTTCGGTGGGGCGGGCGGTCATTGGTTCGATGCCCATTCACCGACCGTGGCGACGATGCGTTCTTCGGTCAGCCTGTTGATGTCGGCGCGCTGGAACACGGTCGGGCGCCACTCGGCGCCGCAGCCGGCGTCGGGGTAGCGGTAGAAGACCGTGCTGGAGGCGTCGCGGCCGACGCTGATCTCGATCCAGTCGCCTTCGGGGTCGGCGCCGGAGTAGTCGGGCTCGTTACTGTTGTAGGTGGTGCTCATCGCGTGCTCCTGTTGGGTGACTCAACAATAGATCATGACGCACCATTAGCCAATGAATCATTCGCATCTCAACTTAGACGCCGATAGGTGCAGTCAATGAAACAGGGCAGCGGACAGCGATCAAAGGGGCAACGCGGCGAGCGCCAGGTCGCCGGCATCATCGCCGACCTGACCGGCTTGGACGTGCGGCGCCGCGTCCGGCAGCACGACGGCGACAGCGACCTCGAAGGCGTGCCAGGATGGACGATCGAGGTCAAGGATCACGCCAGCGCCACCATCGGCAGCGTGGCCGTCTGGTGGGCGCAGACGGTTTTACAGGCCCGCAAAGGCGGCGGGCTGCCCCTGCTGGTCTACCGGCGCCAGCGCGGCGTCTGGCGGGCAGTGTGGCCCGTACAGGTGCACCTGTGCCAACAGGAGGCGAGCCGGTGGGACGACCACGCTTGGACGGTCGAGGCGAGCTTGGAGTGCTGGGCGGCAGTGGCGCGTGAGCTGGTGCCCGCGCCGGACGGCGAGTAGCCCGCCGTGACCGCTTCGCGCCGCCTCCCTGGCTGGACGCTGGTCGAGGCGTATCTCGTTCGGCATCTGATCTGCACGCACGAGGATCTGCGCCGGATGCTGCAGCGCGACTCAGCCAGAGTGTGCGAGTGGGCCGCGATGGCGGTGACGCTGGACCGGCTGGCGCGCACCGGGCAAGGCAAAGCGGGACGGTTTTTCTTGCCGGCTGACCGCGACCAGGCGCTGCTGCACATAGATCTGCTCGCACGCGAGGCCAAGGCCGACCGGGCACGGAAACACTCGGAAGCGCGCAAAGCCCGGCACGAGCGCCACCGACGCCGGGTCAGCCCGAAGTACGACGAATCGCCATTTGTGCATGTCGTCAAGCCGGCGACGAAGGCGAAAAAGGCCAAGATACCGGCGATTCGGAGCGTCTGGGATCTGGGGAAGGTTTGAGTTCGGCAAAAAATCGGCAAAAAATCGGCAGAAAATCGGTATAAACTCGGCATCAAAGTGTTGCGAAGTGACAACGCATGCCAGGGTCTCGCAAAGGTATACCAAACAAGGCAACCGCAAACGCCCGCGAGGCTATTGCTCACCTTGTCGAAGGGAACATCCACAGGATGGAGCGGTGGCTTGACGAAATCGAGCAGCGCGACGGGCCGCTAGCCGCGTGGCGCTGTTTGCAGGACGTCATCGAGTACCACATCCCTAAGCTCGCGCGCACCGAGGTAACGGGCGAAGGCGGCGGCGCCGTCCGCATCATCGCCGCCAGCACAGACGCCAATCTGTGAAGCTGACCGAGCGCCAGGAGCAGGCGCAGCAGGTTCTAAGCGGGCCGGCAACTCACCTGATGCTGTACGGCGGGAGCCGGTCTGGAAAGACATTCCTGCTGGTCCGCAACACCGTATTCCGCGCGCTCAAGGCGCCGAAAAGCCGCCACGCGATCCTGAGATTCCGCTTCAACGCGGTCAAGGCGTCCGTGGTGATGGATACCTTCCCAAAGGTCATGGAGCTGGCCTTCCCCGGCGTGCCATTCGAAATGAATCGCACCGACTGGATAGCGCAGTTCCAGAACGGGGCTGAAATCTGGTTCGGCGGGCTGGACGACAAGGAGCGCACCGAGAAGATTCTCGGCCAGGAATACGCCACCATCTACCTGAACGAAGCCAGCCAAATTCCCTGGGCGTCGCGCAATATCGCGCTCACGCGCCTGGCGCAGCGAGTGGCGCAGGAGATCGAGAACCGCCCAGCGCAGTTACTCAAGCCTCGCATGTACTACGACGCAAACCCGCCGGCCAAGTCCCACTGGACGTATCGCGTTTTCCACGACAAGGTGGACCCGGAAACCAAAGAGCCGCTTAAGAATCCAGCGGACTATGACTGGTTCCAGATCAACCCGGATTCCAACGCTCACAACCTGACGCCGGACTATCTCGAAACGCTGCGCAGCATGTCGGCGCGGATGCGCAAGCGATTCCTGGCCGGCGAGTTCGCAGACGCGACGCCGAACGCTCTATTCCCCGACGAGGTTCTCGACACCTGGCGCGCAACCGAAGCGCCGGATCTGGTCCGGGTCGTCGTGGCGGTTGATCCGAGCGGCGCCGATGACGTCGAGAGCGCGGACAATGACGCCATCGGGATCGTGGTTGCCGGGGTCGGGGTCGATGGCAATGCCTACGTGCTGGAGGACTGCACCGTAAAGGCCGGGCCGGGGACGTGGGGCCGGGTGGCCGCGAGCGCATTCGACCGGCATCAGGCCGATCTGATCGTCGCCGAACAGAATTTCGGCGGCGCGATGGTGAGGCAAACCATCGAAGTCGCCAGGCCGAGGACGACCGTGAAGATGGTTACTGCGTCGCGCGGGAAGCATGTGCGGGCAGAGCCGTTCTCGGCACTTTACGAGCAAGGCAAAATTCGGCACGTCGGGCGGTTTCCCGATCTCGAGGACGAATTGGCCGCATTCTCGACCGCCGGCTATACAGGCTCAGGCAGCCCGAACAGGGCTGATGCGCTCATTTGGGCGCTGTCCGAGCTATTCCCCGGCATGGTCCGCCAAAAGCGCGAGCGCGCCAAGCTGGAGTTTTCTGGTCGTCCCACCTCATTCCTCGCATCGTGAAAAAGCGCGACGACATCGTCCAAGAGGCCCGCGACCGCTACGAGGCGGCGCGCGAGTATTGGGGGCCGATTTACTCACGCATCCGCGAGGATCTGGACTTCAGCGACGCCGCCGACCCGAGACAGTGGCCCGACGACGTGCGCCGGCAGCGCGAGGGTGCAGAAGGCGGCCCGCGGCCGTGCATGACATTTGATTTGATCGGCCAATTTGTCCGCCAGGTCTTGAATACCGCGCGCCGCAACAAACCGGCGATCCGGTATCTGCCGGTCGACCAGCAGTCCGACCCCCAGACGGCCGAGATCCTGCAGGGTCTGGCGCGGCAGACTGAATACGACAGCCGGGCCGAGGTTGCCTACATCGGCGCGCTCGACAACGCCACTCGCGGCGGGCTGGGATTCTTCCGCCTCGTACTGGAGGAAATGCGCGACTCGCCGATCGCCGGCCAGCAGTGCGCGCGGATCGTCCGCGTGCCGGATTTCGAGGCGGTGCTGCTCGATCCCGATTACGTCCAGCCCGACGGCTCGGACGCGCGATTCGGGTTTGTCGAGGAGCAGATTAGCCGAAAGCGTTTCGAGAAGCTGTATCCGAAGGCCCGCGCCGTCGATTTCGATGAGCACGGCTGGTACAGCAAAGACAAGGTGCGGATCTGCGAGTATTACAGGGTCATTGAAACGACCGAGCGGGTGATTACCGTCGCCGGCCAGCAGATCACCGATGAGCAATACGCGGCGCTTCTGGAAATCGACCCGACGGTTCAAGCGGACATCACCGAGCGCAAGGCGTCGCGCGTCGAGCATTTCAAGCTGACCGGCGAGGAAGTCCTCAGCGAGACGGTATTCCCCGCCGAGCACGTCCCGCTGATCCCGGTCATCGGCAACGAAAGCTGGCGGGGCGGCAAGCGCATGCTCGGCGGCTGCGTCCGCACGGCGCGTGATCCGCAGATCGCCTACAACCTGGCGCGCAACGCCGAAGCCGAGGCGATCAACATCGGCCCGAAAGCGCCGTGGATCGCGCCGGCCGAGGCGATCGAGGGATACGAGAACATCTGGCAGCGGGCCAACGCCGGCAATGTTGCCGTATTGGTTTACAACTCGATTGACGAGGCCGGCAATCCAGTGCAGAAGCCCGAGCGCACGCCCCCGGCCGGCATGCAGCCGGGCTGGGTGCAGTTGCGCGAGGCCAGCCGCAACGACGTGCAGGCCGCGCTCGGAATGTTCGAGTCGAGCGTCGGCAACAACCCGAACTCCCAGTCTGGCCGCGCCGTGCTCGCGCTCCAGCAGCAAAGCGACACCGGAACCTATCACTACGTCGACAACCTCGCGCTGTCGATCAGCCACGCCGGCCGGCTGCTCACGCAGATCTGGCCCGCCATCTACGATCAGGCGCAGGTCGTGCGCATCTTGGGCGAGGATGACGAACCACAGTGGGCTCAGATCGATCCGAACGGCCCGGCCTACGCCGAGGGCGACATGCCGACGATCAACCCGAGCGTGGGGCGCTATGACGTCCGCGTCACGGTCGGCCCGAGCTACAGCACCAAGCAATCCGAGCTTGCCGCCGAGTTCGGGCAACTGATCAACGGCAACCCGCAGATGATGGCGCTGCTGGGCGACTTGTGGGTGAAGTGGCGCAACGTGCCCGACGCCGAGCGAGTCGCCAAGAGGTTTCGCGCGCTGCTGCCACCTCAAGTGGCAGCGGCCGAGCGCGACGACGACAAGCCGGCGCTGCCGCCCGAAGTGCAGCAGGCGCTGCAAGCCGCCGGCCAGGAGATCCAGCAACTGCGCCAGGCGCTGCAGCAGGCGCAGTCGCAGATGCAAACCGAGCTGCTCAAGTCGCAAACGCAGATCCGCGTTGCTGAACTCAACAACGACGCGAAACGCGACATCGAAGAACTCAAGGGCATGGTGCAACTGCTGATCCAGCAGATGCAGCCGCCTCCCTCTCTAACCGCCAACGTCATGGACGATCTGGCACCCGCCGGGCAACCGGCACAACCCTGGTCCCTTGGCTGACCTTAACGCCATGCACGCAGTGGAAACCACCGCACCCCAAAACGTCGCTCCCGAGCCGACGCTAAATGCTCCTGTCGTTGCCGCTGAAGCCCCGGACGTCGCGGACCCGGAAACCGTTTCTGATGCCGACCAGCATGCGCAGCCCGAATCCGACGACAAGCCGGAGGATGAGGCTAGCAAGACGCTGCGGCGGATGGAGCGGCGCATTGCCAGACTGACCGCGGCCAAGTACGAAGCCGAAGCGCGAGCCAAGCAGGCCGCGCAGGAAGCCGAGTCCTACAGGCAGCGCTATGCCCAGCCCGAGGAACCGCAAGACCAGCAGCCGATTCGTCCCGAGGACGTGCTGACGCTGGCCGACCGGATCGCGCGGGAGCGGGTTGAGCGCGAGCGCACCGTCTCCACGATCAAGTCGGTCCTATCGTCGGGCCGCGAGATCGAAGGGTTCGATGACGCCTGCAACGCCGTCAACGAGGAACTGCCTTTTTACGATCAGGGTGGGCGTCCCACGCCTTTCTTGCAGGTCGTGCTTGAGTCCGAGGCCCCGGCCCGGGTGTTGCACTACCTGGGGAGCAACCCCGACGTGGCGGCCGAATTCGCGGGCCTGTCTGCAACGCAACAAGCGCGGCGCATCGCGCGGATCGAGACGCAACTCTCTGAGCCGCCTGCGCTGAAAGTGTCGAAGGCACCGAAGCCCATCGCTCCGCTGCGCGGCGTCTCTCGAGACGACGGCGGACTGAGCGACAACATTCCGATCGAGGAATGGGCGCGGCGCTTTCGTGAGCGAATGTCCAAACGATAGGAACCAATCATGGCTTCGACCTACCTCACCCCGACCGCCGTCACGCGCGCTGCGCTGGCGGTCCTGCACCAGAAGCTGAACTTCGTCGGTGCGTGCGACAAGCAGTACGACAACAGCTACAAGAACGGCGGCGCCACCGTGCGCGGCAAGTTCGGCCCGACCCTCAAGATCAGGCTGCCGAACGAGTACACCGTCCGCAGCGGAATGAGCATGGCCGCTCAGGAGCAGTCCGAGACGTCCGTCGACCTGACCGTGTCGACCGTCAAGGGCGTCGACATGTACTTCGACTCCGACGACCTGGCCCTGAGCATCGAGAAGTTCACGCCGCGCTTTATCGAGCCGGCGATGGCCGTCCTCGCCGCGAACATCGAAGCCGACGCGCTGTCGATGTACAAGGACGTGTACAACCTCGTGGACGGCGACGCCACCGCGTTCGGATATGACGCTGTGGCGCAGGCTTCGACCAAGCTCACCGACATGCTCGCTCCGCTCTCCGACCGGACGATGATCATGCCGATGACGCACGTCTACAAGTACCTGAAGGACACCAAGACGATCTACAACCCGTCGGCCGAGATCTCGCGCCAGTACCGGGAAGGGATCATTGCGGACGCCGCCGGGTTCAAGATGTACCAGAACACGCTTCTGGTCCCGCACACGACCGGCGACGCTGCCAAGACGACCACGGTGACGGTCAACGGCACTGTGACCACCAACGGCTCGGCCACGATCACCGTCACCAACGGGTCGAGCAAGACGTTCAAGGTCGGGGATGTCATCACCTTCGCGGACTGCTTCCGGGTGCACCCGGAGACGAAGGCCACCCTGGCCGAACTGCAGCAGTTCACCGTGACCGAGGACGCCGCATCCACCACGCTGAAGATCAGCCCGGCGATTTACACGTCGGGCCCGCGTCAGAACGTGGTGAGCACCGGCATCGTCACCGGCAAGGCCGTCGTCAAGGTCGGTGCCGGCGCGTCGGAAACGCTCACGCAGTCGCTGGCGTTTCACAAGTCGGCGTTCGCGTTCGTCACGGCGGACCTCCCGCTGCCGAATGGCGTCGATTTCGCGGCCCGCGAAGTGATGGATGGCATCTCGATGTCGGTCGTGCGGGACTTCAACATCAGCGACCGGACCTTCCCGGCGCGGATCGACGTCCTCTACGGCTACAAGGCCATCCGCCCGCAACTGGCGACCCGCGTCCACTTCGACGGCTAACCACTGAGGCGAGGGGCTTCGGCCCCTATCTCGCAACTTCACAAGGAACACCATCATGGCATTCGCACAAGTCGTGGACTACGGCGCCCCGGACGGCGCCACGTTCGGCAAGGACACCTCGGCCAAGGTCTCGTTCTACGGCGTGACCCCTATCGTCCAGCGTGCCGGCGCGGCGCAGGCCACCTCGGCCGTCGGCACCGCTTCGAGCGCGGACGTGACGACCGCTCTCAAGGCTGCGGTGATCGAGATCATGGACACCCTGACCGCTGTGGGACTCTGGAAAGGCGGCGCGTAAGTCGACGGTTAGGGTATCGGCGTGGAAAAGCTCGCCATTTGCACGCCGACCCTCAGTCGGCCGGTGCCGGCGTTTCTGGAATCCCTGGAAGCGTCGGCGCCTCTGCTCGACGCGGCCGGCTTCGATCACTCTGTCGTGACCGAGGTCGGCTGCCCATACATCTCGCACGCCCGCGCGACCCTGCTCCGCAAGGCGCTCGACGTCAAGGCGGACGTCATCGTGTTCATCGACGACGACGTGAGCTGGGATCCGGCTGCGCTCGTCAGGCTCGCCCAGACCGATGCCAAGGTCTGCGCCGGCCTGTATCGCTTCAAGCGTGACGCCGAGGAGTACATGGGCGAACTGCTCACGCAGCCCGACGGGCGTCCGTCGGTGCGGCATGACGGCCTGCTGTACGCAACGAAGGTGCCCGCCGGATTCCTCAAGGTCACGTCAGAGGCCGTCGATCAGATGATGGGGCGTTACCCCGAGTTGATCTACGGCAAGCGGTGGCATCCGCACTTTGACCTGTTCAACCACGGGGCGCATGGGGGCCTGTGGTGGGGCGAGGACTATGCATTCAGCCGACGCTGGTGCGAAATGGGCGAGTACCTATACATCCTCCCCGATTGTTCCCTAACGCACAATTCCCGCAGCGACAGCCAGCGGTGGCCGGGCAACTTTCATCAGTTCATGCTGCGGCAGCCTGGCGGCTCTGAGGCGACCAAATGACGACCGCGCTCGACATCATCACGGATGCTTTGTTCGAGATCGGCGCGGCCGAGGCGGGGCAGTCGGTGCCGGCCGAGGACGCGGCGCTCGCGTTGCGCTACCTGAATCGCATCCTGCAACGCTGGGCAAACATGCGCCTGTTGATCCCGGCATTGACGACGATCAATGTGCCGCTCACTGGCGCTGCGAGCTACACCATCGGGCCGAGCGGCGCGGACGTCACCGCTGCGCGCCCGGTCAAGCTCAATTCGGCGTTTGCCGTCGACTCTGCCGGCCAGACTTCGCACGTCCGCGTGTACTCGCGCGCCGAGTTTGATGCGATCACCGACAAAACAGTGACGGGCGGACCGCCGGTCGGCGTGTACTGGCGCACCAGCCCGACCGGCACGACCGGCACCCTGTACGTGTACCCGACGTCGGACGGCTACACGCTGACGCTTGTCTGCCAGACGCTACTGACGTCGTTTGCCAATGTGGCCGCGTCGGTCGTGCTGCCCGAGGGCTACGAGTCGGCGCTCGTGCTGACCCTAGCTGATGACCTGGCGGCGCCGTTTCAGGTGCCGATCCGCCCTGACGTGCAGCGGCGCGCGGCAGCGGCGACCCGCGCGATCAAGCGCAGCAACTACGAGCCGCTTCTCGTCAACGTGGGCGAGGACGCGGACTACGAAATCGAGAGAGGCTACTGATGAGCACCACCCTTGCATCCGGCCAGACGGTTACCCTGGTCAGCACGTTCGGCGGCTCGCTGGCGATCGCGCTCACGGCGCCGACCGAGGCGCTGATCGAAGGGTCCAACATCTACGACCGCCAGCCAATCGTTAATCGTCGTTTGATTGCGACGACCACTGTCACGCTCCGCGCGGGGGATCGCGTCAACGTGACGGCTGTTAACGGATCGGTGGTGTACGCGCTGACCGAAGACTTGACGGGAACTCTGCCATACGCCAACGAAACGGAAGCGGAGGAGGGGGCGTCGACTACTGCTGTCATGACCCCTGCGACCACGGCGGCGGCGATTGCCGCGCAAGCCGCAACTATCAATGTGACGCTGTCGGAGGACGAGATTTTGGCCGCCGCGGCTGGGGGTACTTTGAGCGGGACGCCTGGCCTGTTCAAAGCCACTGGAGGCACTGCCGGCGCGGGCGACGACAACCTCTACTGGTGCCCGAATGCCTCCGAGGCATACCTCGTGGCCTTTGGCGCCCCCGGCCCGAGTCTGCGCGGCGTCGTGGCCGACTGGGACGCGCTCTACACCGACATCGCTTCTCCGCAAACCGGCGACCAAGCGCTGGTGTCGAGTTTGCTCGGCCTGAGCGACATAACGGCGCAGTACAGCGGCGGCTACTGGCGTCCGGCAAGCGACCTGAAAATCCGGCTTGGGTACAAGCTGGAATTCACGGGCACCAAGGTCGCGGATGGATATGTCACGCAAGCGAACTGGCAGAAGTTGCTTCCTGCCAAGTTCCTGCGCGGCATCGGCGCCATCCAGTTTGATAATTGGGTGACGCTTGGTGCAAACGCCACTGGCAACCTGAAAAACCTGAGCGTCTACCTCGGAACTACTGCCACCGACACCAGCACAGGAACGGATCAGCGAATTATCGGCAACGATGCCACGCCGATCATCACGTCTGGCGCCAGCGAGTCCACGCGCTATGTGCAGTGGATGCTTTACCGTACATCTGCGACGCAGTTCCAGCAAGCCGCGCCTACTCCAGCGCAGGGGATGACGGGCGACACCATCACGACCACCGCGCAAGCTGCGGCAGTCACGCTTGCCAACGGCAACGACGTGGACGATGAAATGAGGCTGAGTTACGCGATCATCGTCGCGCAGGCCACTGCGACCGACATCCCGTACCTAACGGCCGAAATCACCTTCTTCCGGGGTTGACGACGTGGCGACCTACTACGTCAAGAATCGGCCCGGAGATACCGGCAGCGAAGCTAACGCCGGGACTGCTGCCGCTCCGTTCCGGCACGTTCCTGGCATGTCGGCCATCTCCCATACGTTTCGCACGGATGGGTTCACCGCAGTTGCCAGCGCCACAGTGTTGAGCACCAAGCCGCTCGCGGCTGGAGACACGGTACGCATCTACGCCGGCAGCGAATGGACGATGACCACGCTCGCCACTAAGCAGCCAGATGTACGGTACGAAGTCTGGAGCGAAAACGTCTGCACGGCCAGCAACAGTGGCGGCGATCTGCTGCTGACGTTCGCAACTGTCAACGGTTACGTTGAGCTTGCGAATCTGACGCCTGTTCAACTGTGGGTCTATCCCGGCCAGGGAGTGCTGCCGACCGGCACTGCCGCAGAAACCGACTACTGGCTGGTCAAACAATCCGCGACGACTTTCAAGCTGTCCACGTCAGCGACTGGCACGCCTCTTGTCGCCTACTCCGATGCCGGCAGCGGCACGATCATTGCCGTCCGCCAAGACGACGCTACCAAGACCGGAGAGCCCATCTACGTCCGGTACCCGGCCGACATTCTGGCTCCCGAGGACATGCCGGAAGTGTGGGGAGATCCCGTCTGGCCGGGGAACCTGGTGTCTCCGTTTTCGTGGAAGATAGACAACTCGACGGACCATATCGCCAAAAGCACCCGCACGCTGACAATCAGCAAGGATCGAGTGACGTGGCAAGGCGCGCGATTGCTGCAAAACGCGCAGGTGCCGATTGTGACTGCGCTGAAGTACCCGCCGCTAGGGTCTGGCGCGACGACGGCGCCGGATGATCCTCCAGTGCCAATCAACGATCTGAGCATTAGCTCCGCCTCCAGCATCTTTTTCAGCGGCGACCCGGACGACGTGGTGTTCGAGCAGTGCGCCGTCATCGGCTCATGGAATAAGACCATTTCGGGCACGATGAGCGGCATTCGTCTGTATCAGACGGCCACCAGGGAGGCCGCCCAGGATTTGATGTTCTTGTCCGGCAGCGAGCAACTGAGCCGGAAGCTCATGGACTCCCATGCGTTCACGGTCAGCGACTCTGGTGGACAGTTGCTGCTGACGCTGACAACGCCAGGCGCGACTGGTGCTAATCGGATTCACGATGGGACCATCGTCCGTGTCAGCGGCGCCAGCTTGCCCAACGGCTTGACTGATGACACCAACTACTACGCGATCCGCGTCAGCGCCACACCGACGCTGGTCACGCTGAAGCTGGCGACGACGATGGATGATGCGTTTCTCGGCAACGCCATTGCGACGACGGCACTGGCAGCCGGGACGTGGACGCTTCATCGCTACGGCACGATTCTGCTCGACCAAGCCGAGCTAGGGGCGCCAAATACTGGTGGAGAGGACTGCGCTGCCAACAATCTGCCGGGCGACTGCCTGCAAGTAGGCGTGCTTACCATCACGCCGGCCGCACTGTCCTGCACGTTCAGCCAAGGAGCGGGTAACAAACTCGTCTGTACGGTGGCCGGCGAAGAAATCCCGTCCATGCATGGCGTGACTTTCAGCGGCGGCACAACGCTGCCGACAGGACTGGTCGCTGGGACCAAGTATTTCACCGTGCGCAAGTCGGCATTCTCGTTTGAGATCGCCACGACTCGCGGACGTGCCGCCAAGGGCATTGTCATCAACTACGCGGACGCTGGCACTGGTGGGCCGTTTTTGTGCTCGCAAAGCCTGACGTTCTCGCGCACTAACGCGGGAGTCGGCTGGCGGCAGGTCTACTCGTGGAAGCGTGACCCGAATAAACAGTCGCTTCTAGTGCATCGCTCTACTGGTGGCACGGCCCTAGTCGGCGTGGTGTTTGAGGGGTTGGAATGGAGCCCTGGAAAGTACAGCCCGGTGGCCGTGCTGGCGCAAGGTGTTGCAGGGCGCGTTGCGCTGCGCAAGGTTGAATGGCGCAACGGCGGATCGCTGCCACTGCTGCGCAGCATTCAGGCCGTAGGCAACTTCTTGGCCGATGGAGATGAGCCGCAGTATCTGATGAACCGCGAAGCGGACATCTTCTTGCAGGATGTAATCGCTCGTGGTGCCTCCGGTCAGTTCTACCGTTTGCAGGGCGCTACTGGTTACGAAGGGACGTGGATCGCGGGCAAGATAACGATGCGCAATTTGCAGCATCTTGCCCCGGCGGCGCCGGATGAATTTGATGAAACGTCAGGCACCTACGGTGCACCTCCTGCCACGGTGCTGAATTGGGGCACTGCCGCTGCCGCAGCCGCTGCGCGGTTTGCCAAGGCCCTGCAAGTCACCATCGAAGATTGCACGTTCTACAGCTACAAAACGGACACGGGCGTCAACATCCCGACGTTCATTCTGCCCAATGTTCTTTTCGACGGGGACGCTGAAGTTGACTGGCTCGCCAGCAACGAGTGGGCCATCCGCCGCAACGTGTTTGTGCGAGATGATGGGCTGGGCAACTCGCATAGGTTCCAGCTTCTGAGCGCCTACGAAACGACGCCGACCAACTACATTGAGGACGCAAATGCAACGGGCGTCGAGAAGTTCGAGGCCGCGCTCAGTCCGACCTATGTCAGCGACAACGTTGAAACGCTGGCGGCTACGCCTGACCCTGTACCGTCGATCGCTGAGCTGGTTCCGGCATCCGTAATCGAGGATGGTGGTGCCATGACGCTGAGGGTCAACGGGCTGAACCTGGCCGACGGCGATGTTGTCAAGGTGAATGGAGTCGCAAAGACAACGACGTGGGTCAACGACTCACCGCCATACCTCAATGCCGCCCTGCTCTCGACCGACGTCGATGATTCCGGGACTTTCGACATCACGGTCTACCGCGCAGACCCGGAGACGACGACTGCTGCGCTGACGTTTGAGGTCGTCTCGCTCGGTGCTCCGGTGGCGACGGCCCTGACGCCGAGCAGCGTGGATGCCGGGGCCGACGAGTTCGTGCTCCGCGTGGACGGTCAGGTGCGCGACGGCGACGAGATCGAACTCGACGGCACCGGGCAGACGACGACCTACAACGCCGGCCCGCCCGCGTACCTGACCTGTACCGTCGCCGCTGCTGCGGTCGCCGCGGTCGGCTCGATTGCGGTCACGGTCTACAGGTCGGGCAACACCACGACGAGCAACGCGCTGACGCTGACCGTTGCCGACCCCGACGCGCCGGATGTCGCCTCGGCGGTCGCTGGGCGCAGCGCGGGCGCGTGGGTAATGGTCTGATGTTCGTCGGCCCCAGCTACCAGCTTGACAACGTCCGCGCCAGCGCGCAGCGGACGGTTAATCTGATGCTGCGTCCGATAGAAGCCGGCAACGAGCGCCATCGGTTCGTGCTCGACAGCGTGCCCGGCCTGATCCGCCAGGCCACCATTGGCGGCGAGATCCGCGGCGTCTGGTCGACCGGCGACCGCCTGTTTGTGGTCAGCGGGCTCGGGTTGTACGAGGTCGCGGCGGACTGGGCTGTGACCCTGCGCGGCACGATGCTCACGTCGTCGGGAACTTCGGGGCCTGTATCGATGGCGAGCGGCCTCACGCAGCTTGCCATCGTGGACGGCAAGCGCCTATACACCCTCACGCTGGCGGACAACACCTTCGCGCTCGCGTCCGACCCCGACACGTTCGGGCAGGATTGCATCGGCTGGACCGACAACGTGTTTACGCTAACCGGCGACGGCCAGAAATTCCTCGTTTCGGCTACCGATGACGCGACGACCGTCAGCGCGCTCGACTTCGGCTCGGTCGAGGGTGCGCCGGATGACGTCTGGCAGCACCTCATCATCGGGTCCGAGTTGTTTATGTTCGGCCCGACCAGCATCGAAGTCTGGTTCTACACGGGCGACGCGGACTTCCCGTTTAGCCGCAACCGATCGGCGTTTGTCGAGGTCGGACTGTTTGCCAAGAACACTTTGCAGAAGATGGACGGCGCGGCGTTTTTCGTCGGCGCCGACAAGACCGGCCCGGCGTCGGTGTACATCCTCCGGGGCTACCAGCCGCAGCGCATCAGCACGCGCGCCGTCGAGGAAGCGTTGAGCAAGGCGGATCTGGCCGGCGCGAGTGCGTACACTTGGACGCGCAACGGGTCGAAGGTCTACGCGATCAACGCGCCCGGACTGGGCTCGACGTGGTGCTATGACCTGCTCACCCAAAGCTGGTTCGAGATGGCCGACGTCAACGAGGCGGGGGAATACACCGGCTGGCGCATCACGCATGGCGCATCTTTCGGCGGCGAGTCCGTGCTGCTGGGGAATGGGGCGCTCTACACGTTCTCCGACAGCACCTACACCTTCGACGGTGACGATATCGTGCGCGAGCGCACCAGCACGCACGACACGGCGCCGAATCTCGAGCGGCGGCAGTTCGGCGCGTTCTTCGCCGACGTGCGCACTGGCGGCGCGGCGCTCGGCGTCGATCCTCAGATCGGGCTGTCGTGGTCAGACGATGCCGGCGAGACGTGGGGCAACACCCTGTTCCGATCGCTCGGCAAGACCGGCGAGCGGTTCTCCCGCTTGACCTGGCGGCGACTCGGGCAGAGTCGGCATCGGGTCTGGCGCCTGAAGTGCTCCGACGCGGCGCCGTTCTCGATCATTGACGGGGGAGCGATGTGACCACCGCGCTCCCATCGTGGTCGTCCCCCAACGCCGATTGGTCGTATGAGCCGACGACCGGCAAGCGCCAGCGGCTCACGCCGGAGGCGCAGAAGTGGCTGCGTGACCTGACCAGACGAATCGAGGAGATCGCCTTGCAAGACCAAGTTCGGATGGTCGACGGCATCAACGTCAACCGCTTCGGCCGGATCAAGACGGCAAACCCGCTGCCGCTTTTCGACAACGCGGCCGACCTGAGCAATAACCCCCTTTTGTGGGAGCAAAGCGTGGTCGGCACGGGTGCCGTCGCGCATCGGCCGGAGGAATGCTCCGTTCGGCTGACGACCGGCGGCACGGCCAATCTGGCTGCCGCGGTGCACCAGACGAAGGCTCGCGTCCGTTATCAGCCCGGCCGCGCCCTGAGCGTGGAGCGGACGTTCGCCATGTCGGCGCCGAAAACAAACGCTTTTGTGCGCGTCGGGTATTTCGACGTCGACAACGGCATTTTTCTGCAGCGCGCCGGATCGGACGTCAGCATTGTCCGCCGGTCGAATATCACCGGCACGCCGGTCGACGAGGTGATCCCGCAGGCGAGTTGGTCGAATGACCCGATGGACGGCACCGGGCCATCACGCAAGACGCTTGACCTGACCAAAACGCAGTTGATGCGGATCGAGATAGGCTTTCTCGGCGTTGACGGTTTTGCGGTCTGGTTCAAGGTCGACGGTCAGCTTTACCTGGCGCACGAGTCGACCTACAGCAACGATCTCGCCGTCGCCTATATGTCGTCGGGCTGCCTGCCGATTCGTGACGAGGTGGCGAATGGCGGCGCCGCCAGCGGCATCGTCACGCTCGACTCGATCTGCTCGTCGGCCAGTTCCGACGGCGTCGGCGCCGAACAGTTCCAGTTTTCGGCGTCGAATCAAGTCGCTGCGCGCAACACGGCCGGCACGGCCATTCCCCTGATTAGCATTCGGGCTGCGACCGTTCTCGGCGGAGTCGGCGTCGGCACTGTCGAGAATCGCGGCTTGATCCGGCCTTTGTCGTTTGATCTGCTGGTGACTTCTCAGACTCACTTTTGGCGGCTGCTGCTGAATCCGACCTTGACCAATCCCACATGGACCCCGGTCAATACCGCCAGCCTGGCGGACGTGGACGTTTCAGCGACTGCGGCGTCCGGCGGGTACGTGCTGGACAGCGGGTATGTGGCGGCGTCCGCCTCTGCGCGCGGCGCGGTGCGCGAGGCGCTGTCCAAGGCCCTGCCGCTTGTCTACAGCAACCTGACGAGCGCGCAGGACGTCCTGACGCTTGAAGTTCGCACGACGACCGGCAACGGCACCGCCCTGGGGGCTTTGACTTGGATCGAGGAATACTGACATGCGCGAAATCGACCTTACCCTGAGCAGCGGCGGAAATTGCCAGGCCGTGAGCATCAGCAGCACCTCGGCCCAATCCGGCGCGCTGCCGAACGATACGGCCGTCATTTACGCGACCGTGGCATGCTTCGCGCGAACCGGAAGCAACCCGACCGCGCTGGCGACCGGCGTCGACATCTTCATCCCGGCGACGACGATGCTCAGAATCACCGTGCCGAATCCGGGTGACAAGATTGCATTTGTCACCAGCAGCGCGACCGGCACCGTCTACATCGCGCCGGGGGCCTGACGTGGCAAACCCGCTCGCCCCGTCCGGTCTATTCGACCGCTACTTGGCATCCTGGGGCATCACCGACCCGGCCCTGCTGCGGTTCGGCGAGGCCGCGCAGCCGATCTACGCCGAGCCGAACTATGGCGGCGGCGACAACGGCCCGATGGACCCGGTTATCACCGGCCAAGCCCGGCAACTTTTCTACGGCGACACGCCGCTAGGGTTCGGCGCTCAAGGAACGCCGGGCGCGACCGATCAAGTCTGGGGCAACCCGCTCGATACCGGTACGCGCATCGCCCAGAACCGCGCCGGCAAGGGCAAGACCTACCTTGCCGCGTACCAGAAGCCCGACGGCTCGGTCGGCCTGGTCGAGCAGTGGGAGAACACCAACGAGGGCGACCGTTACAAAGACGCGGCCGTGCTCGCGCTGCCGGCTTTGGCCGCCGCCGCGCCGCAGCTTGGCGCGATGCTCGGCGGCGCTGAGGGCGCCGGGGCGGCTGCTGCTGGCGGCTGGGAAGGTCTGACAGCGGCTTCGTTCCCGGAGGCCGTCGGCGGCGCTGGCGCTGCTGCCGGTGGAGCCGGCACGGCCCTGGGCGGATGGGAGGGGCTGACGGCGG
>JACCDP010626541.1_pt1 | contig 20250 bp, 19 predicted proteins | sample 7445841 | NCBI WGS metagenome assembly JACCDP01 (sample SAMN15323441, study PRJNA562643) | freshwater metagenome | isolation source: river surface water | place: USA:Blue River Watershed | collected 2017-08-17
AAGATGTAGTTAAGAAAAAACCAGATCCTGAAGCGTATCAACTGGCGTTAAAGCGATTAGGATTGTCTGCACAAGCTTGTATAGCGATTGAAGATTCTCGTAACGGATTGATATCAGCACAAGCAACTGGATTAGAAGTAGCGATTGTAAAGAGTGAATTTTTTGCAGATGAAGATTTTACAGGCGCAGCACTCGTTGTGAGTGAGCTCACAGAACTGGCAGATAAAGTGCGTGCCTTAACTGAATAACTAAAATGGACCGTTTAATTTAACAATAGTCCAGTTCAGATAAGCAGCAATAGCAACCCAAGTCAAATATGGTAGTAGGAGTAGGCTAGAACGTTTTGCATAAGGCCATGTGAGTACAGCCATCGCTAATACCGATAGCCATAAGAGCGCGACTTCGATAAGTGCAATATCGGGTCGCTTCATATAAAAAAACAGTATGCTCCATAAAACATTGAGCACGCAGTTAATCGTTAGTGCTGCCATAAACAAACCGCGTTGACGACCATTCCCTCGTCGCCAAGCACGCACACCAGCCATACCAGTAAAAATATAAATCATGGTCCACATAGGACCAAATAGCCAGTCAGGCGGTTGCCATGCAGGCTTAGTGAGTTCTAAGTACCACGGACCTATCTCGGTGGCGAGGCCACCAATCATACCTACCGCCACTGCAATCAGTATGGCGATAAGTATGGGTTTCTTGCTAATACTCGTGTTGGTTTCTATTTGATTCAAACTTTTGTCATTCCTAGTAGATGACCCATGTCTTTGAAAAAGATTTTCACGTGGGCTAAAGGATCTTTTCTCACCAACTTTTTATTCATATATGATTCAAAAGTCAGTCTTTGTACATCACGATCTTCGCACATCGCAACGAAACGTTCACGTCGCTTATCATTCGAGTACCAGAAGTATTGCATGATACCCAATACAAAAAATACAGTGCGATGATCTTTCATAAAGCGCTTACGTGCTTTTGCCAGAGCTTTAACATTACCTGTTGCTAGTAATTCTTCTACTGAATCAGCGGCAAGTCTTCCGCCTTCTAGTGCATAGTAAATACCTTCACCAGAAGCGGGTGCTACGACACCTGCTGCATCACCGGCCAACACGACATCGCGTCCATTATCCCAACGTGGTAAAGGTTTCATCGGTAATGGCGCACCTTCACGGCGTATGGTTTCAGCCCCAGCTAAGCCAACGGTAGAACGCAGTGAGCTAGTTGCATTGCGCAATGAAAAACCTTTATCTGCACTACCAGTACCTATACTTAAGGTATCACCATGTGGGAATACCCAACCATAAAAGTCTGGTGATAAATGACCTTGATAAAAAACATCACAACGTGTTTCATCATAATCATGTGGCTTCAATGCAGGCGCTTTTACGATTTCATGATAAGCAAACACATACTTGGTTTTTTCTGCGCCAGGTATAGTTTGTTTCGCGACAGCAGACTTTGCACCATCTGCGCCTATGATAGTTTTAGCGCGTACAAAATGGCGTGTGCCATCATGACCATCTTCATATTCAACGATACTAGTGCCATCAGTATCAGTACTAATTAATTCAAATTTGCCATTGCGACGAATCGCGCCACAAGAAGCAGCACGTTCACGTAACCATTCATCAAAAACTTCACGATCAACCATGCCGACGTAACCATTTTCAATCGGTATATCAACTTTTTTATTGGATGGTGCAATCATACGAGCTGAACGCGCTTTAGCTACTAGTAAATGATCAGGAATATCAAAATCACGAATCGCACGCGGAGGGATAGCGCCACCACAAGGTTTGATACGACCTGCACGATCGAGTAATAAAACTTTACGACCGCGACGCGCTAAATCATGTGCTGCTGTTGCACCTGCAGGGCCACCACCAACGACTACGACATCAAATTGTTCAGTCTCTTGCATTGCATCCTCCGTTAAGGTGTGCGTGCTGTTATGTTGTGAAAAAAATTATGAAAAAGAAGCTTGCGCCATACCACTAGGTTGTTCATGTTGATGATGCGCTTGCATACTGATACGAGAAGCAAGTAAGGCAGATAAAATAAATAGCAGCGCTTCAGCAGCAAACACACTGCCATAAGCAACGCCAGTTGAAGCAATCAACCAGTGTGCGAGATCACTAGCTGCAGTACCAATCAAACCACCAAATCCAAATGCAATTGCTTGAGCTGCACCCCATAAGCCCATACGGACACCTTCACGTGCAGCTCTACCTTCAGTAGCAAGGCGCATCATTTGACCAATAGCAGCAATTGAAAATGCGCCATTCGCAGCACCCATTAAAAACACATTTGCTTTTAAAGGCCATGGCGGTCCTACATAACCTGCGATTGCGAGACCAGCTAAGGCGAGTGCAGAAACTAGACATCCACCTACACACCAAGTGCGTAATGAACCTAATCGTGAATTTGCAAAGCGACTACCTACTAACGCCACCAGTATCATGCCGAGCAACACACCACCGTGTTGCACTCCCGAGAGACTGGTCGACTCACCTGGCGTAAAACCAAACACTGTTCCTGCGAATGGTTCAAGAATTAAATCTTGTGCGCTGTAAGCCAACATAGAAATAAAAATAAAGATCGTGAACTGACGTGCAGCAGCTTCTTGCCAGACTTCTTGTAAGGCAGTGCGAAAACTTACGGAATGAGATGCTGTCGGAGTCGTCGCAACATGCTGACCTTCTAATCTGAATAATGCTAAAGCTGTGATGAATAATGCAATTGCACAAACTGAACCGGTTACGATTAATAAACGGGTAGGCGTGTAAGGGTCGAGTAATTTTCCTGCAGTGCCTGCGGTAACGGCAAAGCCTACGATCATCATTAACCAAACGATAGTGGCCGCAGCAGCACGACGTTCTTGTTTAACGCGCATCGCGAGCATAACTAATAGTGATGTACCTGCAGCACCTACACCTAAACCAATCAATACAAAACCTAAGCCTGCTAATAGCACGCCTGAAAAAGGTGAGATAGCTAGTTGCCAAGTTGAGAGTGTCGCGCACAGTGCACCGACTGCGAGTGTGAACATGCCACCCAAAATCCATGGTGTGCGACGTGAACCCTGATCTGATCCATGTCCCATACGAGGACGTGACACTTGCACTAAATAATGTAAAGCGACTAATACACCAGGAAGTAAAGCAGGGAGTGCAAGCTCTACCACCATGATGCGATTGAGTGTAGAAGTCATTAACACCACAATCGAACCGAGACAGGCTTGTACTAGTCCTAATCGAATGATGTCAGTCCAACCAAAGATGCGAGCTGTTGTTGTCATAGGCCACCCGCGCGCAAAGCAAATGCTGAAACCATCATGCCTGCAACTAATAGCGGCACACCAAAACCTGAAAATAGAAGTGCACGTTCTACTGGCGCTGCAATGAAATGGCGCATTAATTTTATTTGTCCTGCTAGCAGCGCTATTACTGCGACTGCATGCCAAGGTTGATTCCATACAAATAACGCGATGATCACCACAACTTGTGGCACTGCCATAACCCAACAGGCTGTGCGTGCTGCACCGTCCACACCTAATTGCACGGGTAATGAAGCGATGCCCATCTGACTATCGCCAGCAACAGATTTGAAATCATTTAAAGTCATGATGCCGTGTGCAGCAATGCTATACAGCAAAGCAAGCATCAAAGAAGGCGTGTGAGGCAAAGCTCCTCCAGCCATAACGGCAGCACCAGTCGCCCATGCCAATCCTTCATAAGAAAGACCGCACGCAGCATTACCCCACCAACCATTTTTTTTCAGTCGTAGAGGCGGTGCGCTATAGGCCCATGCCAACAATAAGCCAGTCGTAGCAGCAGCAAAACCCCAAGGGCCAAGTACGGTTGCTACCAAGAGTGAAAGTCCGGTCCACATAATGGCGATGTATAAACCCCAGCGTCCAGGCATACGGCCAGAAGGTATCGGTCGATGTGGCTCATTAATCGCATCGACTTCACGATCAAACCAATCATTCACTGCTTGGCTAGTTGCACAAACCAAAGGACCAGCTAGCAAAATACCCGTGATAATCAGTACCCACTGTCCAGTAGGTGCGACGCCGGAAGCGACTACGCCACAGGCAAAGGCCCACATGGGTGGAAACCATGTGATGGGTTTTAGGAGTTCGGTGAAAGCCGAGAAAGTTGGACGTGCCATCAGACGATTGTGCCTGTGACACTTTAAAGCGTCAATTAAAATTGACACTTTTTCTGCGTTAAGGTTGTAAATCCCTTACTAGACCGACAAGCAGGAATTAGTTGTCGTCGCCGCCCAGATTGCCTAGGCCGTATTGACGCAACTTCACATAGAGACTTTGGCGTGACAGACCTAGAATTTCAGAGGCTGTCGCGCGATTATCTTGGGTGAGTTGAAGTGCCGCATCTATACAGAGTTTTTCGATTAATTCTGTGGTTTCGCCTACGATTTCTCGCAAAGGCACACGGCCGACTAATTCGGTAAGTTGTTCAACCGAACGTGGCATTTCATGACGGGTAAGGTTATCGCTACCTAGTCTGCGACCTACATCGCGGATAGTGAATCCCAGTGTGATCTGCTCACCTTGTGGGACGGACACAGCAGAAATTTCCACCGGTATCGCAGCACCATTTTCATTACGGAAGGTAGTTGCAAATAATCTGACAGAGCCGCGCTGACGTAAATTCGCAAGCAGCACATTCATGTCTACACCTGCACGACCCAACCAGCGGTCTAAGGATTCACCCACTGCTTGTTCTGGTCGACTGAGTTGCGCCATATCGATAAACGCACGATTGGCTGCTACCACTTCGCCATTATTGTCAGTCACAACAAATGCATCTGGAGCTTGTTCAAGTACTTTTAATACGATGGCCGCTTGAACCGCGCTACCGCTTGCTGCTTGCGGTTGCTGACTATTCGCTACGCGTAAGAGGAATAATTCGCCACCTTCTTCATGCATCATAGAAGCTGCCAGCGTTAGTTTGCTTACGCCGCTGCTTATTTTTGCATCCGTTTGATCTGGCTTACCATTGGCTTTAACAGTGTCTAGTAAGCGGCTAAGACTGGTACGTGAATTTCCATCTACACAATCTAAAATGCTGCGACCAATAAGGCGACGCAAAGTCTCGCCGAATGCTGTTGCTGCAGCGGGATTAGCTTCAATAATTTTTAGATTTTTTGCATCGACTACCAAGACGCCTTCAGAAGTCAGGTCGAACAAAATACGATAGCGCGATTCCATATGGCGCAGACGTAAATAATCGCGCTCCATCGCTTGTTGTGCATCGACTAATTGTTGTTGCAAGTCAGATTGCGCACGCATATTGCGGCCAAACGCAATCATTTTGCCTTTAGGTCCAACCGGTACAGCACAAAATGAAAAAGGTAAATCTACACCGCGTGGTATCGGGATATTTATTTGGCGCCAGATAGGCTTAGCATCAATATTCGTTTCTTTGAGTAGCCGACTGATTTTTGATTTGCTTTCAACCGTAACGATGTCAGACCATGATTTGCCTATCCAATTACTCTGATCAACAGTACTCGGTAGTTCTTCAGTGCTAACGGCAACGTCTTGAATAACTCCATCATCAGCGATAACAAGCACCACATCGGCTGCGGCAGCCAATAAAGCAGCATTGGTCTCTAAGCTCAGACCTGCTAGTGATTGCTTGGGAGTTTCAAATTGGATCAAGGGGTAATTCCAGAGTAGGGGTCAAATAGAGTCACAAGGATCACAGCGGTTACCTACTGGCGATAAATTAATGCTTTAAAACAGTTGCATATTGTCACCCTAAACGGAGACTTAATCAATTTTAATTGTCATGAACATCTGTCAATTAAAACTGACTTCATGCTGTTGTTTCAACAACTGTGACGCAAGGTTCAACGCACTTGGAGCATCTATTGATGAGCCGTCTGCGCCTAAGGCATCGGCTGCGTCGGGATTGTTGAGCAAAAGAGGGCCGCCAACAATAACGTTAATACCTGGGTTGCAAGAACGTTTGCGAGCAAACTCTATGACATTTTTTGCATTATCTAGATCACGATCTAAACTAATAGATAGTGCAAAAATATCAAACCAATTACTTACCAGCGCATCTAATAACTCGGGATTGCTTGGAGCAGGTATCGCTAAAACAGCCCATCCTTCACTGCGGAAAAATTCCGACAACATAGACAAACCAAAGGTATGTTGCGAGCCAGGTAAAGTCGCAATCAAGATGCGTGGTTGTTTATCTGTGCTGAGTTGGGGTTTGTGACTGGCATGAAAGGCAGGACTTAGCTCATACATAATCTGTTGTATGCGCCAGATTCCTAAAGTAACTTGCGAAAAGCTGCATTCATCAGATTCCCATAACTCGCCTAAATAACGAGCTGCGGGCGACAATAAATAGAGATACATCGCTTCTGGCGCTAAACCATGCGAACGTAGTTTGGTAATCTGGTCGTTTGCAATGGAACTGTCTTCCAACAGAATTGCTTGAGTAAAGGCCACCACTTCAGCTGCCGGCAGAGATTTTGGCTCAATGCCGTTTTGATTTTCTCTGTGGGTATGTGCCTGAATTAAACGCGGAATAATTTCTGCTTCAACCAAGGGTAAGAGTTGGCTTTGACTATTAGAGTCTGATTGAGAGCTCTGATTGTTGGAATTCGCGCTCTCATCACCATCGCCTTTACGGGCTTTGTCCATTCTTGTCTCCTAGAACACGGGGTACACAGAGAACGGTTGGCCATCCGCCAAGCGCTGGTGTGGATCCTGATTTCATCCATAGCTCAATAATGGCTACAGTTTATTTTTTAGTAACTTTGCTCGAACAAATCAAAGTGTAAACAAAGTCTTACAAAAATGCCAGAAATAGGAAATTGTGTCAATTTTAGTTTATGTAACATTTAGTTGACATATTTTAGACTTCGCCATACAGTGCATTCAACCGCTACTAACCGGTGGAGACGTGCACATGGTTTCAGATAATAAAGAAATGCGGCAAATTAGACCGCTATATACACCCGAGGAACGTCAGCGCCGCGATAGTACGCGCTGGACCTTGGTGCAGGGCTTGCTCGCGCCCATACAATTTTTTGTCTTTTTAGTAAGTGTTGTATTGGTTCTTCGCTATTTGCAGACTGGTCAGGGCGAAACCGAAGCAACAATTTCCATCGTTATTAAGACTTTACTGCTCTACACCATCATGATTACCGGCTGCATTTGGGAAAAGGTTGTGTTTGGGCGCTATTTATTTGCCCATAGTTTTTTCTGGGAAGATGTGTTCAGCATGTTAGTGCTAGCGCTGCATACTGCTTACTTATTTGCGCTGTTAAATGGCAGCCTAAGCGTCAAAGAACAAATGTTGTTAGCTTTAGCGGCCTACGCTACTTACATCATCAATGCCATACAATTTTTACTCAAACTACGCGCAGCAAGATTGCAATCGCAATCACAAAGTGAAGCTGATAACACAAGCATAAAGCCACAAGGAGTAATCGCATGAATGCCATTATTCCTATAAAACCATCAGGCGGTTGTAGTGATGCACCAGTACTGCGTGAGCGTGGTCAGCGCGAAGTGTTTTGCGGACTAACAGGCATCATATGGTTACATCGCAAGATACAAGATGCATTTTTTCTTGTAGTGGGTTCACGCACTTGCGCACACTTAATTCAATCAGCTGCAGGCGTGATGATTTTTGCGGAGCCACGATTTGCAACGGCAATTATTGATGAACGTGATTTAGCTGGTTTGGCTGATGCGCATGCTGAACTCGATAGAGTGGTGAAACGTTTATTAGAACGTCGTCCTGACATTAAGATGTTGTTTCTGGTCGGCTCATGCCCATCAGAAGTCATAAAGTTAGACCTATCACGTGCGGCTGAGCGACTGTCGAAAGAATTTTTGCCAAATGTTCGTATTCTTAATTATTCAGGCAGCGGGATAGAAACAACTTTTACACAAGGTGAAGATGCGTGTCTCGCATCCTTAGTCCCACAATTACCTTCAGCACCTAGCAATACTGCGCCGACATTAATGGTGGTGGGTACCTTGCCTGATGTGGTGGAAGATCAGTTTGCTCGACGCTTCAAAGAAATGGGAATAGAGAATCTCAGTTTTTTCCCACCACGAAATTCTCAATCATTGCCAGCAGTTGGACCAAATACTAAATATCTATTAGCTCAACCATTTCTTGGTGATACGTCGCGTGCGCTAGAAGAGCGAGGCGCAACCTTATTAAGTGCGCCCTTTCCATTTGGCGTGGAAGGCACTACAGCATGGATGCAAACGGCAGCGAATGCATTTGGCATCACACAAGAAAAATTTGATCAAGTCACCATGCCAGCGCGTGAACGTGCAACACGTGCATTAGAAAAGCATAAAGAAAAATTAGAAGGAAAGAAAATTTTCTTCTTTCCTGACTCGCAATTGGAAATTCCACTCGCGCGTTTTCTTGCACGAGAATTAGGTATGCAACTGACAGAAGTAGGTACACCTTATTTACATCGTCAGCATCTAGCGCATGAACTCGCTTTACTGCCGGAGCAAACAAAACTCTCCGAAGGACAAGATGTCGACAAACAATTAGATCGCTGCCGTGCTGCTGAGCCCGATATTGTAGTTTGTGGATTGGGACTCGCTAATCCTTTAGAGGCAGAGGGATTTACAACCAAATGGGCAATTGAACTGGTGTTCTCGCCTGTGCATGGCTATGAGCAGAGTGCAGATTTAGCAGAGCTCTTTACACGCCCACTCGTAAGACGCATGAAGATCCAAAGGGAGGCGGTATGCAGCTAACACTCTGGACTTATGAAGGGCCGCCACACGTAGGTGCAATGCGCATAGCAACCGCCATGGAAGGTGTGCATTATGTTTTACATGCACCACAAGGCGATACCTATGCAGACTTACTCTTCACAATGATTGAGCGTTTGCCTAAACGTCCTCCAGTTACTTACACCACGTTTCAAGCGCGAGATTTAGGATCAGATACAGCCGAATTATTTAAGACAGCTGCGCGTGATGCTTATGAAAGATTTGCGCCACAAGCCATGATGGTAGGTTCATCTTGCACTGCTGAATTAATACAAGATGATCCAGGTGGACTTGCGAAAGCACTGAATTTACCTATACCAGTCGTCGCATTGGAATTGCCTTCGTATCAGAAAAAAGAAAACTGGGGTGCTTCAGAAACCTTTTATCAAATGGTCAGAGCTTTAGCCAAGCCACGAACCGAAGCAAAGGCTGAGCGGGCAAGTGGTGATAAGCCTAGCTGCAACATCATAGGACCCAGTGCACTAGGTTTTCGACATAGAGATGATTTACGAGAAATCGTTCAGCTACTAGAAAGTATGGGTGTGCAAATTAATGTAGTTGCGCCATTGGGTGCAACAGCAGCAGATTTAGCGCGCTTAGGTGATGCAGATTTCAACGTGATGATGTATTCAGAAATTGCAATGCAAGCAGCAGGTTGGATGCAACGAAATTTAGGTTTGCCATGTACAAAAGTGATTCCTATCGGTGCGCAAGCTACACGTGAATTCATTGCTGAAGTTTCAGAGCTGGCAGGATTAAACGTGAATGCAGCATTAGAAGATGCAAGCTCACGTGCACCTTGGTATTCACGTTCAGTAGATTCCACTTACTTAACCGGTAAACGTGTGTTTGTATTTGGTGATGCAACACATGCGATTGCAGCAGCACGCGTGGCATCAGAAGAATTAGGATTTGAAGTGGTAGGACTTGGTACCTATAGCCGTGAATTTGCACGAGAAGTACGTGAAGCTGCAAAAAAATACGGCATCGAAGCTTTAATTACTGACGACTATTTAGAAGTAGAAGAAAAAGTCGCTGAGCTACAACCTGAATTAGTGTTGGGAACGCAAATGGAGCGTCACATAGCTAAACGTTTAGGTTTGCCGTGCGCTGTGATTTCTGCTCCAGTGCATGTACAAGACTTCCCCGCTCGTACTTCTCCGCAAATGGGATTTGAAGGGGCGAATGTTTTATTTGACACCTGGGTGCATCCACTCATGATGGGCTTAGAAGAACATTTGCTGACAATGTTCCGTGAAGATTTTGAATTTCATGAAGGCGCAGCTGCATCGCATTTAGGTCGCAGCGGTGGTGTGCAACATGCAAGTGAAAATTCCGCAGCACCTGTAACAACAGCAGTAAATATTGAGGGCGTGGAATCTATCTGGGCGCCTGATGCAGAAAAAGAATTATCGAAAATCCCGTTTTTTGTAAGAGGTAAAGCGCGTAGGAATACCGAGCGCTATGCAAAAGATTTAGGCGTACCCATCATAACCATAGAGACTCTTTATGATGCAAAAGCACATCTAAGTCGGCAGTAAAGAACTACAAATAGCGTAAGCAGCAAACGTCGGACGTCAGGTGACGCGCCATTAAAAAGTTGGAAAGCCAACTTGTATGCATAAAGTCTAAGGAATAAAAATGAATGTAGCTAACGTACCTATTTCAGAAATTAAGCGCACCAAGCGAGGTGATGGTGAAGGTAGTGTGCAAGTTGAGTTAGATCCGAGCATGAAAATCGGTAACGCAAAAGTTTTTGCCATTTATGGTAAAGGCGGTATCGGTAAAAGCACAACCTCTTCTAATTTATCTGTAGCTTTTTCTAAGCTAGGTAAACGTGTACTACAAATTGGTTGTGATCCTAAGCATGACTCCACATTTACCTTAACTAAAAAGTTAATGCCGACTGTAATTGATGTGTTGGAGTCCGTTGATTTTCACACTGAAGAATTGCGCGTAGAAGATTTTGTTTATGAAGGCTACAACGGTGTGATGTGTGTAGAAGCTGGTGGTCCACCAGCAGGCACAGGTTGTGGTGGCTATGTAGTAGGCCAGACAGTCAAACTGCTCAAAGAACATCATCTATTAGAAGACACCGATGTTGTGATCTTTGATGTATTGGGTGATGTGGTGTGCGGTGGATTCGCCGCACCTTTGCAGCATGCAGATCGCGCATTGATAGTAACAGCGAATGACTTCGACTCTATCTTCGCTATGAATCGTATTGTGCAAGCGATAGGCGCGAAGGCAAAAAATTACAATGTAAGACTAGGTGGTGTGATTGCCAACCGCTCCGATGCGACAGATCAAATTGATAAATTCAATGAACGCGTCGGCTTAAAAACCATGGCACGTTTTCCATCCTTAGATGTGATTCGTCAAAGTCGTTTAAAAAAATCCACACTATTTGAAATGGATGAAACACCAGAGTTGTTGGCAGTGCAAAAAGAATATTTGCAATTAGCAGCAGCACTATGGGCAGGTACCGATCCTATCGAATGCGAAGCATTAAAAGATAGGGATATATTTGATTTGCTTGGTTTTGATTAAGACAGCGAGTCCATCATGAACAGTCATACCTATCAAACTAAGCGCGGTCAGCTAGAAGAATATTTCGATCGCACTGCGTCAGATGCATGGGCTAAGCTTACTTCGGATGCGCCAGTCTCTGGCATACGTAAAACAGTACGCGCAGGACGCGATCGTATGCGTCAAACCTTGTTAGATTGGTTGCCACAAGATTTAGTTGGGCGCCGCATACTGGATGCTGGTTGCGGAACGGGTGCGCTTGCTGTGGAATTGGCAAAACGTGGAGCACAAGTGGTTGCGATTGATTTGTCACCAACCTTAGTGCAATTAGCCAATGAACGTATGCCAGCAGAACTCAGCGCCAGATTGGAATTTATTTCTGGCGACATGTTGGCACCTTCATTAGGACATTTTGATCATGTGGTCTGTATGGACTCTGTGATTCATTATGAAAAACACGACATGGTGCAGGTATTACACCAATTGACAGAACGTACATCGCACTCTGTGTTGTTTACTTTCGCGCCGAGTAATCCTCTATTGGCAACAATGATTCGTATAGGACGTATCTTCCCACGTGGAGATCGCGCACCTTTTATAGAGCCTGTATCGGAAAGTAATTTGCGCGTAGCGATAGGGAATGCAAGCTCGCTACATGATTGGAAAATTAATCGCACAGAAAAAATTTCCAGTGGATTTTATACATCGCAGGCGATGGAAATAAGTAAAGCCTGATGGTAATAGAACTTAGCTTAGAGATAGATGATGGGCACCATAGTGTCCACAAGCTGAAAGCAAAGCAGCATTAAAACGGAGAGCATCATGCACAATTCACCTAATGAGATTAATTCAGTCGAAGATGCGGCACGCAAAGCAGAGTCAAGCACTTTATTTTCGCCTAAATTTTATCGTACAGATTATGAGGCAATGAATCGCATTAATATCGAGTCAGTACGAGCTGAGTGGGATGTCATGATGGCTGAATATGAGGGTGATAATAATCACGATCACTTTCAGCGCGATGCAACTTTTGCAGATGAAGTGCATGAACTCATGCCTAAGCTCACACCAGAGCTACGCCAAGAATTTTTAGATTTTTTAGTGAGCTCACTAACTTCGGAGTTTTCTGGCTGTGTGCTGTATAACGAAATTCGCAAGCATGTAGAAAATCCAGACATTAAACAATTGATGACTTACATGGCGCGTGATGAATCACGCCATGCAGGTTTTTTAAATTCAGCATTAAAAGATTTTGGTCTGGGTGTAGATCTGGGTAATTTAAAGCGCTCTAAGAAATATACGTATTTCAAACCTAAGTATATTTTCTATGCGACTTATCTTTCAGAAAAAATTGGTTACGCAAGATATATAAAAATATTCCGTCAATTAGAAAAACATCCTGAAAAACGTTTTCATCCTATCTTCCGTTGGTTTCAGCGCTGGTGTAATGATGAGTTCCGTCATGGTGAGTCTTTTGCATTAATCATGCGTGCAAATCCTAGCTTACTTAAGGGTGGCAATTTACTGTGGATACGATTCTTCTTGTTAGCAGTCTATGCAACGATGTATGTACGTGATCACACTAGACCTGAGTTAAAGCAAGCTATGGGATTAGAGCCTGGTGAATATGATTTTGAAGTCTTTCGTATTACCAATGAAATCACGAAACAAGTATTTCCCATCATGTTGGACATTGACCATCCAGCATTTCGGAGTGGACTTGAGCAGTTATTCGCGTGCACACAAAAAGCGAATGCAGGGCGTGTAGCTGGAGGGATACTTGGTCGAGTGCGTCAAGCTTATTGGGCAACCGCAGGCGTTTTAACTTTCGCAAAAATGTATTTTTTACCAGTTAAATCAAATGCGCTACCTGAAGAAGTAAGAATGGCACCTGCATGGTAAGACGGTAGAGATAAATAATGTCCCAGTATGTGCTTCCCGTGCTATTCACTCTTTTTATCTGGTGGTTTTCCACCGGAGTGATTTTGTATTTGGGTCGTTTTCCACAAAAGACGTTTAAGTGGATCATGCTGGCGTTTACCTTAGTGTTGGCATTTGCGCTAGTAGGCTTATCAATTTCCGCAAGCCACACTAATGTCGCATCGGCTTACTGCGCATTTACTTGTGCACTATTAGTGTGGAGTTGGCAAGAAGTCGCTTTCTTGCTTGGTTATGTAACTGGCGCACGTAAAAGTGAATGTCCTATTGATAGTCGCGGCTGGCATAGAGCAAGGCTAGCAACCGAAACAATTTTGCATCATGAATTAGCCTTAGTTATTCTTGCACTGCTCGTTTTTGCAGTCAGTTGGAATCAACCAAATCAAACAGGTTGGTGGACGTATTTAGTTCTTTGGTCTATGCGCTTGTCCGCGAAATTGAATTTATTTTTAGGTGTGCGCAATTTATCTGAAAACTTTTTGCCTAACCATCTGCGTTATTTACAAAGTTATTTCACGCGTCGTTCATTTAATTGGTTGATGCCAGTCTCTGTGCTTGCTGGTAGTGCTGTAGCACTACCGTTGTGGTCGGCTGCTTTTTCACAAGTCGGCAGTTACGCAGCGACGAGTTTATGTTTGGTTGCAGGATTGTTGACACTAGCGGTGCTTGAGCATTTATTCATGGTGTTGCCGTTACCTACAGCGTGGTTATGGAAATGGGGCATGGGCGTAAAAGTCTAAGCTTACTTTGTCTAACTTAAACGACCTACAACATTCGCAATCAAATGAATGAATTATTTTCCGATACCGGCATTATTGATATTGTCATAGCTTGTACCTTAGTGGAGTGGCTAGGGCTTTTTCTTTGGCATCGTTTTACTGGACGCGGACTTGCACCAGTTGAATTACGTTTTACTTTGTTATCGGGTTTGTGTTTGATGCTTGCTGTGCGTTGTGCCTTATCAGGCTTACCGCAGTTTTTAGTCATGCTTACACTGTGCGCCGCTGGTGTATCGCATGTTGCGGATATACGCAGGCGGTGGAAGTCCTAATCTTATTTTCTTAGACTGATCTTCATGGCAGCCCCTTTTCCTTTTTCAGCCATCGTCGGACAAGACGAAATGAAACGTGCCGTTTTGGTAGCAGCGGTTGATCCTAGTGTGGGCGGCGTGTTGGTGTTTGGTGATCGCGGCACGGGCAAATCAACTGCAGTCAGAGCATTAGCTGCATTGCTACCAAAAATGCGTGCAGTTGCGGGATGTGTATATGGTTGTGATCCACAAGTAGGCACACCATCATGTGAAGAGTGTGCAAAATTAAAAGCCAAGGGTGAACCTAAAAGCGTATTAAAGCCTGTGCCTGTAGTGGACTTACCATTAGGCGCGACGGAAGATCGCGTAGTCGGCGCACTAGATTTAGAGCGTGCTTTATCACAAGGCATAAAAGCATTTGAGCCTGGATTATTAGCGCGTGCTAATCGCGGATTTTTATATATCGATGAAGTGAATTTATTAGAAGATCACTTAGTTGATTTATTAATCGACGTCGCAGCTTCCGGTGAAAACATGGTGGAACGTGAAGGCTTATCAGTGCGTCATCCAGCACGATTTGTATTGGTGGGTAGTGGTAATCCTGAAGAAGGTGAGTTACGCCCACAATTACTGGATCGCTTTGGTTTAGCAGTCGATGTACAAACACCGACTGAACTCGCATTACGGATAGAAGTCGTCAAGCGCCGTGATGCCTATGAAAACAATCCTGATGCGTTTATAGAAAAATGGCAAAAGGAAGATGACAAAATTCGACGCCGTATTGTTGCAGCAAAAAAGAAACTACCTACTGTAAAAGTTCCTGATGCAGTATTAGAGCGCGCAGCCCAACTCTGTATGGCGCTAGGCACCGATGGTTTGCGTGGCGAACTAGCATTAATGCGCGCTGCAAGAGCAGTGGCTGCATTAGAAGGTGATACGGTTGTGACTGACCATCATTTAAAACAAATTGCTTCGCCAGCGTTACGACATCGCTTGCGTCGTAATCCACTTGATGATGCTGGTTCCGGCACACGCGTGGCGCGCGCTGTGGAAGAAATTTTCGCTGCTTAAGATAATTACTGCAGCAATGACATCTACTTCTTCCTCCTACCGCATTCAAGAAACATCTGAACAAGAACAGATAATCTGGCAACGTGCAGTACAAGTTGCCGTACTGTTTGCCCTCGATCCTGTTGGCACAGGTGGTGTACGTTTGCGTGCAGGTGCCGGTCCAGTTCGAGATATCTGGTTGACCTTGCTTCGCAATTTATTGGGCGTGGCATCACTGCGCCGCATGCCTTTATCAATTACAGATGAACGTCTATTAGGCGGATTAGATTTGCCCGCTACGCTTGCAAGCGGCCGCCCTGTTTTACAAAAAGGATTGTTAGCTGAATGCGATGGTAGCGTGTTGTTGTTGGCAATGGCTGAACGACTTCCAACAGCAACTGCTGCAAGACTCTGTGCTGTGATGGATGCAGGCGAAGTACGATTAGAGCGTGATGGATTAACTGTGCAAACCCCAACGCACTTTGGTGTGGTTGCATTAGATGAGGGATGTACAGTTGATGAAACTATCGTCGTTGCTTTGCGCGATAGATTGGCATTCGATCTGGATTTATCAATGGTTTCACCACGTACTGCATTAGCAGAAGATTTCTCTGCGCATTGGATAGAAAACACATTAGATATCATCGCTACTCGTAAGCGACTCGCTACCATACATGCAAGTGATGAAATGATAGCGGCGATTTGTGGCACAGCATTAGCATTAGGCGTAGATTCTTCACGTGCTGCATTGCATGCAATGCGAGTCGCAAGAACTCAAGCTGCACTCGATGAGCATAATGCATTAACAGAAGAAGATGTCTCCATTGCTGCGCAATTAGTCTTAGGTCCACGTGCAACACGGCTGCCTTCCATGCCTGAACAAGAGCAAACTCCAGAAGAGCAGCAACTAGAACAGCAGCAACTAGAACAGCAAGTAGAACCAGAACAACAACCAGCTGAACAACAAACTGCTGAGCCAGAGCCGCCACCTGAAAATCAAAATGAACAAGCAGCAGCACAAGCGGCAATACAAAAACTAGAAGATAAAGTATTGGATGCAACACAAGCAGCAATACCTGCAGGTTTGTTATCGCAACTCATGCAAGGTAATTTTTTACAGCAGCGTGCTGCAAGTGGTAAATCAGGTGCGCCTTTGAAAAATGGACAACGTGGACGTCCAGCTGGGTCGCGTCGCGCCATGCCTGCTCATGGACAGCGTTTACATTTGATTGATACCTTGCGTGCAGCAGCGCCATGGCAAAAATTACGGCGCATGCAATTAAGTGATACATCTGCAGCAAAGCGAGTACAAGTGCGAGCAGAAGATTTTCACATTACACGCATTAAACAAAAAACAGGCACCACTACTTTATTTGTAGTTGATGCATCAGGCTCTTCTGCATTACATCGCTTAGCTGAAGCAAAAGGTGCAGTGGAATTATTACTGGCAGATTGTTATGTGCGCCGTGATCAAGTCGCTGTGATTGCATTCAGAGGTAAAACTGCAGAAATTTTATTACCACCTACACGATCATTAGTGCGTGCAAAGCGCAGTTTGTCGGGATTGCCAGGTGGTGGAGGAACACCACTTGCTACTGCGATTGATGCTGCTGCATCTTTAGCCGATGACATACGGCGTAAAGGACAATCGCCAGTGATAGTGATGCTGACTGATGGTCGCGCGAATGTAGCGCGCGATGGCAGCGGTGGTCGCGAAAAAGCGATGGCAGATGCGTTGTCTTCCGCAACACGTTTGCGTCAGTGCCAAGCCGCTATATTACTGATTGATACTTCACCACAGCCACAAGCAAATGCATTGCAATTAGCTCATGCGATGACGGCACGTTATTTACCATTGCCACATGCCGGTGCGAATGCGATGTCACAAGCAGTGCGCAGTGCATTACAAGAAGGAAGGTAAATCTTGGCGCGCATGATGCAGTGGGAAATAGATGGACAGAACTGGCCAAATCGGAAGTTCAGTCGGTTTGTACATGCGAGTGGATTGCGTTGGCATGTGCAGGAATTCATTCCACCAGAGTCAGCGCAAAAACATGTTGCGCCGGTGATTTTGTTATTACACGGAACAGGTTCATCGACCCATTCATGGCGTGAGGTTGCGCCATTATTAGCGCAACATGCAAGAGTGGTGGCACTCGATTTACCAGGCCATGCGTTTACTGCTATGCCGCACGCGACCGAGCAATCATTACCTGGTATGGCGCGTCATGTAGCTAGTCTGTTGTCTAGCTTATCAATTGCGCCGACTATCGTAGTTGGTCATTCAGCAGGAGCTGCAGTGGCTGCGCGTATGGCGCTCGATCATGCCATCACACCTAAAGCGCTTGTGAGTTTGAATGGCGCTTTATTGGGATTTAGTGGATTGGCAGGCCAGTTTTTTTCTCCAATTGCGCGCGTATTGGCATCTTTGCCTTTGGTCGCAAGATTTTTCGCATGGCAGTCAACCGATGCAGCCACAGTAGAAAGACTGATAGCGAGTACGGGCTCCAAACTCGATGCGCGAGGCATGCAACTATATGGAGAATTAGTGCGTCATGAAGCACATGTTGATGCCGCCCTTGCCATGATGGCGCATTGGGATTTGCAGCGATTAGAAAGCGAACTGCATAAAATAAACATACCGGTATGGATGGTGGCGGCAGAAAATGATTTAACTGTACCGGCAGAGCAAGCAGCTCAAGTTGCCAAAGAATTGCAATTTCCCGAGCTAGTAATATGGCCAAAACTAGGCCATTTAGCGCATGAAGAAAATCCTGCGCAGTGTGCTCAGCTGATAGTTGACGTCATGCGCCTAATCGATAGGGCAGATTCAGAATTCCAACAGTCAGCTGTCGTTTAGCGCATTAAAAAAGAAGTTAACAACAAAAGAATATACGTTAAAAGACGTTATTGCTTTTTATTCTTGGCGGCATCCTGCATGGCTTTGGCCGCTTCAGGTGGCATGTAGTTTTCATCATGCTTGGCCAATACTTGATCGGCATGAAAAACACCATCTTCCCCCAGCTTACCTTGTGCGACCACGCCTTTGCCTTCTTTAAATAAATCCGGCAATAGTCCGGTGTAAGTGACTGGCACGTTGTGCGCAAAATCCGTCACCACAAAACGCACATTCAAATCGCTACCACTCTTAACCAAACTTCCTTCTTGAACCATGCCGCCTATACGGAATTCACGTCCTTGCGGAGCGGATTTTTCTGCAACCTGGGTAGGACTAAAGAAGAACACCATATTGCTTTGAAAAGCATTCAATACCAACATGGCTGCGCCACCCAATGCTGCTAGGGCTAGCACAATAATTAAAAGTTTACGGTGGCGGGGTTTCATGACGACTCTCCATCTTGTGTCAAAAGCGCAGACACATCTTGTGCGCGCGCGCGTGAACGCAGTTGGAGTACTTCCAATGCCAAGACTGCCGCAACCATGAAATAAGAGCCCCAGACATAAAAGCCATAGCCGCCCATATGGATAAATTCACCGACGCTATTCCAGTTCACTTTTGCTCCTCTAAAGACTCTATCCATGCCGATTGTGCTTCGCGTTCACGAATCAGAATGCGGGTGCGTGCTAATGCAGTTGCAATCGCATACAGCCAAAACGCTATAGCCATGATCAGCATGCCGATCAACATAATGCTTGCCATACGCGGTGCAGCAGACACACTGACCGAAGCGCCTTGATGCAAGGTGTTCCACCACTTAACGGAAAAATAAATAATCGGTACATTCACTACGCCAACTAATGCCAATAAGCTAGCAGCACGATCAGCGCGGCGTGTGTCTTGTATGGTGCTGTGTAGTGCTAAATAACCAATGTATAAAAACAGCAGAATTAATTCAGAGGTTAAGCGTGCATCCCATACCCACCATGTTCCCCATGTTGGTTTGCCCCACAGAGCACCCGTCCACAAAGCAAGAAAACACATCAGCGCTCCAGTTGGAGCAAGTGCACGCGCAAGCATGAAGGCAAGTCGTGCATTAAAAGCGAGACCTATCGCTGACCAAAAAGCCATAGCCACAAAAATCACCATGGACATCCATGAGGCAGGCACGTGGATGAAAATAATGCGGTAAGACTCGCCTTGCTGAAAATCAGTGGGCGCAATCAATAAGCCTATAGTCAGACCGACGATCGCTAACAAAGTCGCGAGCACACTGCACCAAGTAACAAGAATGCCAGCCAGCGGATAAAAACGCTGAGGAGCGGCATATTTAAACCAATTCATGCGGAGAAATTCCTTTCTTTTGTATTGCTCTTATTCTAGGGCAATACGACATGCTGCTGCTGTGGCGAGTGGCGCCAGAGGCAAAGCGAATAACAATAGCGCACCTAATAATGAGAAGTGGGCTGCCACACCGAGTCCCGCATTGGCAGCATCAACCGCACCTGCGCCAAAAATCAAAACCGGTATCACTAGAGGTAAAACCAATAGGGATAACAAGGTTCCTTGTGAACGCACGCCCAAAGTTAATGCAGCGCCGATAGCGCCAAGTAGAGTGAGTATGGGTGTGCCTAAAAAAAGTGAGAGGGCGAGTATCCATGTGCTTTCAGGCGTCATACCAAATTGCATCGCCAAGAGTGGTGATAGCAAGGACAGTAAAAACCCACTGCATAACCAATGTGCGCAGACCTTAGCCAGTACTAGCAAGGGCAGGGGTGTGGCTGAGAGCAGCATTTGTTCTAAGGTGCCATCGGCATAATCTTCACTAAACATACGCGCCATACCTAGCATGGCGGAAAGTAATGCGGCCACCCATAACACACCACTGGCAATTTGTTTGAGTAGTGTCGCTTGCGGTCCTATGCCTAAGGGGAACATGCTGGCAACGATAATAAAAAAAGCGAGCGCTGCGAAAGTGTCGCTACGCTGTCTCAA
>JACCDP011519604.1_pt1 | contig 20250 bp, 16 predicted proteins | sample 7445841 | NCBI WGS metagenome assembly JACCDP01 (sample SAMN15323441, study PRJNA562643) | freshwater metagenome | isolation source: river surface water | place: USA:Blue River Watershed | collected 2017-08-17
ATAAGCCCAAAGACGAAGAAAAATAAGAAATTACTAAAGACTAAGGGTTCAATGAACTGCCAGTTTCCTCTTGTAGGAAAAAATTGATTAGAAACTAGATTTACAAATAGAGAACAGAGAAAGATAACCCATTTTTGGGAGATGCTCCAAGCATTGGAATCCTTAAAGAAGAGAACATAGAGAAGATAAAATTGAAAGAGTAGGGGAATATAGTAGTACGGTTCGTAAATAGTTCCCAAAAAAAATTTCTTTAAAAACTCAAAAATCCAACCATCACTGATAGGATATTTTATTAGGTACCCTACCAAACCAAAGAGAGAGTAGGGGATCACCAACTGAACAAGCCTAGATTTCCAAAAGTTTAGATTATCTTTGTAGGAAATAAATATACCCGACGTAAGAATAAATACAGGTACAGAAAATCTAGAGAGGTTGGCGATACTTCCAGAAAATAATAAAATAGATTTTTCTACATGGAAGTAAGAAAAATAGGAGTGAACATGTATGAGGACAATTCCACACATAGCAATTCCACGAACCATATCAATGGAGGAGTTTCTCATTGGTTTGGACTTGAGATCAACAAAGTCCCTATTTCCTATAGCTAAATCCCTAATTTTCTTGTGAAGGAAAATTAGGGAAAAAAGAAATAAACCAAATAGTTCAGCCTGGAGTTTTAAAGATGAGTTCATAAGTAGAGTCTAGTTTCCTTCTTATTGGAAACCAACCAAAATTCAAGGTTTGTTTTTTACAGTGTCCTTTTTGTAAACAGGTCGAAGATTATAAGAGAAGCCTATGTTCCCAAACCCTAAATGGAATGTTAGAGATATCTGGAATAAAAACTTTTGTACAAACAACAGCAAACGCAAAGAAATACATAAATGGCATCGATTGTCAGTGTAAAAGCAGGAAAAGTTATTTTCAAAGAAGGTGATAAAGGTACCGCCATGTACATAGTATTAGAGGGTATGGTGGAGATCTATGTTGTTATAAAAGAAAAAGAAGTGAGTCTCTCTATGATGAAAGTAGGGGATTTTTTTGGAGAAATGGCTTTATTTCGGGATAAGCCCAGGAGTGCTTGTGCAAGGGTAATACAGGATGTCCGAATGGCTGTGATAGAAAATAAGCCCCAATTAGAAAAATTTTTAACGGACAATCCGCTCTTTGCTTCTAAGATGGTAAATATTATGGCCCAGAGACTTGCCTCTACCAATGACATGCTGTTTGAAAAAATAAACGAACTTTCAGCCAAAAAAAACGAGTTCTAATGAACCTTTGGGAAAGATTGGAGGAAGGCGGTGCCGGGATGTACTTCCTTCTCGCCGTCTCTATCTTGGTACTGGCAATTGTCTTGGATCTTTGTTTTTTTCACATCAAACTCTTTCGATCAATTAAAAATGTCTCCACTGCAAAGACACTTCCCTTTTCTGAACGGGAATGGGAGGAAATTTATTTTTTCCGAGAGAGAGAGATTTTGTGGTTGGGAAATTTAGCAGCCATTTCTACGCTTTTAGGTCTTTTGGGCACTGTTTTGGGGATTCATTCAGCTTTTGAGAGTATGAAACTTTACAAGCAAGCATCTCCTGAGATCTTTGCTTCTGGAATTAGCCAAGCACTTCTCACTACAATATATGGACTGATGATAGCTATTCCCGCTACCCTTGCAATGCATATCTATCGAACTTTTTTAGATAGTTTCGATCGGCGTGTAGAGGGATATTTTCGAGAAATGCTTTAAAGATTATCTTTCTCTGAAATACTGGGTGAATTGATTACCCAGAAAGGATTTCACAAATGAAAAAAGCAAGAGTTGCCATTTTAGGAGCTACCGGGTCTGTAGGTCAGCGATTCATCGAACTTCTAGAAAACCATGAATACTTTGAAGTGGCTTATTTAGGAGCATCTGATAGGAGCTCAGGTAAGCTCTATGGAGATGTGATGGTATCCCGATGGAAGGTATCTCCCAAAATTCCAGAGTATGCCAAAAGCATGAAGGTAGTGGGTTGCACTCCTGCAGAAACTCCCCATGTGGATCTTGTATTCAGTGGTCTCGATAGCGATGTAGCTGGTGAGATTGAAATGGAATATGCCAAAGCAGGTGTGATGGTAGTTTCCAATGCAAAAAATTATAGAATGACTCCCGATGTTCCAATTCTCAGTGCAGAGGTCAACCCAGAGCATCTCTCCGTTTTAGAGTTCCAAAAAACTCCCGGAAAAATTATCACCAACTCCAATTGTACTATCATGGGTGTTACAATCACTCTCAAGCCTCTGTTTGATCACTTTGGGATTGAGAGTTTATTTATCGTGTCCATGCAGGCAGTGTCCGGAGCAGGATACCCAGGAGTGCCTTCCATGGATATCTTGGGGAATGTAGTGCCATATATCAGTGGAGAAGAATCTAAGGTAGAGACCGAACCACAGAAGTGTTTGGGAAAAGTGGAAAATGGTAAAATTGTATCTGCAAGTTTTGCTACATCAGCCCATTGCAATCGTGTACCTGTGATTGACGGCCATACAGTCTGTGTCTCTGTGAAACTCTCCAAGAAAACCACAGAGTTTGAAATTCGAAAGGTATGGTCAGAGTTTAAAAGTGAAGCCCAGAAATTGGGACTCCCCTCGGCACCTTCTGTTATAATTGATTACAAAGAAGAAATTGATAGACCTCAACCCAGAATTGACTTGAATTCAGGAAGGGGCATGACTACAACTGTAGGTAGGCTTAGAACAGATCCTCTCTTTGATTTTAAATATGTGGTGTTAAGCCACAATACCATTCGGGGTGCAGCAGGAGCCGCAATTTTAAATGCAGAGCTTGTATACAAAAAAGGAATTTTAAAAGTAAACTGAATTGGCAGACAACGGTAAAAGTATTTATAAAATTTTAGACTATACTTCTGGACTAGAAGTAGTACAAAATATGGAAGCTAAAGATACCAAGTATCGAGGTATCTATCGCTTACTCACTGCCATAGCAGCTTGGGCAGATAAGTACTCCACTAATAAACTTTTACCTAATGTAGAGATCATTGCCAGAGAAATCTCAATGGAAAGAGATCGTGTAGAGGCATTCCTTATGGAGCTTTGCTTTAGAACTCTAGTTCCTGTAATTAAAAAAGTAACCACTGTAGAGTACGATCCATCTACATCCGAAAGAGATGAAAACCTATTTAATATTTTAAGTAGGAATACAGTTTATTTACGCCCACCGGCAATGGATGGAGATTCTTGTGAACGAATAGTTCGTCTTTTGAATGAAGCTAGTGTAACAGCTATAAAAAGAGGATTGGGAGGAAATCGTACATCCTATAAGGGGCTGAAATTTAAAGATTTTATCTTTTCTAAAGTTAGTCAAAATAAGTTAAATGAAACCTATGCAAACTGGGACATATCCCAATTATTTAACTGCCAATACGACACTACTAAAAATATGAAGGAAGAAACCTTCCAAATTCATCTAAAACCCGTTTTGAAAATGTTGACGGAAGATAAAATACTATTATTTTTTAGAAATGAATCTGCACCTAAGACATCTAATAAATCTATATTTCTTTATAATGATCCAGATGAGATAATAGAAAGAAAAAATATTTACTTTGATTATATAAAAGATAATATTATACCTGAGTTTATAAAATTAGGCATAATACCTGAGCCTAAAGAGTCTGAGTATTCTAACCCCAAAGCACTTGCTGAAACCGTTTTAAAGTATATGGATGCTAACTTTGGAGACCAAAAGATTCTTGTAGAAGAATTTATTATTTTAGACTCATACCTTGAATCCTATAAAACAGAATTAGTTTTAAAAGAACTCAATGAACAGACCAAAGAAATTTTAGCCTACATAGAAAATTCAGGGAAACTTTGTAAGGTAAAAAATTTAAGAATCAATGACCAGCCCCTTTCTAAAGATGTTATAGCGGCATTGATTGCCAACAGTTCTTTGCTAAATATTGAACATGAGGACAATTCAACTTATCATATTTATTTGCTTCATAAAAATTGCTTAAAAGATGCAATATATCTTGCTAAAAGACTATTTGAAGAAACAGGGAATGACATTGAAGTTCGTATTTTGAGTAGAATGCATGTCATGGATTTTATTGATGAAGTACAAAAGAAAAATTTTCATGAAATAGAGACCATAAGTTTATTTAAATATTTAAATATATTTATCAAAATTTGGCGGTCTATTTTTGGAAATAGAAATGTAAGTGAAATAGAGGCAGCGAAATTAAAAAATTATATTGATATTGACCAAAAGAAACGAATTGCCTTGGCTAAAGCCAAAGAAATAGACGAAGAAACAGCCAAACGTGTAGAAGCAAAAATGAAGGATCAAAAGGAAGTAAGTAGTACACCTTCAAAAGGAATTGAAAAAAAAGCTAAAATAGATCCCAAAGAAGAGAAAAAAAATAAAGCTCTTCTCACAAAGATATCTTCTATTCTAGATTCAGCATGGGACCGTGAGATATATCCCGATAGAGAGTATCTGCATAGCTCATTTGATGAGCCCATGAGCGAAGAAGAGCTTATTGACTTACTCAAAAAGAATTTTAGTAAAGATATACTTTCCTTTCAAATCAAGACAGCCATAAAACCACCTAAGTACAAGTGGCCTATTCTAGTAACCAAAGACTATTTAAAAAAGAAAGGGAAAGATATCTTAGAAAAAGCAAAGCGAGAGCATGATAGGGAAAAATCAGCAGTGGTTCCAAACCAAGAACGTTTCGACCTATACTCATCATTAGAAGAATTTTTACAAAGGACAATGAATAAAATATAAAATGCCAGCTAAAGAAAAATTTCGTAAGACTAAGATCATTTGTACAATAGGGCCCGCAACCATGTCTTCTGAAATGATTGAGAAGCTTGCCTTATGCGGGATGAACATTGCCCGATTGAATATGTCACATGGAGATCACAAATTTCATGGTGATATTATAAAAAGAATTAAGAACATCAATCGAAAACTAAAGAATCCAATTGCCATTCTCTTGGATACACAGGGTCCTGAGATACGGACAGGAGATGTAAACGCTGAGCTAGATTTAAAAATTGGAGAAATATTTACATTCCATATCATTCCTGGTTTGGAGTCTGAAGCAAAGTCAGTGTTTGTGAACTACAGTGATATAGTAAATGATTTGAAAGAGGGTGATAAGGTCACCGTAGACAACGGTCTTATCAATCTAGTTGTTTTAGAAAAAAAAGAAAAAGAACTTGTATGTAGGGTTTTAGATGGTGGAAAGCTAGGAAGTAGAAAGCATATCAACTTACCTGGGATACGAGTAAATCTACCCTCTATCACTGCTAAGGATAAGAGAGATATTCTATTTGGTTTGGAGCAGGATATTGATTTTGTAGCACTTTCTTTTGTTAGAACTCCAGAGGACGTACTGGAACTACGGAAGTACATTGAAGAGAACAATGGTCATGCCCGTATAGTTTCTAAGATTGAAGACCAAGAAGCAGTAAAAAACTATAAGCAAATCATTGAAGTTTCAGATGGGGTTATGATAGCAAGGGGTGATCTGGGAGTAGAAGTTGAGATTGAAGAGCTACCCATCATCCAGAGGAAGATCATAAAAGAATGTGCAATACAAGGAAAACCTGTAATTGTGGCCACACATCTCTTAGAAAGTATGATCCAATTTCCATCCCCCACTAGAGCTGAAGTTACGGATGTAGCCAATGCTGTATTTGAAGAATCTGATGCGGTAATGCTCTCAGGTGAAACCGCCACTGGTAAATATCCTGAAAAATGCGTAGAAATGCTCAACAACATTGCCCTAAGAGTGGAGAACTCCGGAGGTGGTGTGGGCTATGTAAAAGATAGAATTCCCCGAAACCAAAAAGAAGAATTAGCAAAGGCGGCTGCACAATTGGCTGATTCCCTTAAGGCTCCCGCAGTGATAGTGATCACGAGAAGGGGTACTACCGCTATGAATCTTGCAGGATTTCATCCAGTGTACCCTGTTATACATGCTTTTACGAATATGACATCTGTAAGACGAAAATTATGGTTGCATCGGGGGATTTTACCTTATCGCATGGACTTTTCTAGTGATCCTGAAAAAACTATAACAGCAGCAATAGAAACAATCAAGAAAAATGGAATGGTTTCTGATGGTGATAGGGTTGTGATATTATCCGATATCATTGCAGGGACGGATCGTGTGGAAACAATTCAAATCAGAGAAGTAAAGTAAAGGAAAACCTATGGAAGTAGCTGAGAAAAAAATAAAAGTACTAATAGCTGACGATCATGAAATATTTCTAATGGGACTGAATAGTTTATTCAAGAAGAATGAGAAGTACGAAGTGGTAGCGGGAGTATCAAACGTACATGATATCTTTACAGTTATGGAGAAAATAAAACCTGATATACTGATAATTGATTTTTTAATGCCTGGTGCAAATGGAATTGATATAATACAGATGCTAAAAGCTAAAACTTCAGGATTGAAATCTATTCTTATATCAAATATAGAAGATAAAAGTATAATAAATCTCTGTAGAGAAGTTGGAATTGATGGATTTGTTTCTAAGACCGAACCTAAGGAAAATTTACTGAATGCCATTGAATCTGTTCTCCGGGGTGAGAAATACTTTTTTGAGAGAGCTGAAACCAAACTAGATTTTGACAAAATTCGAAGCTCTATCCAAAATCCATTTCATAAACTCAGTCCAAAAGAGCTGGAATTTATTAGCTATTTCACCAATGGTTTAACCTACACTGAAATCGCTCAAAAGATGGATATTTCAGATAGAACCGTAAATACACATAGGGTGAACGTAACACGTAAGTTGGGAAAGCTTACTTTAGGCCAATTGATCAATTTAGCTAGAGCCTGGGGGCTTTCTAGTATCTGATTTAGCTTTCTGTTTTCTCTTGTTTTGGGGTAGAATTTCCATAGAATTGGAAGATGTACTTTTCAATTTTTTCAGGGATACCCAGAGAGACAATGGTATCTATGATGATCTTAGTATAGTTGATTTTGCCTTCCAATCTCATAAGATCCAGCTTTAGTTCCATTCGCTTTGTGTATAAAAGAAGTTCTAATTCCTCAAGGCTCATGTCATTGGGATCTTTGTGATACTTTTCTTCCTCTTCATGGAATGGATTGATGGGAATTTTAGGTTTCATTTAAATACTTTGTCTTTTTATGAAAATTGCCAACAGAATACTGGAAAAAAAGAAAAGTCCAAATCCGAGACCTAATGAGGCATAGACTTGGTTTTGTTCGAAGACTTCTAATAATTTTTGGTACAACCCGTATAGCATGAAAAGAGAGCCTGTAAAATTGAGGAAGGCTAAGTACAAAATAATAGCAAATGTACCCAGTGCTTTCTGAATACTTAGGTTTAACGATTTTCGAAGATAGACAAAGAGTACCTCAAAATAGGAGAGGATATGTTCAAAAACTTGGAGAAACTGTTCTACAAGAGATCGTTTTTCAGGTTTTTTCTTTTTGGGTAGAGGTACCTTTTTTTTTGCCAAAAAAACTACTCGTCTTTAGATCTTCGCGAAAGAAGCCCCAGGAGAACACCTACTCCCAAACCTATGCCTAACCCAATGAGGGCAGACTTTTGTGGATTTTGGGAAATGTACTCTCCAGCTTGGTCAATCACTTGTTTGGCTTTGGTGCCTGCATCGTCACCGATTTGTTTGATTTTTTCTTTAAAGTCTGATACCTGTTCCAAGTAGTGCTCCCTAGCTCGTTTGCTAATATTTTTTGATTCAACTTCTAACTGACGGATTTCTGATTCCAATTTAGAGGATGGTTCCATAGCTATATTGTTTATACTCTATTTTTAGGATCAATCAATAAATTTATAGAAAACCAAGTTCACGTTTGGAAATGATTTGTTTTTTACCACCCGCAGAGAGAAATAAGAGATCCCCAAATTCAAAATGCTCTATCTTGATTTCCTCTATAGTTCCATTTTTATCTTGGAATAGCTTTCCCTTTTGGTCTTTGAAAGCATGAAAAGTATGGGTTATTTTATTTTTTGTAACACTGAATTGAAAGGATTCTTTTTTTTCTGTAAATTCAATTTGGGTTCCATCTGCCAGTGTTTGCTTTTGGGTGGAAGTGTTGTGTACGGTAAGGGGATTCTTTTCAGTCCAAAATTCAACCAAATTGAGAAATACAATGTCCAATACGATGGCACCTGTATATAATTGTACTACACCTAGGAGTATCATAAAAATAGATTTTGTGAAAACATTGATTTTCCCTTCTCCAACATTTAAATCATCATTGATTCCATGAACTTTTTGTACGAGAGTGAACCTTCCAAAACAATTGCTTGAAAATAGGATGGAGAGAAATAGGATTCCGGTTACCAGATTATGTATCATTACATTGACTCCTTACCTATTTTAACGGCAAGATACAGGAATCCTAAATATGATTTACAGGAAATTTAGAGATTGAATTGTATCGGAGAATGAAGATCCCTAAGATCCAACTCGGTAGAAAACCAATCTATAGAAAATTGACAACTGAGGTAGATTTTCTTTCTCTTTTTCGCTTGATAGAAAAATCAGTGGAGAATTGCTTTTTTTTAGAGTCATTAGAAAAAGATACAAACAATGCGAGATACTCCATCTTGGGTTTTCTCCCAGAATGTCTTGTTTCCGCCCACGATAACACCCTTACTGTGGGATCTGATACCTATACCGTTCCCAATCCATATTGGAGCCTCCGAGATCTCATGCCTCCCACAACTCTCTCTAGGGACTATGCAGGAGGTTTGGTAGGGTTTCTCTCCTATGAATCTATGAACTATATGGAGGAAAGTCTCAAACTACCTGTAGACCATAGGTTTCCGCAATTTCAGTTTGGTGTGTACAAAGACGGGCTCGTACTAGATAAAATTACTGGTGAGACATACTACTTTTACTATGAAAATTCGAGATTAGAACAGGTGGAGGAATGGATCTACTCCTCTGATTTGCCCGTGAACCAATATTCTCTCCGTGTAAAAAAACATGGGTACTCCATGAGTGAAAAAGAGCATGAGGCAAATGTTAAATCTATCTTGGAAGAGATACGAGCAGGTAATACATTTCAATGCCAATTGGGTTTTAAGACAGAGTATGAGATTACAGGTGATCCCATGCTACTCTATCTCAAGTTACGGGAGGTAAATCCATCTCCGCATATGTACTACATTAAATTTGGAAAAGTTTGTTTGATTGGAGCAAGTCCGGAGCTTTTATTTCGCCTGCACAATGGTGAAATGGAAACATTTCCACTCGCTGGATCTATTCGAAGGGGAAGCACGGACACAGAAGACACTCTCTATGCCCGAACCTTGCTCAGAGATCCTAAAGAGATAGCAGAACACAACATGTTGGTGGATTTGCATAGAAATGATTTGGGAAAGGTGGCTCAGTTCGGTACCGTAAAGGTAAGAAAACTTATGGACATTAAAAAGTTTAGCCATATCCAGCATATTTCCAGCGAAGTGACAGGGATTTTACGCCATGGTGAGGATATGTTTTCTGGACTGGCCTCTTCTTTTCCTGCGGGAACCCTTTCGGGAGCTCCTAAAATTGAATCTATGAAAATAATTCGTAATACGGAAAAAAATCCTAGGGGAATTTACGGAGGGGCTGTTGGGCACTTTGGATTCAACGGAAATTGTACATTTGCCATTCCCATACGTTCTTTGTTTATATCTGGAAACTATGCATACTCACAGGCGTCTGGTGGAGTAGTGTACGACTCTACTCCAGAAAATGAGTACGATGAAATAAGGCGTAAATCTGCTGCGATTGAAAAAGTGATGGGATCTTTTTTATGAAAGTATTGTTGATAGATAACTATGATTCTTTTACTTATAATCTGTACCAATACATGGGGGAAATTCTTACTGGAACACAAAAAGAGTTTACTCTCAATGTTATACGAAATGATGAATCCTCTTTGGTTGAAATACGAAATTTACAATATGATAGGATTGTTATTTCTCCGGGTCCTGGTGATCCAAAGGATATCGAATACTTTGGTGTGTGTTCTGAGGTAATTCTAGAATTGGGAAAGACTATTCCTGTGCTGGGGGTTTGTTTGGGGATGCAGGGAATAGCTCATTATTTTGGGGGTAGGGTAGTGCGTGCCAATATTCCCAAGCATGGTAAAACAGATAAAATATCTCATGATTCGAAAGGCGTATTTCAAGATTTGCCCCAAGAAATAGAAGTGATGAGATACCATTCTTTAGTGGCAGAAGAGGCAACCATACCAGAATGTTTAGAAATCACTGCCAGAGTGATTACGGATGAAGCTAAGGAAATCATGGGCTTACGTCATAAAACCTATCCCATAGAAGGTATTCAATTTCATCCAGAGTCCTTTGCTACGGAAGGTGGCATGAAGATGATAGAAAACTTTATATTGAATCCCTATTTAGGAACATTGTAGTTTCTGCTCATAATATAATTAGATACCTTTCGTACTACAACTTCTGGGATGTCATGGCCACCTGGGAACTGAACGAACTCTCCTTTTAAACCTGCAGAGAAAAGCAGGGCTTCTAATCGTTTGGCAGCTGCAAATGGCAAAAGATCATCTACCATTCCATGCGATTGTATATATTGGAAACCTGATTTGTGTGCTGCAAGCTCTACCCATTTGTTTTCTTTGAGTACGGTTCCTGAAAGAATTGTAAGACCAAGTGGTTTTTCCTCTAAAGTGAGAAACGTGTCGAGAGCAAGCATTGCACCTTGGCTAAACCCTCCTAAGATTACTTTGGAGTAAGGAATCCCTATTTCTTTCAGGAATTGCACCAAAAGTATCCTGGCGGCGTCTAGACCTTTTGGATTGAGTGAGGCAACTTTGGTCCAGTTTCCTGTTTCTACAGCTTGTAGGATGGAATCCGCAACACCCAGGGGAAACCAGGCCCTGCTCGTAAAATTCCCATATTTACCTAATTCCAAAGGACCTTGGGGAAAAAACCAATGTGTACCAGGGTAGGTTTCAATTGCTTTGTGGAGGGGAAATAGGTCCTGTGCATTAGCACCATACCCATGGAGTAAAACGATAGCGGCTCCATTCTTATCTCCTGGAATATGTAAACAATCCAATTCACCGATGAAACGTTCTTTCACATTCATGAGGATTATAATTTTGGATTTCAAACCACTTGTATACCACAATTCCTTTGGTGAGGAGGAATTTATAAGAGTTCTTACAAATGATTTGGATATTTTGTGGTAGAATTAAATTCATTCCCTTCTATATTATAGCATTATGAATACTTCACTTTGGAAAGATAAGACAATTGTAATCACAGGAACTTCAAGTGGGATTGGAAAGGCTCTGATGCTCCATCTCTCCGACATAGAGACTAGAATTTTTACAATTGATAGATCTCCCACTACCATACCCAAAGGGAAAGCTGAAATAATTCCCATTCTCTGTGATATCACAAAAGAGGAAGATATAAAGCGTGCATCCGCAGAAATTCTAAAGGCTACATCCACTGTAGATTACCTTTTTAACAATGCAGGTATTACAGCTCATGGAAGATTTGATAAAATGAATATATCTGTATTTCGTCGTACATTTGATGTGAACTTTTTTGGGAATGTGCACTTGACTCTTGAATTGATAGAAGCACTGAAAAAAGCAAAGGGAATGGTGATGGTAACCTCAACCGTTTCAGGACTCTATGGGATTCCGGGTAGATCAGCTTATTCATCCTCCAAAGCAGCACTTCATGCAGTCTATGAATCCCTTCGGGTGGAGTTGAGTGACTATGGGGTGCGTTCCATTATCTTTTGTCCTCCCTATACACGTACTGCACTGCGCACATCAGGGCTGGATGCTCAGGGAAATAAACTCAACGAAGAACAGGCCAGTGGAAAGATAAAAACACCTGAAGAAGTTGCCATGGAAATGGTAGCTGCTGCTGAAGATCCCAATTCTCGTTTGGTGATCATTGACAAATCTGGATTTTTTGTGAAGTGGATGCGAAACCTTGCCCCAGCTTTTTTAGAGAGGATGCTACGAAAAAAGTTGCACCATGATTTTAAGGAGTAGGGGTATTTGTTTTCAATGCAGTTCTTGCAGGTATGCCAACAACAAACTTTGTACTACCTGGCTTGCTGAATAGCTCCAAGTATCCATTGTGTTTATCGATGATTTTTCGAATGATATGCAACCCAAGGCCAGAGCCCTCCCCTGCTTTTTTTGTGGTGAAAAATGGTTCAAAGATTTTCTTTTGGATTTCTTCTGGAATTCCGGGGCCATTGTCTTCAATAGAGAGAGTTAAGAATTTATCAAAGATATATTTTTCGTCGAAAGAGTTGTGATCATCCATAGAAATTGGAAACGGGGAATGAATGGACTGGAGATCAGGAATACCAATGGTCTTTACTTCAATGCTAATTTTTCCTGTACCATCGAGTGCTTGGATGGAATTGTGGATTAGGTTTGTAATGATTTGACCGAGTTCATCGGGAAAACAATAGATAAAAGGTATGGCTTCATAGTGAGTTTGCACTTCAATGCCTGCTTTTAATTTGCTGTGAAGGATCGTGAGAACGGTTTCAATGGTTTCATGTAAGGCGGCTGGAACCATCTCTTCTGATGAATCAAAGTGCATGTAAGATTTGAGTGACTTAACTATTTTTGAAACTCTCTCTGCGGAGATTTCAATTGTATTTGCTTTTTTTAATATTCCAAACATAAGATGGGCAATGCTTAGAATAGGAATATAACCTTGTGTAGAGAGGATTTCTTTTTGTAAGGAGTCATCTTTATAAATTCCTAGTTCTAAAAATATTTCTGCTATCTCCTCTGCACGTACCACTTCTTGGGTTTCTAAGTTTTCTTTTATTTTTTTCTTTAGGCTGCGAGATTCCTTGCTAGAAAGGGATTGGGAGAGAGTTTTGCTCTTTTCTAGAATTTTAGTCACAAGGCTCCAATCGTCTCGAAGGCTATCAGGTATTACATCTGAAATGGCTTGCATGAGGCCATTCAAAGATATATTTATATTTTCCCCACTGGCTTTGATTGCCCCTAAGGGAGTATTGATTTCATGGGCAACACCAGCAACTAGGGTACCAAGTGTGATCATTCGGTCAGATTGGATGAGCTGTTTTTGGGAAGCTTCCAATTCAAAATAGGCATTGGTTACTCTCTCTTTTTCTTCCTGCAGTGCAGTGGCAAAATTTTCTGCGTCTGAGAGAATCTTTTTTTGGTACTCTAAATTGAGTTTCATAGAGGTGGTGAATTTTTGGGATAATAAAAAAGAGAAGAGTATGATTTGTAGCAGTGATCCTATAAAGTACGAGTTTTCAGTGAATAGATTGGATTCAACAAAAGACGCTATTTTACATAAGAAAATACCACCTCCTATGATGAGGGGTATAAAAGAGAGGAGTAAACGATAGGCATACCTATTTTTAGCTTTGTAGACAGAGTAAAAAAGCATTGGGAAATAGATGAGAATGTTGTAATATACAGCTAAAGATAAGATCTGTAGAGAAAGAGCAAAAAATGTAAATATATTTAAAAATATATTTAAAGTATATATTCCTAGGATTGCAAAGAGATGCTTATTTAGTTTGGATTCTTGTAAACCAATGGAATGAATTATAAATAAATTTATAAAAATAATGGTCAAATCTGCTATTATCAAAAGCCCTGAATTGCTTATAAAAGAAGAGTATGGGGAAAGGGAAAACTTTCCAACATAGATCATGTAATACGTTAAAAAGGAAATAAGATAACCTACAAAGTAAAAATGAGCTTTTTCTCTGGAGTCTATTACAATCAATAAATTATATAAAATAAGAGAAAAAAAGGATCCGATTAAAAAGAATTCAAAGGAAATGGAGAGAAGTTTTGTTTTTTGGTAGGATGAGTTTGTGGTGAGATCAAATGTGAGCCCCTCATGCAGCCCATCGTGCGTGGAGAGTTTGAAGAGAATTATTTTTACTTCTTTTAGATTGATTTTAAATTCATAGGGATAATCGCTCAACGCATAGGACGACATCGTTCTCCTATCCCCTGTTTCAATCAATAGGTGTGAACCATCCCGATTGAGGTATAAGATATCAAGATAATCTTGGAGGGAGATTCCAATGATGAGCCTATCCATTTGGGAATGTGAATTTTCAATGGTGTTTTCCCATTTGCAGATATAGGATTCCTTTGAGAACCCAAAGTTGAGAGAGTCATGGTTGATTTTTTGAAACTCTAGTTTAGATTTTCCACTTGCATATTCCAAAAGGGGGAGAGGTTGTATTTCGGATGAGCATTCCAGATCTTTTGTGATATTTAGTTCCTCCTCTGTTAGAGTGGGGGAACAAGCTACCAAAAGCAAAAGGGAGAGATTTACAAGATAAATATAAAAATTTCTCATTCCACACCTACTGGTAACTCAATGAGAAAAATGGTGTTTCCAGGAGAGCTTTGGGCGGTAATGGTGCCTCTGTGCTTCTCTATGATTTGTTTACAGGTGTATAGCCCCAACCCGGAGCCTTCTCCAGATTGTTTTGTAGTGAAAAATGGCTCAAATATTTTTGGAAGAATTTCTGGAGCAATTCCAGATCCAGTATCCGTGATACGAATTTGCACTTTGTCTGTTTCTTTGGTATAGGATGTCTGGATTTTAAGCGTACCAGTAGAGTTCATAGCCTGTATAGAATTGAAGATAATGTTCGTCCACACTTGGTTTAACTCTTCTATAAAACACAGTATAGGAGGGATGTCTCCATAATCTTTTATAACCTCTATGCCTTGGTGAAGGTAGTTTTGGTAAATGATAAGTACATTGTCCAGACCAGAATGAAGGTTTTCTTTCTTCATGGAGGAGGTGGACTCAGTGTTAGAATATGATTTTAAAGCATAGACTATTTTGCTAGTTTTGTCAACTGCAGAATTGATTGTTTTCGATAATTTATTGAGTCCAGCTAAGTCTCTCGTGAGTTTGATAATTTCATTGCAACGAGGATGGTTCCAGAGGGGAAGATATTCATCTTGAATTTCTGTAATTTTTAATTCAACGAGAGTTTCGGCTACTTTATCAAACTCAAGTATTCCTTTGTCAGCTAGGGTTGAAGAGAGGGCTTTTTTGAGTTTACGTTCTTCTTTTGTGGAGAGGTCAATAGGATTGTTTGTATTGATAATTTTTAAGATGAGAGCCAATGTAGAGTCTTCCAACTCCCGGATGAGTATGGGAGCGTATGTCAGAAGTGATGTTAATGAGTATGACAGATTTTTCGAACTGGATTTAATTGCTCCAATGGGAGTGTTGATTTCATGTGCAATTCCCGAAATAAGATTTCCCAGTGCTGCCATTTTTTCTGATTGGATCAATTGGTTTTGGGAGTTTTTCAAATCTTCGTATGCTTTTTTTTCTGACATACGGGCAGACTCTGCTATCTCATAGAGGTTTGCGTTGTAGATGATCCCCGCAAGATGTTCTCCTAGAATAGAGAGTCTGGAGAGATCCTCTTTGATTAGATTCATTTTGTCATCATTTGAAAAATCTAAAACGCCAATGATTTCATTTTCTAGGATGAGTGGAATGATTAAGAAAGATTGGATTTTATATTTGTCTATAACAAATAATTCTTCTTCTATAGTACCTTTCTTTTTCAGCTTGGGGATATAGAAAGGTCGTTTTCCATGAATGGCAAGTGCATGGGCACCTCTCTCTTTGATGGGAATCTTATAGTTTATTATCTTTTCTCTATCTTCGAAATCAATGTAGTCGGGAAAACAAATATCAATGACAGAAATGGTAGATTTATCTGGATTTACCTTGTAGAGAGCATGGTGTTTGATCCCAAAATTTAAATTCACAAATCGTAGTACTTTCTCCATTATTAGTTTTATATCTAATTTCTCATTTAAGCTTTTGATGAGGAGATTTAGTTCGTCTGTTTGTTTTTTTGTTCGATCAACTTCTTTTAAGAGATATGTAGTTTCTATTACACCTGCGATATGAAAGCAGAGTGAGGAAATTTTTTTGATGTCTGACCGACTCAAATTCATTTCCTTTTCGAAATTAGAGAAAGAAAGCACTCCCACACATTCATTTTTGATGATTAGGGGAACATAGAGAAATGCCTTTAGATCTAAAGTGTTTGCTACTTCTTGGTCTAATTCAAAAGGGATATTTTTTAATTTTGGAAAGTAGAGAGTTTTTTTTCTCTTAAAAGCTATATTTACCATCCCACTATGGCCATGGAGTAGAATCTTTCTATCCTGCATATGCCTATACTTCTCTGGAAATGTCTTTGTATAACTTATGACCTTATAGATAAATAGGTATTCTTTATTTCTATCGGGTAAAAAAAGCCAAGAACCTGTGATACCATATTTAGTGTTCATGTACTTAGAAATTTCTGTAAAAACGTCACTTAAATCTGAAAGTGAAGTGATAGATTTTGTAAAGTTATTGATAGCTTCTAAATCAGATTTTGCTTCTTTGAGAGCGATTGTTCTTTCCTGAACTTTGTTTTCTAGATTGATAGCTAACTCTCTGAGCTCATAGGTAGTTTCTTCTAATCTATCTGATTTTATTTTTAGCTCTTCTGTCAATTTTTCAGCAATTTCCATGCTATTAGAAAATCTATGAGAGAGAAGTGATACTTGAAATAAGATAAAAATAAAAAATCCGTACGACATTAAAAATGGAGTATGGATAAACCCATTTGCTCTTAAAATATCATTCACAACGGTTATAGAAAAAAGAAGAAAACCTATTAAGATTAGCTTTGCGCCTATTCTTTGGTTTTTTGCACTTATTACAATTGCATAAGTAGAATAAAGAATTGCTGTTAGGGTAATAAATTGAAATACATTGATTGTTCTTGTATAGAAATGCATTGGTAGAAAAAGAACAATAAGGATTAGTGGAGTAAATAAAACATTATAAAAAATAAGTGCTTTTTTATTGACTTCATCTGGAAATAATGTTTTGATAAACTTGAGAAATAGAGGTACTCCAAAATAAATGGTTAAGTACTCAACCTTATGAACAATCCAAAAAGGTAGCACAGAGAAAGCATCTAAAATCATTCTTTCATTTATAGAAACTGTTCGCACTGCCATGAATAAACAAAAAACTCCAAAGTAAAGGGGAGAGGGATCTTTTCTTCTAGTTATAAAAAGGCCTAAGTGATAAAAAGAAAATAACAAAAGTCCGCTGGAAATAATGATATCCAACACAAATTTTTGTTTGGCTATGCTCTCTATCTCTGAACTTTTCCCTAGCTTTATAGTTCCCCATATCCCTGATTGTATATGTTGAAAATTTGAGAACTGGAAGATGATATCCAATGTGTTTGTACTACTATAAAAAGTTACAATTTTATTCCGAATAAAAGGGCTGGATTCTTCTAAGGATTTACCCACAACCCCATTTTTGAGTACAGCTTCTCCATTCAGATATAACTCATAAGAAGATCCAGAAGAGCTAATAGATAGAGATAGGCTATGTTGATCTTTGCTAGGATCTAGCAATTGGAGAGATTTATTTTGTGAAACTTCAGTGCCTTCGGGAAGGAGAATTTTTACTCTGTAGGTGGCAAAACCATAGGTAGGGAAACCCTGTGAGCTCCAGTTAGCCGGCACAGAAATGAAAGAAGGTTGCTCTGAAAATCCTTCCATAAAATCTTTTGGAGTGAGGAGTTTTCCAAAGTAAAATTCCCATTTTCCGCTTATTTCTACAGAGCCTGAGGATTCAAAATCCCATGAAGAAAGATTTAGGATTCCATTTTCAACTCTGGGCTTGCTAGATGTGGTAGACGCACTGCAACCTAGGGTTATAAAAAATAAAATAGCAAGTAAAGAAAATAATGACTTCACGAAATAAGATTATCCAATAGGGAGTACTACAGTAAAAATTGTGTTACCTGGATTACTTATCACGCTGATTGTTCCATTGTGCTTCTCTATGATTTGTTTGCAAATATGGAGACCCAATCCGGAACCTTCTCCTGCTACTTTTGTAGTATAAAATGGATCAAAAATATTGGGAAGAATTTTAGGTGGTATTCCTGAGCCTGTATCTCCAATGCTGATACCTATGGAGTTAGAATCGACACGTTTTACAGAGATTGTAAGTGTGCCATGATTTTTCATGACCTGGATAGCATTGAAAATGATATTGGTCCATACTTGATTTATCTCATCTATGTAACAGAGAACCATCGGGACTTCTTGGTAGTCTCGTACTACACGAATTCCTTGGTTGGTGTAGTTTTGGTAAATGGTTAAAACTGTTTCAATGCCTGGAATGATCTCTCGTTTCTGCATGATTCCACTTTTGTCTTTTTGACTGTATAGCTTAAGTGTGTAGACGATCTTAGAAGTTTTTTCAACTGAAGCTTCTATTGTATTTGTCTTCATGAGTAGCCCTGCAAGTCCTCTAGCCATTGTGCCAATTTCTATGGCTAGGGGATGTTTCCATAGCGGAAAAAATTCTTTGTCTAGTGTATCAATTTTCATCTCCACCAAAAGTTCAGCAATTTGATCTGGATCTGCAAAATGGTTCTCTTCTAGTTGCATTGTCAGAAATTTACGTGTCTTTCGTTCCTCTTTTGAGGAAAAATTTAGATTTTTTCCAGCTTTAGAGATCAACTGGAATGTGAGGTCTAAGATCTCTGGTTCAAGCTCTCGAATTAGCTTTGGAACCGTGCTCATAGTCTCTTTTAAGGCATACCGAAGATTTTCTGCACTAGCTTTGATTGTGCCAATGGGAGTATTGATTTCGTGGGCAACACCCGCAATAAGATTGCCAAGGGCTGCCATCTTCTCTGCTTCTATGAGTTGTTTTTGAGAAGTTTTTAAGTCGGTGTATGCTTTTTCTATGATTCCTTTTTGAAAGGCTTGGAAGATAGAGGGTGTGATAAGATTGATGAAATCTTCAAATTCGGGTTGGAGGGGGATAAATTTTTCTATATTAAAATCTCCATAGTCTGTAGCACAAATGGAAAGAGAACCAATGCAAATTCCTTCATGAATGAGAGGTAGAATATAGATAGATTTGATGCCGAGTAGTCTTACATTTTTTGCTTCTTCTTCGCTGAGATATTGTATTTTAACTTTTTTTATTAGAACTGCTTTTTTAAGTGAAATACATTTAGAATGAATATTTTTGAAATTATTTAAATTTATTTGATTCTTCTTGATTTCATCTGCAATTTCAGATGGTATCTCTTTTTGTGATATTGAATATTCATTATACAAAACCTTCTTCTGTTCATCTATAAAATAAATAGTAAAAGTATTTATATAATATTCCTCAGAAAATATTTTTTTGATTCTCTGAATTAAATTTTCAATAGATGCAGAACGTGATACTATATTGATCATCTCCTGCATTTTCTTTGCCCTTAGTTCTGAACGTTCCAATCTCTCTCTTTGGAGGGTTTGGTAGATGGAGGGGGCTATGAGACTTGCAAATTCTTCAATTTCTTCTCTATCCTTAAGGCTAGTTTTTTCTAAGCTGATGGGTTCAAATTTATTATCCGAGATACTCAAAGTTCCAAAGACTTCACCATTTATGCTGAGTGGGATAATAAACACAGAGCTAATTCCTAAGAGATCCACATTCTTTTGTTCATGGAAAGATATATTGGGACGGATTTTTTTTGAATAAATGGATCTATTATTTTTTATCACATACGCGTGGGGAGATCTTTCTGCATACAGGGGAATTTTATTTTTACGGTAATCTTCCATAGCATCGTACTTATTATGATAGCTGATCCAATAGGGGTAGAGACTGTTTTCTTCAGGATCCTTTATAAAAATAGTATATGAGTAAATTTGGAAGGAATCTAAGAGAATGGTTCTCATCCTTTGGAAGATATCCACAATGTTTTTGGACTGGGAGATGGTATTTACCATATCCTGGAGGGAGTTTGCTTTTTTTTGCTGGAGCTGAGCATAGGATTTTTCTTCATCAAAAAGCTTTTTTAGAGTAGCTAATTCATTTTGGGATTGGTATAAAAGTTCTTGGGTTTGTATGAGCTCTTCAGTAAGGCTGCGAACTTTTTCTTCGAGGGGTTCTAACATGTATGGTATTCCAAAGAGATGGTTGCTGGGATCAAAATATGCAGTTCACTAAGAAATTATATAAATAAAAAAAAGAAAAGTAATATTTATATTTAAAGCATAAAATTTTCTTTTTTCGATCATTTTAGATATAAAACGTAACTACTCACCCAAAAAAAGCGATTATTAAGAATAAGCTAGGAAGTAAACTGTCGAT
>JACCDP010585081.1_pt1 | contig 20244 bp, 11 predicted proteins | sample 7445841 | NCBI WGS metagenome assembly JACCDP01 (sample SAMN15323441, study PRJNA562643) | freshwater metagenome | isolation source: river surface water | place: USA:Blue River Watershed | collected 2017-08-17
ACAAAGTAAGACAAGACTTCTTGGATTCAGTTAACCCAATCTTAGACCAAATTAGAAGAGATAGAGGTTTGATTGACTTTAGAGTTCAAGTATCTAACACACCTGAAGATTTAGATTCAAATACATTGACAGGTAAAATCTTCTTGAAACCAACAAGAGCGTTAGAATACATCGACATCGAGTTTGTCATCACACCAACAGGTGCGTCTTTTGACAATATCTAAAAAATAAAATGAGTGGGGGGTAGAAATATCCCCCATAAATTATTTAACACATAAAACTATGAAAATAGAAAAAAAATTAATCAAAGAATCTTTAGGTTATAACACTAAAGGAAAACAAACTTTTGCTGATAAAAAACAAAATATCATTATCACAGAATCACAATTAGAAAAACTTTTAGAAAAACTTAAAAAATAATGAAAATTAAAAAAATCATAGAAGATTTCATAAGAACTAAAAGATTAAATGAAGGATTTACTGATGAAGGTAACCCCGATACAAAATACTATGCATTTGATTGGGATGATAATATAATGTTTATGCCAACATCAATCATTGTTCTTAGTGAGAATGACGAAGAAGTTCCGATGTCTACTGAAGATTTTGCAGACCACAGACACCAAATTGGGAAAGAGCCTTTTAGTTATAAGGGAACTACTGTTGTAGATTTTGCGCCAGACCCATTTAGAAATTTTGGAGTTAAAGGTGATAAAAGATTTGTGTTGGACGCTATGGTTGCATCTGTTGGTCCGTCTTGGAATGATTTTGTTGAATGTATTAATGGTGGTTCCATATTTGCAATCATTACCGCAAGAGGACACAACCCAAAGACATTAAAAGAGGGGGTCTATAATTTAATAATGGCTAATAAGAATGGTCTTAATAGTAGAACATTGGCAGAAAACCTTTATAGATATAGACACATAGGTAATGAAGTTACTGGTGAAAATAAGGCAAAAGCTCTAACACCAAAAGAATTACGTGAGTATTTGGACCTTTGTAGATTTTATCCCGTGTCTTTCGGTGAGGGGTCTGCAACTAATCCTGAAGAGGGGAAAATCAAAGCGATGAGAGAATTTATTTCTTATTGTAAAGATATGGCAAAAGAAGTAGGTGAAAAGGCGTTCTTCAAAAATGATGTGGAGAATAATGAAATACTACCAAATATTGGTTTTTCTGATGACGACCCTAGAAATATAGATAAGATGAAAGAATTTTTAGATGATGAAGATACTGAAAAACTAGTAAAAACTTATTTAACTAAAGGAGGAGAAAAAAAGGAAATCTAGAAATACTTATAATGCAACGATAATTTTTAAAAATAACAAAGTAAATAGAAAAAAATTTAGTTGGATATATTTATAATAAAAATAAAAGAAACAAAAAAATAGATAGACATGGCTGATTTGTTAATGAAAATGCCCTTTCAGTATGAACCAAAAAGAAAAAACAGGTTCATCATAACTTTCCCATCTTCTTTGGGGATTAACTCTTGGTATGTTGAAAGTTCTTCAAGACCAAAAATTGAAATTAACCCAGTTGCAATCCCGTTTTTAAATACTGAAACTTATGTGGCGGGTAATTTTAAGTGGGGGACTATTGATGTGAAATTCCGTGACCCAATCGGACCTTCAGCATCACAGGCACTTATGGAATGGGTTCGTTTACATGCTGAATCAGTAACAGGTCGTATGGGTTACGCTGCGGGATACAAAAAAGATGTTGACCTTGAAATGTTAGACCCAACAGGTGTGGCTGTTGAGAAATGGATTTTACAAGGATGTTTCTTAACAAATGTTGACTTTGATTCATTAGGATATAGTGAAGATGGTTTGATTACTGTAAATGCAACATTAAGACCTGATAGATGTATCTTGGTTTACTAAAAACAAAATAAAATATTATTTAATCCCATCTATTTTAGGTGGGATTTTTTATTTACATAAACTAAAGTCAAGTTATTTTTAAAGAAAAAAATTATGGACCAAAGTGCACAATACGGACAAATGGATTTCAACCTTCCACATGATGTGGTAAAATTACCTAGTGGTGGTGTTTTTTATAGACCGAAAAAAGAAAGTTTAAAAGTTGGTTATCTAACGGCTGCGGATGAAAACCTATTAATGGCTCAAAATACACCAAAAGAAGGTATTGTATTGAGTTTAATTAGAAATAAAGTTTATGAACCTGGTTTTGATGTAAACCAATTGTTGGATGTCGATGTAAAGGCTATATTATTGTTTTTAAGAAATACAGCATTTGGGCCTGAATTTGATTACATATTAAAAGACCCAAAAACGGGTTCAAATTTTGAGGTTAAGTTGGTTGTCGATGAAATAAATTTTATTGAACCTAAACATAAACCGGATTCCGAAAGTCTTTTTGAAACTACATTACCAAAATCAAACACGACTGTAAAATGTAAAATATTAAGTGTAAAAGAAGAAAATGAAATTGAAGAACTAAATAAAAATTATCCTTCAGGTATGGTGGCTCCAACAATTACAAAAAAATTGGAAAAACATATTGTAGAATTGAATGGTAGTAGAGACAGACAAAAAATTTCACAATTCATTAGTTCTATGCCTATCATTGATTCAAAACATATTAGAAATTTTATTTATGATTGCACACCACAATTAGATTTATTAAAAACAGTAACAGCCCCGTCAGGAGAAAAAGTCAACGTATTAGTTGGGTTTGGGGCTGAATTTTTTCGCCCTTTCTTCTCATTATAAAAAAAATTTGATGGATGAATTTTATTATTTGATAAAATATGGAAATTTTTCATATTCGGACATTTTAAAAATACCAACGTTTGAAAGAAAATATTTTATTGATAAGTTGGTCTCTGAATATAACAAAAAATAAATAATACTATTTATTAAATAAAAAAATCATATGTTGTTTTTTGAAACTGAAGGTTCAAGTTTATCTACCGCTAAAAATATATTAGACCAATTAAAAGACTTACAAGAAAAATTTGGTCAGTATGTTGTTGGTACGGACCCAACCGCCGTTTATAAAAATGTAGAAAAACAAGTAGCCGAAATAGCTGACAAGGCTAAAGTTCTACAAAGAACTATGGGTGGTGTCGTAGTTAATAGTGAAAATTTTGCATCAAGTCTTATTGAATCTTATAAAGAAACCGTAAAAATCGGTGCATCATTTACCGACATTACAAATACGGTTCAAGGATTGGCTGAAAGTATGCAAAGAATGGTTTTACCTTCACAACAAACCGTTACCGCAATGGTTGAACTATCAAAGGCAACAGGAATGGGTGGTACTGAGGTTGGTAAAATGGTTGGAGAACTAACTAGATTTGGTGGAACACAATTAAGTGCAACCGCAAAAATGCACGATTTAGCTGTAGAAGCAAGAAAAGTCGGAATCGATGCAAAGGCGTTTTTAACAAATGTAAATGCAAACTTAAAATCATTAAATGGTTTTGGTTTTAGTAATAGTGTGAAAGGGCTAAAAGACATGGTCAAACAAGCAACATTATTACGAACATCTATTGAAAGTATTGGTGCTTCGGCACTACAATCAAAAGTTTTAGACCCTGAGGGTGCTATGCAAACCGCAGCATCTTTTCAAATGTTAGGTGGTGCTGTTGGTAAACTCGGAGACCCATTCCAATTATTAAGAATGGCTCAGTCGGATATGAAAGGACTCCAAGACGAAATTTTAAAATCAAGTGCATCTGCATTCAAATTTAATAAAGAGACCGGTAAATTTGATGCGTCCGTTGCCGATATGTATCGATTGAAAGAACAGGCGGAACTAATGGGTAAATCATTAGATGAGGTTATGCAAGTGGGTAGAGAGGCTGCTAAAGCAAACTTTTTAAAAGAAAGATTTGGTTTTGCCAATTTAAGTGAAGATGAATTAAACTTAGTAAGTGGATTATCAGAAATCGACTCATCAGGAAAAGTAACTATTGATATACCTGGATTTGGTAAAATAGAAGAGGCTGACCTTGCAAGTGCCGACGCACAAAAAGCGTTGAATGATTATATGGAAAAGGCGGGAGATAGTGAAAAAGATATTGCAATTAGTAATTTAAATATTGCTGAAACACAAGCAAAGGACATCAATATTATTAAAACCGCAGTTTTAACTCAAATGGGACTTGTTGATAGAGCAACACTAATATCCGATATAACAAAACTGAATCAAGAAACCGGTAATAAATTTACAAAGGCTGCTGAAAAAATTGCACCTACTGTTGGTGCCGCAGTAATAGGTGCTGCCGCATCACAGGCAACATTAGTGAGTAATATACCCAATCAACCATATACTGATGAAGAATTAGCGGATGTTTCCGATACTCTTACAAGACTTAAAGAAAAATTTTCAAGTCCTAGAACATTAGGAGATGGAATAATCCCATCCAACGGAACTGCACCTGTTATAATGAGTCAAGGTCAATTATATAAGGGTATAGTTGGAGATGATGTTGCGGTAGGAACTAAATTAACGGAAGCACTTAATAGTGTTGGTGGTGGTATCACTAATAATGTAGGCGGTAAAATTGACATCAATATTAATGTAAGTGGTAATATTGACGGAGATAGTGGACAATTAACAAAAATGTTTAATTCTCCACAAATTCAAAAACAAATTATGGATACTGTTCTTTATAAACTTAATGATTATAAGAGACAACAAGGTGTTATATCCTAAAAAAATCTAAAACAATCTATTTATCATAAAAAGACTGAATGGAGAGTCCACTATCATTTAATTCAAGTGAAAATTTTAGAAAAAAACTGTTGGTGCGAAATCTTCCACCATACAAGATAGAGAATGCTTTTTCACAAGACGGAAAACCAGGTTCTAATGAGTTCAATATTAATGATTTAGTACCAATAGATTCCCCAAGTGTAGAACAAATAGGAAACCAACAAGAAAAAGTATTATTACCAATTAATCAATATGGACCACAAACCGTCACAAAGGATTATGGTGATATAGTTCCAATTAATAATAATAAAAATTATAAATCAAATGAAGGTGAGTACGGTTATCCCGACTCAATTGGTAGTGATTTAGAAGTAATTGGAAACAATACGGAAAAACAAATTATTATAAAAAATGTTTATAGACCCGAAAATGGATTATCTGATTTTGGTTCAACTGCATGGTATATAAACAATGATAAAGTAATTAGCACAATTGGTGAAGGTGAGTATACAGTTCAAGATACTGTGGGAGGTAGTTTAGAAACAACTGCTAATTTAGATAGACCTTCTTTAATTGCTAATAATCAATACGGACCTCAAATACAAACAAACACTCAGGTACCGATTAATAATAACTTTCAATCAAACCCTAATGAGGGTGAATATGGTTATCCCGATACGGTAAATAGTCAATTAGAAACTGAAGGTGAAAATGATAGACCTGTTTTATTTGCTATAAATCAATACGGACCTGATAATCAACCAAATACTCCGGTAGTAATTAACCAAAATTTACAAACAAATTCAAATGAAGGTGAATATGGTTATCCTGATACTGTAGATAGTCAGTTAGAAATGGTTGGTGTTGATGAAAGAAAACCAAACTTTTTACAAAATCCATGGGGACCAGAACAAGGTCAAAGTGAAACAGAAGTTGACCCTTATAGAAAACAAAAAAATTTAGTAATACCACAAGGAAATTATTTAGATGAAACTGATACATTTGGTAATGAGTTAGAATTTGTAAGTGGTGTAAAAGAAACACAAGCATACCTATCTAACAAATACGCAACGGGGGACGGTGAATACGACCCTACAGAGTTTAGAACAATTCAAACGGAAGCATTACAATTACCTTATGCTAATTCAGATAATACATTTATATTCTTACCTTCAACATATACCCCGTATAGTATTTTATTAAGTGACAATCCTTCAGGGTCTGATGGTTCATTAACACAAGATTCTGATTTAGCGAATATTGGTGCAAAAACATTAAATAAAGAGTTCAAACATAGAGTTGCTTTAGAACTATATCAACAGACTTTAGGTCAAGTAAATTTATTTAGTGGTAATGTTAATCCAGAAACGGGTGAAATATCCGCAAAACCAAACACAGACCCATTTAATGCTATTGGTATACTTACCGGTAATATTCCAATCATTGCTCGAAAATTTAATATTACAACTCCTGACTTTTTATTTGGACAAGGTATTAATTTTGCGGCAAAACTTGCGGGTCTTTATTCACCATATTCATACATACCTGGTGAATACTTTGATTACCCGGACCCAATAGGGAATGGACCATATGAAAATCCATTATCTTTAATTGGTGGTGCTGTAGGTTCTTTATTTAGTGCCTTACAACCTGCAAATCAATCATCATCAGAATTACTTGTTGAATACACATCAGTACCAACAAGAAAACTTCTATATGACCAATTAAAGTATAATACTTATAGACCAAATTATAAAATTGGTAACAATCTACTTGCACCTCCGGGGTCATTTTATATTGGAGATAGAAAAAATCACCTAATAGAATTAGTATCACCGGCACCTTTTTTACCTTTAGGTAAAGACGGTAAAACATCATCAATGGGTCCTGTTTTATCTTATTCGGATGTGGGTAAACTTTATGAAGGAGACCAATTAAATGAAACTCAATTCGGTTTAAATAGTAGAAACTTATATAGTGCAGGTGCAAATAAAGATGGTGTAAAATGGATTGGAGCTAATATATTTGGAGGTTTAACTTGGATTGGTAGTAAAAATCCACAACAAGATAACTGCCCATTACCTGGTGAATTGATAGGTAGAGGAGGACAACAATATCAAGATAATAGTGATTTTAATTTTGGAAGTTTAGTTGGATTTGATAGTACTAAATCTACAAATTTAGATTTCACACCAGGTTCAATATTAGACGTTACTCAGAAATTAATAGACGCTGGGGAAAGAAGTTCATCTAAAGAACACGTAGGTAAGGCGATTAATCAAATATCCAAAGTATTTAATGACGGTTACCAAGAATTAACAAAAGGTTCAAGAGTGGTAAGATATACTACACCAAATTCTAAACCAGAAGGAACAACCACACCGCAAGGTTATGAGTATTGTAGAGTTTTTACGAAAGATAGACCATATTATACTTATGATGAACTTCAAAAACGAGATGGAAACATTAGAGGTTTTACAAATTCTGTTTTAGATAATACTTGGAATTTAAATATTGCTCCTGTTGATGGTTACAGTATTAAAGATGGTCGTGTAAAAAAATATATGTTATCCTTAGAAAACTTAGCATGGAGGTCATCTAACAAAAAAGATTTTACTTATGATGATTTACCAGCTTGTGAAAAGGGACCTAATGGCGGTAGAATTATGTGGTTCCCACCGTATGACCTTTCATATAGCGAAAACATATCAACAGGATGGAAAGACAATACTTTTTTAGGTAGAACCGAACCAATATACACATACAGTAATTCAACAAGAAAAGGAAATATAAGTTTTAAAATAATTGTTGACCACCCATCAATAATGAATTTGTTGGTTAAGAAAGAGTTAGCGAATGTTTCAAATCAAGGTGAGATAACTCAAATTATTGATTCATTCTATGCGGGTTGTACAAAATATGATTTATGGGATTTAGTAACTAAATTTCCTATGTTTAGTCCAAATGACATTTTTCAAGCTCAAGTTTTAACAACAGAAGGTTTAGTGACGGTTGTTGAAGAAAATAATTTTTCAGTTATTGAAAACACGGTTGATATTAATAATACGGTCATTACAACTACAATTGTCGATGACTGTATAGAATATGATTATAATGTTGGTGGAGCAACAACAGCTACTTTAACTTACACAGGGTGTGGAGAAACAACAGCAACCAATTTATCATTAAATTCCGGAGACAAAGGAACATTCTGCTCAGTTACAAAATCAAAACCATTCTTTCAAGTATATGATGTTGCAAATACCTTCACCCCAACAGGTAAAGCATGTAAAAAGACTACTGCAACATCTACAACAACAGTTGGAAATGAAAAAAAAGAAACAATTAAAGAGACATATAAAGATTTAGCTTTTTATTTTGATAATAATTTTCCAGATGGAACAAATAATAAAGATGGTGTAACAACCACTCAAGATTACAAATATTGGTATGATTTATATATCAATAAAGAAAGCACTTACATAAATGATGCTTTAAATAAAATCATTACTTATGGTGACACAACTAGAGCGGATGTAACATCATATGTTACGGGGGACGGATTAAGTGAAAAAGGTCAAATTGAATATTTACGTGATTTTATTGAAACGAGAAAAGATAATATTACAACTTTCTTTAAATACATAAAAGACAATTATTCATTACTAGGTAAATTTGTAAATGATATCGGTAAACTTTTAGATGAAGGAAAAGACGTATCATTCCAATTAGAGGCTAGTGCATCGGCAGTTAATAAAGATAAGATTAACTATAATTTAAACTTATCAAAAAGAAGAGGTGATAGTGTTTTACAATGGTTGTATAAACAAAAAACACCACAAGGAAAGTCGTTTAATGATTTTAAAGGAAATAAATTAAAAATTACAGAAAATTATTCTGGTAATGATACGGAAATCCAAGATAAAGATTATAAATTTATTGATTGTAACAAAAGTTTTATTGATAGTAAACAAGAAGGTACTGTATCTGTAAATGCTATGGCTTGTCGTAGGACAAAGATTACAAATTTAACACCGGGTGAAAGCGTATCACAAACACAAAACCCACCAGAAGAAACATCTAATACACAAATTAATCAAGAATTAACGGGACAACCTTATGAAGTGACAGGTAATGTGCAAGTAACAACAACTACGAATAATGGAACATTAACATCACCATCCGCAGCCACCGATGCAAGAGTTCAACCTGAAGTTAATTCAACACCACTAACAAACACCCCACCTAACAGTAGAGAGCAAGAAGTACAAAAACAACAATTACAACAAAGACAAGATATTACAAAAAGATTAGCGAGAAAATTACTTACGGAATGTAACTATTTTGAATACATAAAACAAACAGACCCAATGGTTTATGACGGAATTAAATCAAAAATTAAAGGATTTAATCCTGCATTTCACTCAATTACACCTGAAGGTCTTAATGCTAGATTAGTATTCTTACAACAATGTATGAGACCTGGTGATACTATACCAACAGTATCTCAAGATGGTAGTCTTTTATATAATGATGTAACAAATAGTGCGTTTGGTGCTCCACCAATTTGTGTTTTAAGAGTTGGTGATTTTTTCCATACAAAAATTGCTATTGATTCGATAAGTTTAAAATATGATGATGGTAAGTTTGACTTAAACCCCGAAGGTATTGGGGTACAACCAATGATTGCCAATGTTGATATTAGTTTTGCATTTATCGGAGCGCATGGATTAGCAGGTCCTGTTTCAAAATTACAAAACGCGTTATCGTTTAATTATTATGCAAATACGGAAATGTATGACGAGAGAGCGGAAGTAACTGATAATATAGATTTAAGTACTTATAACGCTCAAATTTTAAGTCAAGTTAGGGATGAATTGAACGTAGTTGATACTAAAGCTCCAAGACCTGAAATTAATAATGGAGGTGTTACTATTGGTAAAACTTTAACAAATGTCTTGAACATAGACACTTCACAAACAACAGGTACAATTGAATATAAAGATGTAATGACTGAATTTGTTAATACTACAAAATCTTATTTTGAAAATATTACATCAACTTTAACTAAAGTTAATGACAATTTTTTACTTGGAGGACTTCAGATTTTTACAAAAGATAGAAAATATACTGAAGGGTATTTTAATAGTTTAGGTGGTAATTTATCAAATACTGCGAACATTTATGGTTATTCAGATTCATTTCAAACAAAAATTCAAGATTTAGCAACTAAAACAAAAGCCGACATTGATGCCGACTTATGTCCATTATTAGCGGGTTTAAATAATGAACCATTTATTGATGTCCAAATAAGAAAAATTAAAAAACAAATTAAAACTGAAATTGATAATAGAGCTCAATTTATGGCGTATGAGTTGCAAGGATATTCGGACCAAATTTCATCTAATGAAATAACACTTGTGAGTTTAATAGATAAAATAAGTTATGTTTCTAATTCACATGACGGGTTTATTAAAAAGAATAATTCTGTAGTTGTATATAATATATCGGGAACAACCCAAGTAACCAAACCAACAAACGTATATGACACATTACAAGAATTAATTCAAGATTCTTATCTCGTAAAAGACGATTTAAATACCTATTACCAAAAATTAATAGACTTTGGGTTAATACCAACAGGTGTGTATGATTATAGTGAAAATTATACACAAGACATGTACTTACCAAATAACAATACAACGCAAAATGAAACAAGATTTTTTATGATGTTTGGTAAACCAATATGTGATGACCCAGATAAATTTGCTGATAATATTATAAATGAGGCTATACCAAACGCCAATTCAGAAGATAAAGGTAAATGGAAATTATTCTTTGATAAGAAATTAAAATCCCCTGAAACTGGACTTCAACCTATTTATTTAACTTCTAAAACAATAGTTGATAAAAAAGTAGAGGATTTTAAAACTCAATATTTTAATTCTACATTTACAAATTATAAGCCTTATAATGTAGATAAGCAAAGATTAATGTGGTATGAATCTCAGGTGCCAGCAACATCACCATATGATAGAGATTTAACAAACATTTATTCTAGTAGAAACTCATCGGGTGATAAATTTAACTTGAAAAAAAACTTTAAGTAATGGATTACTATAATAGATATAAAGATTTTTTAATTAATGGACAACAAACAGTTGTTCCGTTTTTAACTATACCATCAAGGGTAAGTGACCAACAATATCTTTATAGGACCGGTAAGAGTAGATTAGACAAAATAAGTTTTGAAAAATATGGAACACCATATTTTGGATGGTTAATTTTGGCGGCTAACCCAATGTATGGTGGGCTTGAACAAAACATCCCTGATGGAACAATTTTAATTATACCTTACCCATTAACCGCATCACTTCAAGATTATAAAGCAGCGTTAGATACACATATTTTCTATTATGGCCGTTAGACAAAAACAAAATAAAAAAATATTCATTGAAACCGAATATGATAATATAGTTGTTGTTAATCCTAATGAAGTCTATAATTCAGAAGGAAGAAATGAAGAGCGCTTGGTAGACCACGAAGATTTGGTTTATTATGCTAATTTAGAAACATTTATTATACCTAGAACAAAATTAGCGATTGGTCAAAGTTTTACTGACCCTGTTTTTAATACGACAACAATTGCAAGTTTATTTCAAGGAGAAGAAGATTTAAAAGTTAATTTTTTAAAACCACGAGGTAAATCTGATTTTGATACTAGTTGGTCTAATCAAATAACAGGTGAAGGTTCAAGACAAGGTTTAGCAATAAATCAAAACAAAGAAAAGGTAGTAAATGTTGAAGGTAGAAAAACATTTGAACGTTCTGTTGGGAATTATGAAGATACACAACTATTAGGAATAAAATCAATTAGAGTTAATATAAAAGGAACTGGTGTTCCTGAAGTTAACATCGAACTTGTTGATATACAAGGAAGGTCATTATTTGAACAAGGTGAAAATTCTCTATACTCTGCATTTTTTAATTTTCCATACCCATTATTTTATTTAACACTCAAAGGTTATTATGGAAAGGCTGTTAAATATAGACTATCACTTATGTCATTTAACGCATCGTTTGATGCTGATAGTGGGAATTATAATATATCACTAAAGTTAGTTGGTAAGTTCACTGCATTACTTTTTGATACACCGTTATCATATGCGGTTAATGCTCCAAAAATGTATAACACGCAGATAACGGTAACTGAACCTAATGGTGATAAAAGTTTTTTTAACACATATAAAGGTAGACAAAAATTAAATGAGGTTTATAAAATTTATAAAAGAAAAGGTTTAATTGCTGATAATTTTCCACATTTATCTATTGAAGACTTTGTTTTACAGGTTCAAAATTATAAAGCGGCCTTGAAAGAGGACTTGAAAAAACAAGAAGATTTTACAAAGTTAAATGATTTACAAGATTTTTCTGAAAACTTAGACAAATTAAATAAAGAAGTATATGAATATGCATTGTACAATGTTTGTGATAGAAATAGTTATTATATTGTTGGTGGAGAAATTTATTACCCCTTTAAAAAAGAAATAACATTCCAATCAAGAGAAGATTTTAAAACTAAGATTAGAGCAAGAATTCAAAATTATACAAATAATTTAAAAAATAATGCATCATTTGGTGAAGTTGGGAATGCTAAATATCAAATTAATGCTTTAATAAAGAGTGAAAAAGAAATTATTAAAAAATTAGATTTTAGTGTTTGGCAAAGTAATCAAACGGATGTAAGAGACACTTATAAGGCTAGATACGGAAGAGAACTTTCAACCACGGATAGTAACGAATACCGTAAATTTTTAAGTAATGTCCAACTTAATGCGGTGACAGAATCTAAAGTTTTAAATGAAAAAAATGAATGGGTTGAAGAAAGTCCTGATTATTTAGTTTTTGGTGATAAAAGTATTGGTGACGGGACATATGTAAAAAATTCTTACTTAGATAAATTAGACTCAATGAGAAAAAGTTTAGAAGCTAAACAAAAAATTATTGAAGATGAATTAACTAAATTTTATGCTCAACAACAATTAAAAAGCCCTGCGTCAGGTGGGTTAGGGTTTAAACCAACGATAAGAAATATTTTTGCAATTATAATGGCGGGTGCTGATGCGTTTTATCGATTAATGGATGAGACACATACGGAAGCTTGGAATGTAAAATCTAATAAAAAAAGATTGTTGGCGGTAATTCCTGAAAGTAAAAACTTTTCGGTGGATGCTCAAAAAGCATTACAAAAATCAAGCACGGAATTAAATAGTGATAATGTTGTTTATCCATGGCCACTATATTTTACATTGGAAAAACAAGATAATAACACGGAGTTATATGTTATCCAATATCCTGGAGATGCAAGATATATCCAACAAACAAATGCTTATGATTATACTATATGGCCTGAAGTTGGTTTTGTTGAGGCTTATATAAAGGCTAGTTTAGAAAAAGAAAAACCAACAAGTAATTACTCATATGATAATCCTTCTGATGTTACAAAATATGTCCCATCAAGTATAATTGAGTTTCCGTTTAAACAGGCACCATACCAAGATTTAAACGCAATTAAAATATTTTATGAAATATTTGAAAGAAGTTTCATAAGTTCACATTACGGTAACATACCAACTGCGGCAGCAACCAAAAATCAAGTTGACAAATTTTTTGGTGATATTGAAAGTTTAAATTTAAGTTTAATAGCTGAGGAAGACATTAGTATAAACCAAACTTTAAAAACATCTAAATTTACCTTATCTAAGTTAGTAGATTATATGAAATCTATTTCAAATGATGGTCAAGGTGAAAGTTGGCAGAGATACATTAGAGATTATTATAATACTGAATATTTAACTAATGAATTAAAAAATGATAATGAATTTTATTCTATTGATACTATATCTGCAAGTTCTAAAAAAATATCTGCGGATTTACCCTTAGTAAAAAATTTAAAAGATTTTTTAAAAGATAGCGAAACTTCAGTAAAAAATACATTAGATACGTATCCATTTACAGATTTAACTTGGTTAAACAATAATATGGCTAATGGGGAATCTATTGGCTCTTACGAAGATTTTAATAATACCACAAACACATATTCTTTTATTGAAGATAAAAAAATAATTGGTAGAATTGCCACTTCAGAAAATTATAATAACATAAAACTTTTTACAAATAATACTGTTTTTAATACTATATCACAACCATATCTTTCTAATGAAACGTCAGAAGAACCAACAAGTATTAATTCAAGATTATCCTTAAAAAACTATTTTGAAAATAGAAAACCAAAAAATTTATATTTAACAGAATCATATATAAACTACGGAAATAGTTATAGTGGTAATTTGGGGACATTTATTCAGACAACATCCTTACTAAATACACCTTATTTTGTTAACTCAATAATTGATGGCGTTAACAAACAAAAAACATTTAAAAAAAATCCATTCGTGGCATTGGGCTATTTGTTTTTGAATTCACTACCACTAATTACAACAAAAGAAAAAATTAAAGACTTTACGGATGATGAAACGTTAACTGATTTAGACTATTTAGCGTCTTCATTAAACAAGTTCTCAGCTATCCACCAAGTCCCATATGCTTGGGTTTTAAAATATGGTTCAATTTGGCATAGGTATAAAAATTATGTAGAAAATAAAATAGATATTTTAGATGATGTTTGGAAAGATTTTGATTATAAAACGGCTTACGACCCAACATCTGGAACAACATATAGAGATTACACAGTTTTAAATTATGAGGGACAACCATTTACCTTTAGTTTGCAAAAAGTTGAACTTAATTTCCCACCAGGATTTCCATTAATAAATGTACCAACAGACAGAATTGATTTATTCAATCTTGGATTTTATCCGGAAGTAATTAATTCAATTGAATATTATGTTAACGGTAAAGATTTAATAACGGGTTATACTAGTTCTAATTATACAGGTCTTTGTCAAACAACGGGTCTTCGTATTGGAATAAACGGTAGTGCGTCGTATTCTTTTCCTAAAGGTTTTGATACTACTAACCCTATCAGGTCTTTATCTAAAAATAATTTATATGTTTATAGGGAAGTTCCAAATACAACAGGTGCCGCTCAACCTAAAAAAATTATAATGTACCCGTCAACTGGTGGAATCCCATTTGACCAATCCATATTTGAATGTTTTAACGAAGACAATAAAATTACTGAAGATATATACGATAACAAATCTATGTATAATGGTTCAGTTAGACCTGTATGGGGTATGCCAAATTTTGGTTATTTTAATAATAGTTTAATTAAAAAACCATTACCAACTGAATATCTTAAAGTAATAAATACAAATCAGTCATTACAAAATGATTTTGATTTGGTTAATAATCAATCGACTTACTCTAAAATAGATGAAATATTTAATGTATTTGATATTGAAATATTAGATAAGATGGAACAAAAGTTTTTAACTTTTTGTAGTTTAACACCAAACGCTAAAGATTTAATTTTAAATGATGAGGTTATTACAAGTACATATACAAACCCTGGTGGTTTAACAAATGCTAATTTAAAATTATTAAAAGGGCAGGTGTCTAAAATTTTTAGTTTCCAAGATGCAACTTTCAACCAAGTGAATGAAAGTGTTGATGGAAACGAATTGGGGGTTAGTCAATTAAATAGTATATACTCAACACTAAAAGATTTTTTAAATTTTGACTGTGTGTTAAAAGTTGGTAACCCTACAAAATATGATAGAAAATTATTTGATTCTTTTTCAAACCTACAACAATTCCAAGTTACTGATAAATATACTTTTAATCCTTATCAGATAACAAGTTTACCGGGTGATAGTTCTACCGTAACTTTAATCGAAAGTATTACTAAAAATACTGAGGCTTGGAAAACGTTAAGAAAATACTTAGGGTTTTCGACAATTGAAAATATTGATTACCCAACACAAATTGACCCTGCGTTTCCATCGTTTAATGTACCAACACCAACCGCAAATACACCATCTATACAACTTAAATTTATAGGTGATTCTTCATCGTTATTTACAACGGGAACCGGTCAAGGTGAATATATAAATGTTACAAAAACAAATGGACAATATCAGGTATATCAAATAGTAGGAGACCCAAACCCAACTGCTTCATCTAAAATTAATAAGATTACATTTTATCAACCAAACACAAATATTGAAGATGAAACTAATTCTGTACAATCAACTTCAGTAAATAATTTCACAACAAACTTTGCATATGTTTGTACGGTACAAGATATAGCGCCATCAAATTATACAATGGTAGTTGAGTATTATCCAAGTGGACTTACAAATAATAAAATTAATTTAGTTGCAAATGTTTCCACATCACCTCAAAATACACAAACAACAGCACAACCAACTATTTTTACACCTATACCATATGCTTTACCTAATACTGAAAAATCATTAGTTGCTGATTTCTTTATAGATAATAATATTGATTTTACAAAAACTAATATAGAATTACTTTATCCATTAATTAGGTTATATACAGAACAAAAAAGAGTCGATTCTAATTTTGATAAAAATAAGTTTACAACTTACATCAATAATTATTTGTCAGATAGATATAACTTACAAGATAAAATGGTTAATGAAACTTTTAGTAATCTTAATGTTAAATTAAAAAATATTGAGGTGGATAACGGATTACCAAAAACTGCAATGAATGGTGATACAACCAAACTTTCACTTTATAATACTTTAAAAACATTTAATGATAAATGGATTGCTGGGTCCGATTTAAAGAGTGTTACATTATTTGAAGATTTCCTTTTTATGGATAGAGCAAATTCTGATTTAGGTAATAGTTATACCGTTGATGTTGAAAAAGTGATTAATAAAATCAACTTAGAAAAAGGACAAGACCAAAGTTTAATGTCATTAATAAGTAGTATTTTAGAAGATAATTATTTTATTTTTATGGCCATGCCATCCTATGTAAATTTTTATGGTATACAAGAGGCTTTAAAAAAAGGTGAACCGTTAGAAGATAGTGAAATCGGTAATTCTATTTTTGGAACATATCTTGAAGTTGATTACACTGAGTCAAGTCCTAAATTTTTATGTTTATATGTTGGTAATCCTTCTGAATATCCTAAACCTAAAGAGAATACTTTTAATAGATTTGGTGATGATAGTTTTGATTTAAGAACCCCCGATAACCAACTAAGAAGGTCTGACCCTAAAGCAAACTATTCGTTTAATAATAAAGTTGTTGGTTTTGCTGTTGATTTTGGAATAAGAAATCAAAACATATTTAAAAGTTTAAGTTTAGATATGTCTGAAATGAAAAACACATCAGAATCATTCCGTGTATTTGCTGATATGGGTAGTTCGGTTGCTGGTGATAAAGTTGGACAACAATCACAATCTTTATATAGTATATATAAGTCAAGGTCGTATACTTGTGGAGTTACATCTATGGGTAATGCGATGATACAACCGACAATGTATTTCTTATTAAGACACGTCCCAATGTTTTATGGACCTTATTGGATAACGGAAGTTAATCATAATATTTCTGAAAATGGTTTTGATACCGACTTTAAAGGAACAAGAATACCAAAATATTCATTACCTAAAGTTGATAATCTTTTAGCATCTGTTAATCGAGATGTGATAAGTGAAATTAAATCAATTGCCGCAAAAGACAAAGTTCCTAAGACACCAGCTGTTTTAGAATTGGAAAAACAATTAAGTGAAAATCCAAAAATAACAACACTTGCAAGCCCTCAAAATAAATGTACAACTAGTGCTCAGTTTACATCAATTCCTTTTGTGGACTTGATACAAACTACATTTACTGTGGACGAAGTAGTTCCAATTATTAAATCGGTTACTAGTGATGTTAATATGCAAGCACTACTTCTTGGGTTAATACAGATAATGCCATCAACATCTTTGAATAATGGAGTTTATAATTGTGTAAATAATAACCCATATGAAGTTAGCACCTCTAATGTCTTCAAAGGTAATCTACCTAGTTTAATAACTGCACAATCTTGTGTCTTGTTAAGTAAAGATGTATCGAAACCATTAGTTAAATTTGATAATTTACAAAAATCCGTAGAGTTTCTTAATTCATTTATGACAAGCCCAATCAATATGATTCCCGAACTTGTGAGTTTAAATCCTGATACGGATTTAAATAAAAGTTATGGTAAAGCGCTTTTACAATTAGCATTTACCACTTGGTTGACGCCTTTATTTTATGGTTCAACTACACCATTATCCCCTCTTCAAATTAGAGATAACACAATAAAAGCATATGAAGGTGAAAATGTAAATGTAAATGGAAAAGACGTACCAGCATATCAAGTATCTGTTGAAATATTCACTAATGCGTATGAACTTGTTAATAAATAACAATAACGATATATTTATATAATAAAAAAACATGGATATGAAAGCACTTTTAGATGATTATCTTAAAAAAGATACAAGAATTACAAAAAGGGATAGTGGTAATGGTTACCAAGAAGTTTGTGATTTAGATACAGGCGATTGTTATACTATTAGAATGAAAGACGGTCTAATTGAAAGAGTTGACAATACTCTTAAAACAAATAGAACATTAAAAGTTGAAACACCGCAAGGAGTTAAAACATTACTAAACGGGTAAAGATTAATTAAAATGAATTTAGAAAAAAAAATATTAGAAGAGTTAAAAAGATTCAATCAAATTAATTCTTATATATTAAATGAACAACCTGAAGTTCCGGCACCCGAAGGAGATGTTCCACCAGCACCTGACGCGGCTCCACCGGCAGGAGAAACTCCACCGGCAACTGACGCGGCGGCACCAGCGGGCGATGTTGCTCCGGCAGGAGATGCGGCACCAGCGGGTGAAGCAATACCTGAACCTGTTGATGTAGAAAATGACCCTGATGTTGAAGAAGTTGGGGCTGAAAAAACTGAAGATGAAGATGCGGAAGAAATTGATATTACTGACCTAGTAACTTCACAACAAGAAATTCAAGCAAAACAAGATGAGTTTATGGACAATATGTTTTCTAAATTAGATGATTTAGCATCAAAATTAGAGAACATGGACCAAATCATGACTAAGATAAATGACTTAGAAGCTAAATTTGATAAGTATAGAGAGAAAACACCTGAAGAGAAATTAATGTTACGTTCTTTAGATTCTTACCCTTACAATCAAAAACTAACAGATTTTTTTCAAGATAAAGAGGAAGAGATGGAGAAAACAGGAAAAAATGAATATGTATTAACTTCAGATGAAGTTGAAAATTTTTCACCAAACGAAGTTAAAAAAACATTTAACATTTACGATACTGAGGAGTAAAAAAATTGAATTTTGTACTAGTATTAATACTATAAATTAAGGGGTGTTTACCCCTTTTTTTATTTGACAAACTTGAATATTCACCTATATTTGTTGTAGATAAAAGAGTAATAATTAAAAATTTATTTATGGCAAATTCAGTATTAGATTCAGTACTAGCACAGTACGAAAAGAACTCAACATCGACGGGTTCACAAAAATCAAACATTTCACAAGAAGACAGATTGAAGAAGTATTTCTCAGCAATCCTTCAGAAGAATGAAAAATCCGCATCACGAAGAATTCGTATCCTACCTACAAAAGATGGTTCATCCCCTTTTGTTGAAGTTTGGTATCATGAAATTCAAGTAAACGGACAATGGGTTAAGTTGTATGACCCTGACAAAAACGACAACGAACGCTCACCTTTGACTGAAGTTTATAATGAACTTATTTCAACAGGTAGAAAAGAAGACAAAGAATTGGCATCACAATACCGTTCACGTTTATTTTACATTGTAAAAGTAATTGACCGTGACAACGAACAAGATGGTGTTAAATTTTGGCGATTTAAACACAACTACAAACAAGAAGGGGTGTTAGATAAAATTCTTCCTATTTGGAAAGCTAAAGGTGATGTAACTGATGCTGATAAAGGTCGTGATTTAATCATCGAACTTACAAAGGCAAAAACACCACAAGGAAAAGAGTATACCGTTATTCAAACAATCATGTATGATGACCCACAACCGCTACATGAAGATAAGGGAATTATGGAAGGATGGCTCCAAGATGAACTTACATGGAATGATGTGTATTCAAAAAAACCCGTAGAATATTTAGAGGCAGTTGCAGTTGGTGAAACACCAATGTGGTCATCTGAACTTAAAAAATATGTTTACGGTGAAGCAGCTGAAATTTCACTTGGAGGGGCAAAACAAGAAACACCAACTCCTGTTGACCCACAAGCAAACGAAGAACCAGCAGAAGATTTGCCATTCTAAATTTAATTAAGCATGGATACTTTTAAACATATTGTGTCCATGCTTTTTTTTTATAAACAAATTAAAAAGACAAAATGAAACCAGTGATTGCAGAAAAATTAAAAGAAGCGTTAGTTAAAAAATATGAAGCAGAGATTGCTGACGCAGAAGCAAGACTTTATGTTTATTTCACAAATCCTGTTGGGATTGGTGAACATCCACAACACACAGAAGAAATGGATAA
>JACCDP010988661.1_pt1 | contig 20244 bp, 20 predicted proteins | sample 7445841 | NCBI WGS metagenome assembly JACCDP01 (sample SAMN15323441, study PRJNA562643) | freshwater metagenome | isolation source: river surface water | place: USA:Blue River Watershed | collected 2017-08-17
ACTATAAAACAGCCTTTGGATTTCAATCCCATGCATATGCCGGATTAGAAACAGGATTGAGAGATAGGGTTTCTTATGTGCTAAAACAAGATAAAATCCGTTTGGTATTAACCACAGCTTTGAACAGTCAATCGCCAATTGGAGAACATGTAAAAAAACACGGTGATGGCGTAAAAGTAATTGCTTTATGGGTTGATGATGCAAGAAAATCATGGGAAGAAACAACTTCCAGAGGAGCCAAATCGTTCATGGAGCCTACAGTGGAAAAAGACGAGCATGGGGAAGTTGTAAGGGCAGGAATTTATACCTATGGCGAAACAGTTCACATGTTCGTGGAAAGAAAAAATTATAATGGAATTTTCCTACCTGGTTTTCAAAAGTGGGAATCGGATTATAATCCTTCCGCTACAGGGTTGAAATTCATTGACCATATGGTTGGTAACGTAGGGTGGGGAGAAATGAATACTTGGGTAAAATGGTACGAAGATGTAATGGGATTTGTAAACTTTTTGTCGTTTGACGACAAACAAATTCATACGGAATACTCGGCTCTTATGTCTAAAGTAATGTCCAATGGTAATGGAAGAATCAAATTTCCGATCAACGAACCTGCCGAAGGAAAGAAGCGCTCTCAAATTGAAGAATACCTTGATTTTTATGAAGGCCCAGGCGCACAGCATATTGCCGTAGCCACGGATAACATTATCGACACGGTAAGGCAGTTGCGTTCACGAGGTGTAGAGTTTCTTTCAGCGCCACCAAAGGCTTATTACGATGAAGTTCCTGCGCGTCTTGGGGAACATATGAGTATTATGAAAGAAGATATTAGTGAGTTAATGTCATTGGGGATTTTAGTAGATGCCGATGAAGAAGGTTACTTATTGCAAATATTTACAAAACCCGTTGAAGACAGACCGACTTTGTTTTATGAAATTATTCAACGAATGGGAGCGAAAGGCTTCGGTGCTGGTAATTTTAAAGCATTATTTGAATCTATCGAACGCGAGCAAGAAAAAAGAGGAACATTATAATTCCCTTTATCCGATTAAGAAAAACAGTCGAACTATCGGCTGTTTTTTTTGTTAGCTTATTAATTTTACTAAAAATACTGTATATTTGCACCCACTAAAACGGAGGTTGTAGCTCAGTTGGTTAGAGCGTCGGATTGTGGTTCCGAAGGTCGCGGGTTCGAGACCCGTCTTCCTCCCTTGGAAAGGCTGCTGAAAAGTAGCCTTTTTTATTTTACGTAATCTTGCTTTTGAACCAACATGTATTGGTCATTTTCCATTTTAATATAACCGTAATCATAACAGAAATAGTACTGAGCTCCTTTCTGAGTCTTATAAATGTTGGTGAAATAATGAAAATTAAAACCCATTTCGGCTAATGAAATTCCATCGACAGTAATCTTTCCATTCGGGTTCATTGCTGCAAGAATTCGTCTGTTTTTTCTCAAAATAGCATTGATACGCCTTACAGAGGCATTAGCGTCCTCATTCTTTTTATTATTGAATGAATTTCTGCAAGAGTCACTACAAAATTTCTGATCTTTTCTTCCTCTTAATTTATGTCCACATTCTTGGCAATTCCTTTCCATGTATCGTATTGTACAACACAAGATTAACAAGAATTAACAGCAAAAACAACCTTTTAGCGCCCAAACATTAAGAAATTTGTTGTCAATCCTTATACATATGTTGGAAACGTCAGAACAATCAATAAATCCCGCGGAATCTTTGCGGCAACTTTCGGAGGAAATTAAACTGGAATTAATTGGAATAGATAAATTAAAATCTGAAATTTCACGCGTCATTATAGGTCAGGATAAAATGGTAGATAGTTTAATTATTGCCCTCCTCACCAATGGTCATGTTTTGTTAGAAGGAACGCCAGGATTGGCCAAAACACTAGCTATTAAAACCTTATCTGAATCGATAGATGCATCGTTTAGCAGAATTCAATTTACACCTGATTTGCTTCCTGCAGATTTAACAGGAACGATGATTTATAAACAAAAATCAGAAGTATTTGATGTAAAAAAAGGACCCATATTCGCGTCTTTTGTTTTGGCTGACGAAATTAATCGTGCACCCGCAAAAGTTCAAAGTGCGTTGTTAGAAGCAATGCAAGAGCGCCAAATTACGATTGGCGATCAAACTTTTTCTCTACCGGATCCATTCTTGGTGTTGGCAACTCAAAATCCTATTGAACAAGAAGGAACATATCCTCTTCCAGAAGCTCAAATAGATCGGTTTATGTTAAAAATAAATTTAACCTATCCTTCGCCATCAGAAGAGAAACTGATTATTCGTCAAGCGATTCAACCGGAAGGTGTCGACAAAGTTTCAAAAGTCATGACAACAAAAGATATTTCCAGAATGCGCGAATTGGTTCGAAAAGTTTATTTGGATGAAAAAATAGAACAATATATCGTGAATATAATTTCTGCTACCCGTTCTCCTGAACGCTATAATCAAAATGGAATGTTGGTGTATGGTTCTTCTCCAAGAGGTAGTATTAATTTAGCCCTTGCAGCGAAAGCATTTGCATTTTTGAAAGGACGTTCTTTTGTTATTCCTGAGGATATTCGTGCAATGGCTGTAGATGTTTTGCAACACCGAATAGGATTATCTTATGAGGCAGACGCTGAACGTATTACTTCAAAACAAATTATTGAACGATTAGTTAGTGTGGTGGATGTTCCATAAGGTCGTAAATGGATAAAAAGACTCTTTTCTCTAAACTTCGAATTCTAAACCTAAAACCTCGATTTAGATCAAGTAATCGTCATGTTGGCAATGCACGTTCCACAATCAAAGGTACGGGTATGTCCTTTTCCGAAGTACGTGAATATCATTTTGGCGATGAGGTTCGAACAATTGATTGGAATGTTACTGCGCGTTACAATGTTCCTCATGTTAAGATTTTTGAAGAAGAAAAAGAACAACATTTTTTGATTGTATTAGATAGTTCTACGTCGAATATGTTTTCCGAAAATGGTGTTTCGAAATGGGACAAACAAATCGAAGTAGCTTCGATGATAGCCTTTACGGCTTGGAAGCAAAATGACCATTTTGGATTGTTGATTTTTTCCGATGAAATTGAACAATACATTCCATTTTCAAAAGGTAGATTGCATTTTTATGCGACAATAGATAAATTGCTGACGTATAGACCGGGAATTACCAGAACGAGCTTGGAGATACCTTTCGAATGGCTTTCTAAAGAAAAGTTACCGCGTTCAACCATTTTTTTTGCGAGTGATTTTTTATCAAATCTTTCAATTTCTGATCAGGTAAAAAGAGTAGTTTTTCGACATAAGCTGTTTTTCATTTGTGTGCGAAACAAAGAGGAGGAAGTTCTTCCTGATGTTGGATGGGTGCAAGTTGAAAATTTTGAATCGGGAAGAAAGACATGGTTAAATACTTCCTCTGAGAAAACTCGTTTTTTATATCGTGATTTTTTCGAAAAACAAACAATTCAGTTGGATCAATTATCTGTCAATAATGGGATAAAATGGAAAAAGCTTTTTACAGATGAAAATACTTATCAACTGTTAAATTCACTCTATCAATAGTTTATGAAAGTAGTTTTGCTCTTTCTTTTTTTTCCGTTCATTCTGTTTGCTCAAGAGGTTGAGGTATTTACTAATGTAGATTCCCTAAAGGTGGGAATTCCTTTTAAATTGACCTATCGTGTGAAATTGAACGGAACTTTTCCATGGAAAGAGAAATCATCAAAAGTGTTTCCGGCCTTTTCCCTTGAAAATCCAAAGGATTCTTGTTATGTTGAATTGGTAAAGGAGGAACGAATAAAGGATTTAGTGGGCTGGCAAAAATATGAAATGACACTTATTCCTTGGGATACCGGTACGGTTGTATTAAAAGAAACCAAGTATTCTCTTGGAGATAGTACAGTCACATTTTCATCGGATACGGTTTTTGTATCTACCGAATTGATTGATGGTTCCAACGATATTATTGACATTCGAGAGAAATTTATCGACTCAAGTAAAAATTCCAATAACGACGAACAAAAAAACAATTGGATTTACTGGGTTTATCTATTTTTAGGCTTAGGGCTCTTGAGTGCTTTACTCTATTGGGTTATAATAAAAAGGAAAAGGAAATCACGTGAATCATTGTTGAAGACACCAAAGGAACGAGCATTAAATGAATTGGAAAAACTAAAGAATGCTAGAACTTGGGAGACAAATCAAAAGGAATATTACGATAAGTTATCATGGATTCTCAGAACTTATATTACGGAAGAATTTCTTGTTAATCTGATGGATAAAACCACAAGCGAAACGAAGGTATTGTTAAAAACAATGGGATTGAATGCTTCAATAGTAAAAGAAATTGAGGAAATACTCAACAGCGCTGACTTGGTAAAATTCGCCGCATCGTCCTCGAGTCATATTTTTGCACAGGAAAAATTAGAGACGTGTGTTGCCCTTATCGATACACTGAAAAAAAATGATCAAAATGTGGGGTAATTGGAATATCAACCCTTGGAGTTACAGTTATTTTGAACCATTTTTTCTTTGGTTATTGTGCCTATTACCTATTATTGGATGGCTTTTGTTTCGAAAGGAATTTTACAGAAAAGCAGATCTCCCATTTTCCGTCCCTTCCTTTTTTCAAAAAAGAATAGAAAATAGATCGATTGTTTGGGTGAGAAGAATTCTCATACTATTGAAATTGAGTGTATTTGCTTTATTTTTATTCATTTTAGCCAAGCCTTTTCGTTGGAAGGATATGCAAATTCATCCGGATAATTATGCATTCGGAATTGACATTATGTTGGCGATTGATGTGTCTTTGTCCATGCAAGCCAAAGATTTTAATCCAAACCGTTTACAAGCGGCAAAAAATGTGGCTTACGAGTTTATTGAACAACGAGAAGGAGATAGAATTGGATTTGTTGCTTACGCTGGAGAAGCTTATTCTGCGTGTCCACCTACACGTGATTATGTCCAGTTAAAGTCAAAAATTCAAGAGGTTAATGGCTTTGAAATGGAGCAGGGAACGGCTATTGGCACAGGTCTCGGGACAGCCGTTCTCCAATTAAAAAATGATACACTTAAATCTAAGGTTATTATTTTATTAACCGACGGAATGAATAATGCGGGGCAATTGAGTCCATTAGCAGCGGCAGAATTAGCAAAAAGTAAAAATATATGTGTTTATACTATCGGTATTGGTTCAATGGGAAAAGCTTTAACACCGGTAGTTACTCCTTTTGGATTGAATTATGAATATCAAGAGGTAGAAATTGATGAAAGTACGCTTAAATCTATTGCCTCCCAAACCGGGGGAATGTACTTCAGGGCAACTGATCAATCGAGTTTATCAGAAATTTATGAAAGAATTGATCAGATGGAGAAACAGAAAATGGCAGATAAGATGAGTCAAATAGATCCTCCTACCACACCAAATGCATTTCTAAATTGGTTGTTATTTTTGGTGATGTTGATATTTGTAATGGAATTCGGCTTATTTACCTTTCAACGAAACCGAGGATGAATAGTTTGAAATACATATATCTAAGAATTATTGCTTTACAGGCGATGATTTGGATTTTTATGCTTCTACTCTTTTATTTTTTTGGTGGTTTTGATGCAGATCCAAAGTGTTATTTTGTTCATCCAAGTTACCTTGTTCTACTCGGCTTGTTTCTTCCTTTTTCTCTTGTTTTCGGTTGGGCAATTTATAAAACGAATCAGTTGAAGTGGGGGAGAGAAAGTATAATTGGAATTTCTACGTCCTATATGTCCGTCCAATTGTTGCTCATGAGTTTAGTTTGGTACGCCATAGTTATAGCAGCAGCCATGCCAATTTATGGTAAAGAAAAAGCCATGTCATCAAAATCAAATCTTGAGCTAATTATTTGTCTTGATATTTCTAAATCGATGAATGTTAAAGATATGGAAGGGAGCTCACGTTTAGATGTTGCCAAACGAGTTATTAGCTCTTTACTTTCGAAATCTTCGGGAGAACAAATTGGCCTCTGTATTTTTGCAGGAAATGCAATTCGTGAAATTGAACTTACTCGCGATTATCAACTTATTAGAACTGTGGTTTCCAATGTTGAAAGCGAACTTATTGAACCGCAAGGGACAGACATTGCCGCAGCATTTCAACAGGCCAAGGAAATGTTCAGTTCAAACGTCATTAACAAGTCAGTATTGATGATTACGGATGGAGAAAATCACGAATCGGATAATCAGGACAGCGAGATTTACAAGGAAATACTATCAAAGGATATTAAAACGTGTATAGTTGGACTAGGATCTAGCACAGGTGGACCAATACCTTCGCGGTCAACAGATAACGATGCCTCAAACCTAATGGACGATAATGGAAACGAGTGGATTTCCAAACTTGACCAAGAATCGATAAAACAACTTGCCACATCAACAGCTGGTAGTGCTATTATTTCTTCGGAAGCATATCCGGATATTGAAGCGATATTAACACAAATTAACCTCATGAAAAGAGAGAATTCTCGAACTTTGGACGTGGATGTGGAAGCGATGCGTTACAAGTGGTTTGTGTATGCTGCACTCATTGCTTTTTGCACGTTGTTATTATTACCTGTAATATGGAAAAAGTAAGTTTAGTATTCTTTTTGTTTTTGTCCTCAGCTTTTTTTGCTCAAAATAAATCTGAACTATTGGATAAAGCTCAAGAAGCTTATGCTAATAAAGATTTCGAGGATGCACTTTTTTATTACCAAAAACTAGATTCTTTATCGGGTCGAAAAGGAGATTATGCTGAAGAAATGGCTCAAACTTTATATCGACTGAAAAAATTTAATGAAGCACGGAATGCATATTCAGATAAAAAGACTAATACTTCAGATGCCGATATTGATTATAACGTAGGAAACACATTTTACAACGAAGGAAAATTCCAAGATGCAATAAACGCCTACAGAGATGCTCTTAGAAAGAATCCGAATGATGCGGAGGCAAGGCATAATTTATCTATGGCGATGCGAAAGAATAGAAATGAACAAAAAAAACCTAAGGACAAGGAAGAGAAAAATAACGACGACAAAAACGATCAAAATCAATCAAACAATAAAGATCAGCAAAAGAAAGAAGATAAAAAAGATCAGAATCAATTAGATTCAAAATCGAAAAGACAGGATGCAAACCAGGGTAAAGAAAAGCCTGTGCCACAGGAAAAAAGTCAAGAATTATCCAATAAGGATATTGAGAAAAGAAAAGTGGATAAAATGCTAGAGAATTTAGCGATAGAAGAAATGAAAACCAAGAGTAAAGTAAACAACGCCAAAGGAAAATCAAGGCGTATTTCAAAGCCATGGTAGCAAGAATATTCATAGTTTCAATAGTTTTATTTTCAGCCTTATTTGGTTGGGGACAATCTCTTCGTTTTGAAATAAATTCTACTAAAATTTCAGTTGGAGAGCGAGTAGAACTTAAGGTGATATCTGACATTAATGGATCTATAGATATCAAAACGCCTAAAACCTTTCATTATGGCACGGCTGAACAATCAAGTATGCAACAACAACTTGATCATTCTGGTAGGTTAACAGTTCAAATGAGCTACATTAGAGATGGCTATTTTGATGCTCCGGGAAACTTTGTTTTAGGACCGGTAACACTCAAATCAGGTAAGAAATCTGTAACATCCAATACCATAAATGTCGTTGTAACAAAAAATCCTGCTAATAATCCAAGTAGGGGGACATCCTCATATAGCGAACGTGAGTTGAAAAAACCTGCATTTGGAGTTGTAGAACCAAACAAAAGTAAAATATATGAAGGGGAATCAGTAGTATTACAAGCAAAGGTGTTGGCTATATTGTTCCCAGATAACATGAACCGCTATAGGGCTTATGCTATAGATGGAAGTGTTTCTAATTATGAACTTGGAAATCCTGAACAAATTAATAGTTCAAAAGAACAAATTGCCGGGTTTGAATGGAATACCTTCACATTCGATCGAAAGGTACTTTTTTTTGATAAAAAGGGGACTTATAAAATAAAGCCGTTCGATATTAACTTAGAAATAGATTTTGGATATTTAGGTGTAAGGTCTAATTCTCCTTCAATTGAAGTTATCCCTCTACCTGCAAATAAACCCAAAGACTTTATTGGATTAGTGGGGGATATACAATTAGCATTTAATGTACAATCAAAACCAATTAAAAAAGGGGATATTTTAACCTTTAAGATTGAACTGAAGGGTAAAGGTAATATTCAAAATGCTTTGGTTCCTTCTGTTAATGTTCCTAAGGGATGGCAAGAATACGCTGCTCCAAAGCCAACATCGCGCTATACCTTTACCGAAGCTGGAGCAGAAGGGTCGTTGGTGTACGAATATGCTTATAAATGTGTGGAAGATAAACCTTCAAATTGGGAAGCTATCACACTTAGCTATTTTGATCCTTCCAATGGAAAATATAAAACCCTTCAAACAGATCCGATCGTTTTCAATGAAGCAGGTGTTTCAATGGCAAAAAATCAAGAAAGTAAGGGAGACACGAAGGAAATGTCTAAAACCTCACTGATTCAAAATGCTTCAAATGAAACAGAAACCGATTCTCCTTTCAAAAGTCCAATATTATGGTTAACCTTAGCGTCTATTGTTGCATTTGCTTTTCTCATAGGTGTCATCGGAAGACCTAAATTCAGAAAGAAAAAGTTCTCTTCGTTAGATTACAATAAACCTTATATTGCTCCCTGGTCCTTGGTGGAATCAGACATAGAAAAGGCCTTGAAATCTTTTGGTTTGGGAGATAAAAGTGATGCTGTTCAATATTTAGAAAATGCAGTTTCAAAGTCAATAAGCATCAATTTAGAAGTGGATTACCGAGAAGTTTCAACAGCATTATTGGTGCAATCTTTTTTAGACAAATCAACAAATCAGGAACTTAATCAAAAAATTAACGATTTCTTTTATCAAGCCCAATTGTACCGTTATGGATACGGAATATCCGAAGATGAGTGGAAAAATATTCATGATTTATCAATGGAAGTGATAGCAATTTTGAAAAAGTAAACAAATTATTTAATCAATCAATTCATTTTAATTTTCATTAAATCAGTGGGTTTAATCATTGGTTTGTAACGATTGTGAAAAAAAACAGTTAAAAACCCAACCTTTTTCTATTGTATTACGTTAAAGCAAAACTAGAAACTCGAATAACAAGAAATGAGACAATTAAAAATTGCAAAACAAGTAACGAATCGTGAAACCGATTCATTGAACAAGTATCTTCAAGATATCGGCAAAGTTGATTTAATTACGGCAGATGAAGAAGTGGATTTAGCTAGAAGAATTCGTCAAGGTGACAGAGCTGCGCTAGAGAGACTTACCAAAGCCAACTTACGATTTGTAGTATCTGTTTCTAAGCAATATCAGAATCAAGGCTTAGCGCTTCCTGATTTAATAAACGAAGGTAACGTTGGATTAATTAAAGCTGCTGAACGTTTTGATGAAACGCGAGGATTTAAATTTATATCTTATGCTGTTTGGTGGATCCGTCAATCAATCTTACAGGCATTGGCAGAGCAAGCAAGAATTGTTAGATTACCATTAAATAAGATAGGAAATATTAATAAAATCAATAGAGCCTATTCGGAATTAGAGCAGAAATTCGAGAGACCTCCTTCTGCGGATGAACTTGCTGAGTTTTTAAATTGCTCTACTGAAGAAGTGAAACAATCTTTGTCCCAAAATGGTCGTCATGTTTCTATGGATGCACCACTTGTTGAAGGAGATGAGTCGTCGTCTAGTATGTACGATGTGATGTCAGGAGATTCGTTGCCTTCGCCAGACAGTAACTTGGTTTTAGAATCTTTAAGAAGAGATATTAAAAGTTCTCTTACTACTTTAACTCAAAGAGAAAGTGATGTAATTAGTATGTTTTATGGCTTAGAAGGTAAGGCTCCGATGTCTCTTGAGGAAATCGGCGATAGATTTGATTTGACACGAGAAAGAGTGCGACAAATCAAGGAGAAAGCAATAAGAAGACTTAAGCATACTACAAAAAACAAAACACTTAAAAGTTATCTAGGATAATTTTCAATTTGTTCAGCAACCACCACACCACTCATGCTGAACAGTTTGGAATCTTTAAAGGTCGTGAATAGCGACCTTTTTTTATTACATAGGATCAACATCAATTACAATTTTAACACTTTTATTTACTGGCTTTTCGTAAAAATCGTGAATTATTGCTTGGAGTTTTTCTTTTACCTTTTTTTCAGGTGCTCCTCGTTCTATTTTGAGTTTTATTTCTTTTAAGTATAAATTCTGAATTCTCTTAATAATTGGAAATTCTGGACCAAGCACACGTTCTTTGAAATATTGACGCATGGTTTGAGCAAGTTCTGAAGCTGATACCTCAAGTTGAGGTTCTTGTGAATGCTTTAGCGTAATATTTATGACCTTGTAATAAGGAGGGTAAAAATAATTCTCCCGTTCTATTTTTTCGTGTTTGTAGAATGATGGGTAATCATGTTGCATGACATGTTGTAAAACCCAATGGTCCGGATCCCCCGTTTGAATAATCACTTTCCCTCTTTTCGCTTTTCTTCCTGCTCGACCTGCCACCTGTGATATCAGTTGATAGCTACGCTCATATGCTCGAAAATCGGGTCTATTCAATAACATATCTGCGTCGAGAACACCAACTAATCCTACGTTATCAAAATCCAAACCTTTGGTTATCATTTGAGTACCAACGAAAATGTCAATTTTCCGCTCTTCAAATTCATTCAACAAAAGTTGATAGGCATTTTTACTGCGCGTGGTATCCAAGTCTAACCGCTTAATTGTTTTTTCGGGAAAGAGAAGTGCCAGTTCATCTTCAATTTTCTCAGTTCCAAAACCAATCATTTTAAGTCGATTGCTTCCACAAGCCGGGCAGGCACCCATTGGATTGGTTACGAAGCTACAGTAATGACATTTCAAGTGATTTCCGTGCTTATGATAGGTTAATGAAACATCACAGTTCGTACATTTCGGAGTCCAGGAACAAACTTCACAAGCCCACTGAGGTGTATAACCTCTCCGGTTTTGAAAAAGAATGATCTGCTCACTTCGCCCCAGGGCTTCCTTCATTTCTTCCAATAAAAAAGAACTTATGTGGCCATTCATACTTTTAAGACGTCGTTCACGTTTTAGGTCGGCAATCAATACCTCTGGCATGCTCAAACCTTTGTAACGTTCGTATAATTTAACAAAACCATACCTGCCTTCTGTTGCGTGGTAATAGCTTTCCATTGCTGGTGTTGCGGAGCCTAAAAGGACTTGACAATTGTGCATTTTTCCCAACACAATTGCGGCATCTCTTCCGTTATAGCGCGGCGATGGGTCATATTGTTTAAACGAACTTTCATGCTCCTCATCAACGATAATAAGTCCTAAATTTTGAAATGGAAGAAAAACAGAGGAGCGTGCCCCTAAAATAATTCTGTATTGATCTAAGTTGTTTTCAAAAACTTTATTCCAGATTTCTACTCGCTCGTTTTGATTAAATCTCGAATGATATACTCCAACTTGCTCTCCGAAATACGCAGAAAGTCTCGTAATCAGTTGAGTAGTGAGAGCAATTTCAGGAAGTAAAAAGAGTACTTGTTTTCCTTGATCAAGATACTCTTGAATGAGTTGCACATAAATTTCTGTTTTTCCTGATCCGGTAACCCCGTGAAGCAGACAAATTTTTCCTGGATGTTCAAAATAAGTGCGAATTTCTTCTAATGCAACCTGTTGTGGTTCTGTTAACGTTGGAATTTCTTTATTTTGACCAGAATTTAAATGGATTCGATCAATTTGAAAGCGTTCTTGGTAAATAAAACCTTTCTTTTCGAGTGAAGAAAGCACAGAGGCGCTTCCAATTTCTAGAACTTTTTGCTTCGAAACGGGCATGTTTAGCCCCCCTTCATCTGTTTTAAGCTTCAACAAATGTATCAATAGTTCCACTTGCTTTGCGCTTCGCGCATCTTGTTCGAGTTTTGAAATTGCTTCACTAAGTTTATTTTCATCCAAAAATTCATCAGACAACATGATACAAGTGACTGTTTTTGGAGTGTATCTGTCTTGAATGGATTCGTGCGTAGTGACAATGTTTCGCTCAATCAAGCGCTTGATCATCCCGTGTATAGACTTAATTCCTAGTAATGATGAGAGTTCTTTTAGATCACATTCATCTCGGTTTTCTAGTATAGAAATCAATTCTTCTTCTTTTTCAGAAACATAATCTAGTTCCTTAACATAACTTGGATGCAATAGAATTTTAGTTTCGCTTGCCAATTTAAAATTAGCCGGAAGTGCTGCGTTCATAACATCACCGATCGGTGCCATGTAGTAGGAAGAAATCCATTGCCAGAAAGTATATTGTAAGGAAGTAATTATCGGTGTTTCATCGAGAAGATGTTCAATGTATTTAGCTTGATAAAGGGACGGAACTTCTTGGTGAATTCTTGTGATAATTCCCGTTTGTAACTTGTTCTTTCCAAATGGTACGATTACCCTAACGCCAAATTGAATGTTATCGTTTAATTCAAAAGGAACACGATACGTAAATTCTTGATGAATGGGAACGGGAAGAATTACATCCACAAAAAAGGTAATACGCTCGCTCATGTAAGAATTACCCTTTTATCTATTATTGGCAAGCGAACGCTTCCTCTTGGTTCACAACGTTATCTCCCGGATGGTTAGAACAAAATAATAACATTCCTGTTTTTGGTCCTAGGCAAAGTTCCCGTGTGCTTTTCTTATCAATAGCGCGTATGTAAGCTTGCTGAGGTGACGTGTAAAAAGGTTTGTAAACTCTTAATGTTTGACGAGAAGAAAAAATCCCTAGAACATTACCTCCATTATTAATGGTCAAATTGGTGTACGAGGGTTTTGATTGTGCTAAACTAGAACTTGGTCTATTCACTACAATGTAATTGTATAAATCTTCTGATCCACCTGTAAATGTTATCCACATACCTTTGAATGTGCGCTTATCTATGGAAGGGTTCGAAGTTTTATTTGCTGCAATGAGGTCGTAGAAAGTCGCTCCAAGTGCAGAGAATGTTTTGCTGCTGTTTGGTAGTACATCTGCCTCACCTAAAAGCCAATTAAAAGATTTCACCGAAACATTTGTTCCTTCATGCTCATAAAATTCAACATCCAAATTTGCGTTTAAGACAAATGAGTTTCCTGTATTCGAAGCAGTAACTCCTGTTGAAATATATTCAGCTGGGTCATCTGCAAATTTAAATGTAAAGTTTTGTGACGTAGCAGGACTTGTAATTCCTCTAACCAATTCTGTTTGTCCGCTTACGGTATATTTTCCTCCATCCACAACAACGGATAATTTGTAAACTCCAAATCGATTTAAAGAAGATTGTTGTGGATCTGTTGATGTTTGAATGGATTCATTTATTCCTGTTGGTAAGGTTTTGAAGTAATAAACTTTTTCTTGAGGAGCATAAAATACACCATTTGTATCTTTAGTATTTACCAAAGTGTCTCTTAAAACCCAAGTTCTACTTAAATTCCCATCAAGGTACTCACTAACCGTAACTTCCACGTCGTCAAAATAATTGGAATCTGGAATTTGAGCGATGTCTAAAGCATTTCCTGGACCAATGAATGCTCTGTTCACTTTTATATAGTGGAGGGAATCAGCTTGATCAAGTAAACCATATACAACAACAGTTTCTTTAAATGCACCCTGAAAATCAATTTTTTCGTTGCAGCTACTTAAAGCAACCAACCCAACAAATAAGCAAAGGAGTATTTTCATATTATTTTTCAATTGCGAGAAGTTCTACCTCAAATACAAGCGGCATGTATGGTTTTATTGCACTTCCCGGTTGTGGGTTTGCTCCGTATGCAAGTTCTTGAGGAACATAAAATTTGTATTTAGAACCAACCGACATCAATTGAAGCCCTTCAGTCCATCCCGCGATAACTTGATTTAATCCAAAGGTAGCAGGTTCTCCACGTTTTACAGATGAATCGAATACCTCACCTTGAGGTGTCGTTCCATGATAGTGCACTTTAACGCGCGATGTTGCGTTTGGTTTAGGACCTTTACCCTCCTTCATCACTTCGTATTGTAATCCTGTTGCTGTTACCTTAACTTTTGGATTTTTCTTATTGTTCTCTAGGAAAGCAACGCCATCTTTCATTTGTTTTTCAACGTAAACCTTTCCAATCATTTCAGAAACTTTTTGACGGAGTTCTGTCTTCTTTCCTTCACTGATTCCTGATTTACCCTTGATAGCATCGGTAAAACCGTTTTCGACCATTTTTGAATTAAAAAAATCTTCTAATCCAAATTCTTTCAATTGAACGGTCAGCATGTACTTGTCAAATTTCCCTAAATAAAACGAGCCGGAATCAACAAATGAAGCATTAAAGTCTTGGCCTTTATCTCCAATTAACTTACTGATTTGTGCATTCATGGTTTTTACGGTGTTCGAATCAATTGTAATAGACTCTTTGAATCCTTTGATCAACATTTCTTTGTTTAGTTCACCGTAGAATTGGGCATTTTTTAAATTTTCAACGCGAGTTGTACCATAGAAGTAAGACATTTCATCTTTTTCGTTATCAAACTTCACGCCTGCTGATGGGCTGCTGTTCTCTTTTTCCTCAGAATTTCCACATGAGGTTAAAATGATTCCGATACTTAAAAAAGAGACTATAAAAAATTTATTCATGACTAATTAACAGATAATAATTCAACATCAAATATAAGCGCGCTATATGGTTTTATTGGACCTCCTGGATGAGGAGTTGCTCCGTAAGCTAATTCTTGAGGAATATACAGTCGGTATTTTGATCCGGTGGACATCAATTGAAGCGCTTCTGTCCAACCCGCGATCACTTGTTGCACACCAAAGGTGGCAGGCTGTCCTCGTTGTACTGAACTATCGAAAACAGTTCCGTCAATCAGTGTTCCATGATAGTGGACGCTAACGCTATCGCTTTTTGTTGGTTTTACACCTTCACCTTTAACGAGCACTTCGTATTGTAAGCCTGAAGCAGTGGTATTTACGCCTGATTTACTGGCATTTTTCCGTAAAAACAATTCACCTTCTTCTTTTGTCACTTTATGGAATTTTTCTTTTTGCAGATTTACGTACTCTTGAATAGCTGCATTTGCCTCTTGTTCTGAAAAATTTAGCTCTTGATTAGCAAATACGTGTGTAATTCCTTTTAGTAATAGGTTAGTATCCAATTCAGATAGGTCTTGAGATTTAAGACTTTGTCCAATACTAACACCAATTGCCATACTAGCTTTTTCGTGAAGGTTTAAATTAGAAAATTCCATAGGCTACGAATTTACGGATTAATTCTTGTTTCGCTATTCTAAATTCAAACTTGTAACCTATATTTTTACCTTTCGTATGCATTTTTAATGGAATTTTCATTTAAGTACGCACAGTACAGTCATTTTAATTTATTGTCTAAAAATGATCAGAAGCTCGTAGACGCTGCATTTGAGGCTATGAATAAAGCATACGCACCATATAGTGAATTTCAAGTTGGGGCTAGTGTTTTATTAGGAAATGGTCATGTTGTATTAGGGAATAATCAAGAAAATTTGGCCTATCCATCAGGATTGTGTGCGGAACGCGTGGCTTTGTTCTATGCTGGAGCGAATTATCCGAATGAAGTTGTTGATACCATTTGCATTGTAGCCAAGGGGACACTCGTTTCTAAAGAATTGCTTTTATCGCCATGTGGATCTTGTAGACAAGTTATGATCGAAAGTTCAATGCGACAATCCACTCCGATTCGAATTATCATGGTAAATCAAGACAACCGAACATTGGTAATTGATAAAGTTGAAGATCTATTGCCTTTCGCTTTTTCGAAATAAGTTTTCTTTTCAACAATTGTATAAAAAAGGAATTGTGGCACTTATATTTGTAGCCTAATTTTTTTACGAATGAATTCTTGGTTTACAGTTAAAGTGAAATACACAAAGCAATTAGAAAATGGTACGTTTAAAAGAGTATCAGAACCATACATGTTAGCAGCAATGACCTTTACAGATGCTGAAGCTCGTATTTATGAAGAGTTGGGTTCTTCCATCAGAGGAGAATTTTTGGTAACAGGAATCGCTCGCACAGATATCCACGACATTTTTCAATATGACGACTCGGAAACATGGTTCAAATGCAAAGTATCATACGATAAAGTGGACGATGAAGCCGATAAGAAGAAGACTATTACTCAGAATTTCTTGGTTTCTGCCGATACGGTTAAAGAAGCATATGAGCGAGTACAAGAGAGTTTAGGCACTTTGATGATTGACTTTAATATTACGGCCATTGCGGCATCACCAATTGTGGAAATTTTTCCGTATCGTGAAGAAGATGTGGCATCACCGGCAAAGAAAATAAATCAAGTAATTGAAGAAGTGTATGAAAATCCAACACCGAAAGGCATTGTGTTTAGTGCTTCAGGGTCAGATGAAGACGATGCACTAGAAGATGAAGCCATAGATAGCGATAGCGAGATTGAAGATAACTTCACGCAAGAAGAAGAATGAGTGAAGAATTAAAAAAACTCAGAGACGATCACAAAGATTTCTCAAATGATAGGCTTATTGAACCTACTGTTTCTCCTTATGAATTGTTTTCCACATGGTTTGATGAAGCAGTAAAAAATAATGAATTAGAATCAAATGCATTGTGCTTGTCCACGGTAAGTAGCAGTGGAATTCCTTCCTCTAGAATAGTTTATTTAAAAGAACTTGTGGAGGAGTCATTTGTGTTTTACACCAACTACGCCAGTCAAAAAGGCGAAGAACTTGCACTAAACCCAATTGCTTCCATGTTATTCTTTTGGCCGAAACTTCAACGACAAGTGCGCATAACAGGTTTGGTTTCAAAAATTTCTGAAGAGAACAGCGATGCCTACTTTGCCTCCCGTCCGCGTGAGAGTCAACTTGGCGCTTGGGCATCACACCAGTCTGAAATATTAACACATAGAAATGAACTTTTTTCGAGGATTACTGAATTAGAAAAACAGTTCAAAGATTTCGTTCCTCGGCCGCCACATTGGGGAGGATATGCATTAATGCCAAGTGAAATTGAGTTTTGGCAAGGTCAACCGTCACGATTACATGATCGGTTGGTTTATCAAAAAACCTCGAATTCTTGGAAAGTTCAACGTAAAAATCCTTAATGAGAAAAGAACCGATTTGCTTAACTCTTTCTAATGGTATTCGTTTGGTTCATATGAAAGTGCCGAATCAAGTTGCACATTTGGGTTTTTTCTTTGCTGCAGGTTCTCGTTTTGAAAGTTCTTCTCAAATGGGATTAGCACATTTTATCGAACATTGTGTTTTTAAAGGTACAGAAAAAAGAAAAGCATACCACATCCTCTCTAGAATTGATGCCGTAGGAGGTGAGTTAAATGCTTACACAGCGAAAGAAGAACTTTGTTTATATGCTTCTTTTTCAAAGAAATATACAGCTAGAGCAATTGAATTATTAGCAGATATCGCCATCCGTTCCACGTTTCCAGAAAAGGAAATTGACAAGGAAAAGGAAGTAATTATCGACGAATTAAATTCCTACATGGATTCACCTTCAGATCGTATTTTTGATGATTTCGAGGCCAGATTGTTTAAGGGGCATAGTTTGGGTTTTAATATTTTAGGCACAAAAAAAACCGTTCAACGATTCAATACGAACGATTTGAGAACGTTTGCAAAAGATTTTTTCACTCGTGACAATTTAGTTGTTTCCTATGTCGGTAATATGTCCGCAGAAAAAATGGCAAGTTTGCTTGAGATGCAATTAGCAGAAATGCCTGCATCAGGCAATCGACCTAAAATAGTTGAATTTACAAATTACGAACCGTTTGAACACCGAGAAAAGGAAGCGAATTTTCAAGCGCATGCGATAATTGGATCAATTGGACCTGGTTATCATGATCAAAATAGGGTGGCGATGGCATTGCTAATTAATGTCTTAGGTGGTCCTGCGTTGAATTCAAGATTAAACTTAAGTGTTCGAGAAAAATACGGCTTGGCTTATTCCGTTGAGGCGAGTTACCAAACCTATGCCGACACTGGTTATTGGCAAGTGTACCTAGGTACGGAGTCTAAGAATTTAGAAAAGGCAACATCTCTAGTTTATAAGGAACTTGATAGAATGATGAATGAGTCCTTTTCTTCCGTTCAATTGCACAGAGCTAAAGAGCAACTAAAAGGACAACTTGCCTTGGGTATGGATTCCAATTCAGGGATTATGCAAGGTTTGGGTAAAAGTATGTTAGTTTTCAATCAAATTGATACACTTGCCGAAATTCATGCATCAATTGACAAGATAACACAAACACAACTAAGTGAAATGGCTTCAACATATTTTGCTCCTCATTTAAGGTCTGTTTTAGTTTATGATTGTTAATGCAATAAAGAGTTTGATTTTTTTATATGTTCTGGAGTAAATTGTAACTATTTTTTGAATTCCTAATTATAGGATGATTATGATTCGAACCTTACTCTATATTTATTTTTTTCTTCTATTCTTTGATTCAAGAAGTCAGCAACTTTTGAAGTTACAAAACAAAAAAACAGCTTATGTTTCCATAGATAATCCAAATGTATTTGCCAATAAGTATGAGCTAACCAATGGGGAATACTTCATTTATCTTGAATGGATAAAGAAAAATAAAGGAGAAGAATACTATTTGAACCGACGACCAGGTCGAACAATCGCCAACAATAGCAACGCTCAACGTAAGTTTGAAAAGAAATAGTATACAATAACTACAATTAAACCAGTATTATATATTCAATAATACGGATGAAATATAAATAAACTTATCAATCAATTATGAGAATTTTGTTTTTTATTATTTTAAGCAGCGCTTCTTTTATTATCGTGGCGCAATCATCGGTTCAAATTGGTGCTCAATTATGGATGACAGAAAATCTAGATGTTTCGTTTTTTCAAAATGGAGATAAAATACCTCAGGCACAATCTGATGAAGAGTGGGAAACTGCCGGGTTTAATCAACAACCTGCGTGGTGTTATGTGACGGTTTGGGAAGATGACAAAGAAAAACAGACAACAAAATACAAGAAATTGTACAATTCTTTTGCTATCAATGACCCAAGAGGTATAGTTCCATCCGGTTGGCGAATCAGTTCCACTTCAGACTGGGAAAAACTCATAGAATATTCAGATAGTTTGAATGTACCTCTTCATTCGTTCTTAAGCACAAACGATTGGGAAAGACCATTAGGCACAAATAAATTTGGATTAAACATACAACCAAGTGGTTGGCGTGATGTAGGTTGTGGAGGTGTTGGAACCAGTGTGACTTTTTGGTGTGAACAAGATGCTACAACTGTTAATTCGGATAGTCCACGCACTTTTACCTATTCTGTTATCCAATATGAAGATGGAAATGTTGGTATCATAAAAGGCAGTACGTCTTGGATCATGGGACATTATGTCCGATGCGTTCGAGACTAATATCGTGTATTTTATTGCATCATGAAAACATGTGTGTTCCGTGAATCGCACCTATTAAAAAAGATACAATACTTAAAACAACGCCAATCCAAGCAATATTATTCTTTTTTATTGCGGGGATAATTGAAAGAAGTAATCCTAAAATTCCCGCAAATAAAACTGCAATGCCTAAATCTGTTTTTAAATTCATTTCTTCCAAAGCTGATATGTGCTCTTGAGAATTATACCAAGACTCTTCGTGGTTTGAAAAAATAATTGATTCAGCAACTGCAGCATTTTCCGCCACAACAAATTGTAAATAAATTGCTACAATTAACATTAAAGCATTAAAAATCAATCCAATGATAGCAAGGTTTCTCATAAAAATTTTTAAAATAGATTAATCAAATATAGTTTTTTTTCTGAAGTAGGATTATATTCTAATCATGAAAATCAATCGTATTTAATATTTTATTTCATTTTACCCTAGCTTTTCCCTTTCTGCGGAATAGTAATTGAACTTTTAATATTTGATTTTTGAAATACTGAGAAAGAAATTTTTTTACGGATTCTATTACTTATTGATCACTTCCTACGTAATCCCACGTATAAGCCCTCGTCAAAACACCTAATTGATGATGTGTGTGAGGGTGTATTTTGCTAGGCTATTCCATAATATATGGTGCATACCCTTGTGATATGTGACAATTTTGTTTCAGATAACAAAACGAAACAAAATGAAAACTTCAGTACGCAACATCATCGCAAGCCTCTTC
>JACCDP010432155.1_pt1 | contig 20242 bp, 18 predicted proteins | sample 7445841 | NCBI WGS metagenome assembly JACCDP01 (sample SAMN15323441, study PRJNA562643) | freshwater metagenome | isolation source: river surface water | place: USA:Blue River Watershed | collected 2017-08-17
ATAAATAAGGATTACAAATTAGGTCTTCACCGTAAACTGGTTCTATTAGGCCTTCATAAACAGCTGAAGTAGAAGCAAAAATGAAACCAGAAAAATTTGCTTGTTTTGCACAAATTTCAACAAGATTGACAGTTGCTAAAAAATTCACTTCCATTGCTTTGTAAGGATTTTCTTGACACTCAGGAAGCGAGCTTATGGCAGCAAGGTGAATACAAAATTCAAACTCTAGCCCTTTAATTAATTTTTCAAGCTCGTATTTTTGAGTTATATCAACTGTTAATCTAGTGATTGGTAAGTCCGGCGATAAATTATCCCAAGCACCACTAGATAAATCATCTAAAGCAATTATTTTTAATCCTTTACTAACTAAAAATGGAACAAGTTTAGAACCTATTCCTCCACATGCCCCCGTTATCAATACTGTAGGCATTTTAAATACCTCTCCTAACGTTAAATTTATATTTTAATAAAGTAAAGACCATCGCAATAGATACTTTAATCCGCCTACCTTTCCAACTTGCTTTTTTATTTTGAATAAAAGATACGCTTATTTCTAAAAATTTCCCACCAGATTTCTGCCAAACATCGCACAGTGTCGCATCAAAACAGCTATTCGTGCTGAGGTTAAGAAGTTTCTCCCCAATAATCTTCTTATTAAAAATTTTAGGGAGGCCATTTATATCTTTAACTTTTGTGCTAAATAGTAGCCGGCACAGAAAAGTTAACATAATACTAAGAAATTGTACCGTTAAAGGATCATTCCTTAAATTTCTTCTACCTTTTACCATTAGAGTAATATCAGATGAATTTTCATACGCTGTAATAACTTTGATTACGTCATTTATTGAATATTTCCCATCCGCAGGCAAAATCATTACAGCATCATTTTTAGATTGTTGTACACCTATCTTTACTCCACCACCATACTCTTGATTGATCTCAACATAAATTTTAATTAGATCTAGCTCTTTAGTTCCCGAGGATAGGTTTTTAATTTTCATTCTTGTATCATCGGTGCTTCCGTTTTCGACCAAAACCAATTCATTGATAATAGATTTTTTCAAAGATAATTGTTTAACAAAGTTGAAAAGCTTATTTATATTATTGTCCTCGTTATACACTGGGATTACTACTGATAGATTACTCATGCAACTCCGGACTCAAAAGAGCAAAAATGCTCATAGTGAATTGCATTATAGCCCGCCAACATAGCTTCTTCGACAAAATTTATAGAATCATCAATGATACTGATTGTGCGACTACTAGTTAAAAGCTTCTTTTCCAATAACTTTATAGCAAACATTTTTGAGGGATTATTAAAAGTCTGCGTGCTGTAAACATTTTCACCGAATATGGATAAGTCAAAATGCCGCAATAATGAAAGCGTTGACGATTCAGTAGCTCTTGTCAAAAGGCACATTTTACTTTTATTTAAAAGTAATTCATTTAAAAGACTGGAATTAAGTTTTGCTAGATCTAAATTTTCACTAAAAAAATTAGATTTCAGTATTTTCATCTCATCTATCGCCGCAGGTTCTAAATCAGGCCAAACATTCAAGCAGTATTCTGAGAAACTTTTTCCTGAGTGAATATTCTGTTCTAATTCAATCATATTTAGTTCTAGATTCAATTTACGCGTTGCTTGTGAATAAGCCTCAATATTTAACCTACAAGTATCAAACAGAACTCCATCACGGTCTACTATGTACATCGTCCTCCATTTGAATGATCAACTGAATTAAAATTGAAAAAAATTCTTTGGTTTCATTGGTTTTGTAAGGTATAAGTCGAATCAAATGAATCAAGAAAAAAAGGTTTAATAAATTAACATCAACAGAATATTCATCATTCCTAATTATTGAGTTGAAAATATCTACAAGCCCTTGATCTTCTCGAATTTGCTTGAAGTTATTAAAAAAATATCTCTCATTGCCTTTAAATGAAATCAGCTCTTCATACATAAAATGAGTTGACTGCATAATTTTGGACAGATCAAACTCTAAATTCCCGACAGGAAATCTAGGATTGGGATCAATGCTCCAAATTATTTTTTTATCACTGCTTCTCTGAATTAGTAGGTTACTTAATGTTGCATCTCCATGCGTTACACCTATTTTTATTTTGTGCGAATTTTTGTTTAAATCTATTATCAATCTATCTATCAAATTAGACAATTTTTCTAAGATCACCCTATCATTTTTTCTATATACATTTAAAAACAAATAACTGATCGATTCTGATCTTTTTAATCTCTTTGCGATAGAGTCATTTTGGCAAACGTATTTTTCATTTTTTAGCGGATCAGCTGCGTTAGACCTTTCACCTGTACTGTATATATATTCCAAGGCCTCTTTCATTACTTCAAATTTGTTTTTATGCTCTAAACTTATAATAAATTCATATGCGTTTAATGATGGCTTATCTGAACTGTCATCAGAGATCAATTCAGACACTAAATAATATCTTCTACGATAAACTCCTGATAACAGAATTTTTGGAAAATTATAAATATTGTTATTTAATCTTAAAAAATCTTCAATTCTTATAGAGTCCATTATTGTTCCAATTTTGCTAACTTTGACGATGACATTTTGCACATTTTCAATTTTGCCATTGTTCCTTGAGTTAATTTTTGCCTGGAAAAGTACATCTCCTGAACCTGCAAAGTTAGATCTAAATTTCTTTAAATCGGTAAATTCATGATCGCTCCTTACAAGCACATCCAAGGCTTTTTCAGCAACCTTCCTTGATGAAGGAAAATATGTTGAGTAAATCCAAGCTCCAATTATAGGTATTAGTAGAGTAAACATTAGTGAAAAATCTCTTCTAAAAATAATTGTAAGTGGATCTCCAAGTTTCGTATTAAAATTTACCCAGGATTGTAAAATTGATACATTATTCAGAGACAAAATGTATATTGCCGTGAATGTAAATATCCAATTGAGAAAAATCATTGAGAAAAAATATCTATATGCAGATAGATTACAAATAGATTTGAAGTGGTAAAAAATTAACAGAAAATTGATTTTTTTCACAATAGTAGTTTTTGCGAAGGAATAAAAAATTATTAAAAAAGTTAAGCTAACGAATATTCCTAAAGCATTCAATTGACCAAATGGAACACTTGGAATAAATATTGATGAAAATAAGATAACTAAATTAACAACCAATAAATCAGTTATTCTTTCAATAATTACAAATACCGTAGAAATTTGAACTTTCAAGTTCTTCCTAGAGAACAAAAAAATCCGACCTATGTCTCCTATACGTAAAGGAAACACCAAGTTAGATAGAGACCCAATAGCGTTTATAGTGAATATATCTCTATGCCTTACTTGCGTGAAGTAAGAAAGATATTTTCGAGTAGCCAACCCACGTAGTATCTGGCCAATACACAAAAATCCAAAGCCCATAACTGTAACTAAAATGGTATCCACCTTAATAATTTACAATAGAATAATAACATGAGCATGTGGCTAAAATGGTCGTAGCAATAATAAAAGCCAGAAAATTTGGCTATAGTTTGAAAGTTTATTTATTTGGAATATGTTTGTGGATGATTTCAAGTCTGTTTTTTTTAAGAACTATTCCTAAGTTTTGGTGGCAATATAGAGATGATTCAGTTATTCATTTGAGCGAAACTTTAAATCTGGTTCGATACAGTAGTGTCGGCTTGTCACCAGGCGGTCGAGTTGAATCTATGTCAAGTCCCTTAAATTTTTTAATATCTATCCCGCCTTTTATATTAAATAATGATTTAACTTTTACAAAATACTTGGATTTTTATATCCCAATAACTTTGGGGATATTAGGAATATCGATTACTTACACTTTAAACAAAATATCAAATCTTTTTAATCATAGTTTATCTACTAAATTACTTTTTCAAACATTACTTTATGTTTTGATTATTTCAACTTGGACAACATTTGGATGGATGATTTCAGGGATGGAGAATATTTTAGTTGCATGCTTACTAGTCTATTTAATTGGCTTATTAGTTGATCCTGTGATTAATTTGAAATTGGTTATCATTACTTTAATTTTTTTGGGTATAAGCCGAATCGAAATGCCCCTGCTGCTGCTTCCAATCTTATTTTTGATTATCAGATTGAAAGATTTATCACTGAGCAGAAAAATAAAATTAATGTTTATTCCATTTAGTGTTTGGTTGGTTTTTCACATCATTCGCTTTACTTACTATGGAGAAATATTTCCCAATACAGCAACTGCTTTAGGAAAGAAATTCTCAATTTTTTCCCTACTAATTGTTTTATCCCAAATATTAATTATAATTTTCAAATATTTTTTAGAAAATAAATTAAATTTATACCACTCATTATTGAAGTGGATTTTTTTACCGACCTTAGCAATCAGTTCAATATTAGTGATTAGAATAAATAATTATGAACTGCTATATCGGTTTGCCTTGATATTTTGTTTAATTTTGGCGTTTATAATTTTATATGTTTTTTCATATTCCAAAAATGAATTATTTAGTGTTAATTTAGGTTTATTTGTAACATTAATTCCTCTGAATCATTTTATTCTGTTTGGTCCAGCCAGACTTAGCGCATTTCGCATAATATCTGCATTTGTAATCCCAATATGCTTGACTTATTTCTGGATAATTCAAAAGAATAATTTTTTTAATTTTAACTTGCAAAAATATAGATGGATTTTTATTTTTACAGTTATCCCGATCACTATTTTGATTAATAAATTTGATGCTGAGCGAAATTTATGTTGTAATATCTCACCAAGTGATAACATTATATTATCAAATTCAAACCAAATATTTAGTTCTTCTAATAGTAAGAATCCATCACCAATTGTTGCAAATCCTGATCTAGGAAAAGTTTCTTTTTCAAAGAAAATTGTCAATGTTGACTTAGGTTTGATAGGTGACCCCTTTTTGTCAAAATTAGTAAAAAACGATGAGCACTTAAGTGTCGATTATTTGATTGAATATATTTCTCCAGACATTATTGAACTCCATGGTCACTGGCTTTGTTCTTATTCATCATTGGTTACCGATCCTCGCTTTAGGGATAATTGGGAAATTGCCTGGAGCGGTGGTGTGTCAACAGAATTTAATACGCCAGAGCAAAAAGATTGTCCTCGAAGTGGTGCCTACACAATTTGGAAAAAAAAGATTCCGGCAAACGAAATGGAACTAACGGAATATATAGCAAATAATCCTTTTAACCTATTTTCAGAACGCATAAAAGTAGATATACATAAGTGCGTAATTGCCAATAACGAGAGAAATAGGTGTATGTATGTTACTAGAGCTATCTTGCGAAATAGAGCAATGCTTCTTGCAGATAACAATTTACATTCAACTGTAAATTTAATGCGCAGTTCTCCAACTTATCGTTTTGATTATTTAAGAGTTATTGAACCTAGAGGCTGGGGTCCTAAGGCATATAAAGAATTTTTAAAATATTTTGCCTAGTGCGCTTTGCTACATAGTATCTATTTTACTCCAAGTAGTTAATAGCAGTTTGAGTATAGGCATATTTAGCGAAAGATTTCAAACGATGCTTTTCCGACAATTCTATTCTGAGTAGATTCGTATGTACGGCCAATAAATTCCCCCAAAAGTCCTAATACTGCGAACAAGAAACAATTAACTGCAGAAACCAAAAGAACTATAGAAGTCCAGCCAGGTATTGCTAAACCATTTGCCCAAAGCAATAAAAATAAAAATGCCAAAAATAACAAAATCGTTGAGATCACAAATGAAATTATCCCAAAAATTCTTAAAGGTGTTGATGAAAAACTTAAAAAAGATTCGGCTGCAAGTTTAACCATATCTTTTAACTTGTATTTAGATTTACCTGCAAATCTTGCATCTCTACGTATACTAACTACTGAAGTTTTTAATCCTAAATATGGAATTAGTATTCGAAAAATCTTCATTGATGGATGCATAGAATTAATCAAATCTACCGCACGGCGACTCATTAACCTAAAGTCAGCAGCATGAGGAATTACTTCCACGCCAGTAAGTTTTTTAATAATTTTATAGTAAAGATTGGCAGTCATTCTCTTAAAAAAAGAATCAGCTGTCCTGTCGGTACGGACTGTTTGCACAATATCCACCGGTCTACCTGATGACATACGATTTTCAAATTCGGCAAGTAACTCGGTTATATAGCTAGGAGGATCTTGTAGGTCTCCATCTAACGATATTATTATCTGACCTTTTGTCTTGGTCAAACCTTCAGAGAGTGCTGCCATATGACCCCAGTTTCTATAAAAACTTACAATACGTAAAGTTTGGAATTCCTTCATTAAATCGCATAAAATATCAGTAGTTGAATCAGTAGAACCATCATCAATCGCGATAATTTCATAAGTTCTACCAACATCAATCATCACTTCATTAATTTTTCTAATAGCCGTCTCAGCCATTAGTTCTTCATTAAAAAATGGTACAACAATAGATACTTCAGGAGAACTCACTATAATATCTTTCACACACATTAATCTAGCATTTTTTATTGACTGCTGCGTCATTGCTTTTAATCCAAACAATATATGCGTCACTAATCCAAGGCCAACTTTGGACCTCTTCAACGCCAAGACCAAATGGGGGGTATGTTATTTCAGGATTTTGGATACCAATTTCATCCTTAATCCTGATTTTACAAATATTTAAATCATTAGAAATTTTCCAATTACCATTTCTTTCCAATAACAACAAACTAGCCCGAATACTTGAAATGAAAAGCACACAGATAAAAAAAACTAATAAAAATATTTGGCCAGATCTTAGAATCTTATTTAAATGCTTTGAGATTTTTGTACCTAAGCTAAAAGCACAAACAGGTAACAAATATAATAAACCCAAGTTTTGATGCCAAGCAGGATAAGCAAATACAGAACCAACTACTAGACAAAAAAATAGACTCACAAAAAGAATTTCTAATATTAGAAAATAAACATCTGAAATCATTTCGCTAAAAACTTCTTTGCCATATGCTGCACCAAGAATTAAAAAAATATATAAGACTGGATGAGAAAGTAGATCTACGGCAAAAATCAAAAAAGAATTAATAAAGTCTAAAAAAATAGTATAAAGTGATTCTGGAAAAGTACGATTTACTGAATTAGCTCTAACCCAAAAACCAGGCGCGAGAATTATTAGTAATGTTCCAAATGATAGGCCATAGAAAAAAAAGTTTATATTAGACATAGTTGAAGTTCGAAAATTATTAACTTTTTTGAATTTTTTAATTAGTAAAATAGTTACAATAAACGCTACTGACTCAGAAATATTTCCATTGCCTGTTAATATACCAAGCAAGAAAAGTCCTAGCAGATATCTTTTATCTGATAAAGCTATCGAAATACCAATTATAAAAAAACATACTGGCCATAAGTGAACTAAACTTGCAAGAGAAAAATGATACGCCCCAATTAAACCTGGTGTAAAAATCCCCTCAAACCCTAGCAAAGTTCCGATAAGTAAGATATTTAAAGTCCACTTTTTGTTTGCAACAAATTGTTTAAGTAATTTGAAGTATAAATATGTAAGCGAACCCACAATAAGTGATATAGTAATTAATACGAATATAGAAATTGAAATAAAATTAAATGATTCTAAAGCGGAAACCATTACAATTGCATGTAGCGCCATTGGCCAAATATTTCCACCGTGAGATTGCCAATTAGAACTTAAAAAATTTATATATCCGTTTTCTGATACTAAAGCCAAAGTTGCATAATCATCTTGAATAGGCTTTACTGAAAAAATAAGTATCGCAAAAACAATTACACTTGGAATGAATATAAAAAACGCCAACCATTTTCGATATTTATAAAAAAATATGTCTAAACTGACCTCATGCATTTGATAAACATATCATCACATATAACTGATTGGGGGTTTAAGTGTTGCAAGACAGCAATAATACAAATCAATCTAGTAGAAATTTGACGGCGATTATCCCTATTGCACATATCTCTGGTCGGATACAGGCATTACGTGACATTCTGTCACAGGCTAGCAAGAGCAGTGTAAATTTTATTTTAGTTCATGATATTCAGGATTCGAATAATAGCCGAATTCTAAAAAATATATATGATGAATACAGCAGACAAACTGACATTTTTATAGAGGGTTTTTACGGAGGCGCTGGAAAAGCTCGCAATGCCGGATTTCAATTATGTAAAACAGAGTGGGTTTGTTTTTGGGATAGCGATGATCTAGTTTATGTAAACAATTACATAGATATGGTCGAACACGCTAAAGGATTAAATTGCGAGATTGCAATTGGACTAATTTCTGTAAAGTCTCTGAGCAATTCAAAACCACCTTGTTTGTCAGACAAACTAGTTAAAAATCTTTTTTTTGACCTACAAATTGCAAATTTTCCAGCTTTTACTAGAATGGCTTTTCTAACTTCATTGATTAAAACAAAACCATTCCCAGATATAAAAATAGGTGAAGATTTGATTTTTTTGTTATCTTTAAATTTACCAAATAAGCGCATTTATTTATCAAACTCTGAGGTTTATAGATATTTCATAGGATCTAAAAATCAAACTACCTCCAATCATAATATCGATAATATGCTTGAACTTTTGCTTAAAATTTTGGAGTCAATTGAAAAAAAACAATTTGCAAGTAAGCGCATGGCAATTGCGATGCTGAACAAAATATTTATTCGAATAATTCAATCTGAAAGGAAGTGGTTTTTAAATAAAGTCAAAATTAGCATTTTTAAGAGATTAATTTTGATAAATTTAAAGAATTTGTTCAATTCTATTGTAGCTTCAGTGTATTTAATATTAAACCGGCCAAAAATTATTAGGGCAATACATGAATCATAATTTAGTGCTCTCTGGAGGTTTGGGCAATCAGATGTTTCAATACATTGCAGCGAGGGAACTTCTAGGATATGAATTTACAATAAACTCAGGTTATTTACCCACTTCAACTAGTGCTCAAGGCTTTCCAGAAATTTGCGACTTAAATCTTATCGACACAATTAAAATCGATGTTAGTAAAAAACCTTACACACAACGGAAAATTTTGAATTTGATTTTAAAGCTCAGTTCAGTTTGGATTTCAAAAACTTGGAAACAAAAAATTGCAATGCTCATGAGACCATTTTTATTAAAAATTATAAGTATTACTTTTTTTAGAGGGTACCAGCTAATTACTGGAAAGGGCATAGGATGGTCAGAATTAGATATATCTAATGGCAAGCCCATTATATTAATAGGAAATTTTCAAAGCTACATCTGGATTGAAAATTCATTTCATAAATATAAAGACGAATTGGATCTTAAAAACAGTTCAAAAATAGTTGCAAATTATGTAAAGTTATCTGAACTTGAAAAACCTCTCGTTGTGCATGTGAGACTTGGGGATTTTTTAGAAATTCCCGAGTTAAATGTGATCAATCAACACTACTTCAAAAGTGCGATTAACGAATCAATTGAAGCCAATACATCAAAAAAAGTTTGGTTATTTACAAATAATCCGGATTTTATTGGCAATTATATTTCTGATTTAGAAGATCCAAAATATCGTCTTTTCAGTCCGCAAATTTTGACACCAGCTGAAACTCTACAAGTCATGAAATTTGGCTCAGGTTACGTTTTGTCAAATTCCACATACGGATGGTGGGCTGCATTCCTGCGAAAAAACGATCAGGCTAAAGTAGTAGTTCCGGCTAACTGGTATTCAACTCTCCCGGCCCCATACAAGTTAATCCCGGACAATTGGCTTAAAGTTAATAATAGTTCAGATACATGGAAGAAGTGACAAATTGATATTTCTCGCAAACCAGATTTTATTTACATTCTGAATATTTAAAACACAGCGAGGTGAACCTCAAGCGGTGACTATTTTGGAAATTTATAAGTTGTTCATAATTCTTTAAACAGATAGTCATGGTGAGTTAATTTCTCCACTAACATATAACCATAAGCATTTAGGTAAATTAAAATTTTATTAATATCTCTTGATTCGACGCAAATATATTTAAAGCGGTATTTATTGTGATCAATACCTTTTAAGACCTCTATCTCTGCACCTTCTACATCAATCACTACAAGGTCAATTAGCTTTGGGGCATTTGCTTCCTCAAGTAACACATTTAGTGTTTTTGCGCTTGCATCAAAAGTAAAATTTTTCTGATCATCCTTCAAGAAAGTTTCACCCATTTTTGCATGCGAATATGCATCTTGTAAGTCTGTTTCAAGTCCTAATGCAACACTCATTAGATTTGAATATACAATTTTAACAAATTCATCCTTGTAATCAAATGAAACACATGCGCAACAAAATATTTTATTTCTTGGCGACCTACTATTTAAACATTTTAAATAGTTATATACGTAAGGCTCTACCAAAACACCATGCCATCCTAAGTATCTTTCTAAATATAATGTATTCGACTGAGATATTCCATCGTTAGCGCCCAATTCTACAAAGTATCCATTTGCGTATTCAACATGTTTTAATAATGCTTTACTGAGAGTGTTTAAACCCTTTTTTTCTTTATAAACACCATGCAAATATTTAATTTTACTTAACATACAATAATAATACACCAGATAGAGTCAATTAGCGTTTCTTTTAGAGCGTGGAATTAACAGAAACAAATATTAAAATTATGGAGCCATGATATAATGATCCATGATAAAAAAACTAGTAATTATTTTAAAAAATAGGTTACGTTTAGTAAAAATTATTCGATTTGTAAATAAAGAAATTCGATTTCTGTCGCGTGTTATGCATAAACTACAATTTATAATTGAATGGAGAATTGATAATCCCGAGTATTTTGAGCATCAAATGGATTTGAATTACATGTGGCACGAAACTCGCAATGCTTTTCCAATGGAGCGTGGCGTATTTTCTGGCTTTGCATTAAGCAATGATCCTTCAAATCTAGGGCCAACTCTGGACCTTTGTTGTGGAGATGGCTTCTATAGTTACTACTTCTACTCAAAACGCTCTCATCACATAACTGCAGTAGATTTCGATGCAGAAGCGATTAAATTTGCAAAAAATAATTATCGAAAAGCTGGAAATATAGATTTTCTTTGTGCAGATATTCGGTTCAATTTCCCTGAAGGAAAATTTGATAACGTCATATGGGATGCTGCAATAGAACATTTTACTGAATCTGAGATAGAGGCGCTTATGGGCAAAATCAGTAATTCATTAAACTCTTCAGGGATTTTAAGTGGCTACACTATTGTTGAACCCAAGCATGGGGGTAAACACTTGCATCAACATGAGTATGAATTTCACAATAAAGAAGATTTAGCTCGATTCCTTAATCCATATTTCCAAAATATTCAAGTATTTTCAACTACTTATTCGGATAGAATCAATCTCTATTTTTATGCAAGCAATTCCATTCTTCCTTTCGAAAAAAATAATTTATTAGTATAAATTATTTAAAAAAGGCAGAATTTACTGTAAGGCAATAAGCTAATTCTTACTTTTTTTTAACTAGCTTTTTCTATTAGAAAATAGTTATTTTTTAACGCATAAATAGCCAGTACATGAAATCGGCTCATTGTTAAAATAGAAACTTTCATTGCCTTCGTCAATTTTGAAACGTATATCATATTTTTCCTTAATTATTTTTTCTACTTTTTCTCGGCTCGTATAGGTAATTGGATAAGAAACTATTTTATCCTTGAACCTGATGGGTATTGATCCCGGCCCATGATCTGCAAGTTTTGAAAATTGAATAGTAATGATTTGTTGGAAGTCATTTAAAAATGGGGTTCTTGTCAAGAAAAAAAACGGTGCTTCAATGTCTACAAGCTTTTGAAGATATAGCAAAGGGTCAGGACAATATTGCAAAGCGCTACTCGTAAAAACAAGATCAATTTTTACCATATTCTCTCTAGCACTATTTATGTTGTCAAAGAATTGGCAGTTACTGTCAGCAATTTTTTTCGCTTCATTTACTATTTCAGGAATTTCAACCACGTTCCATTTGATCGAATAATTAGGGTCAAGAACAGTCTTTGCTGTCACATAATGTTGCCCGCCTCCTCCGCCAAAATCTAAAACATTAATTTCATTCATGTTTCCAGTAATTATCAATGGAATCAATGTTCTCAAGGCATTTAATTTCAATGTCGGATCCATCTTTAGGGTTTCACGATAGTTCAAATTTTTTTCTATAACTATGTCAACCAATTCGGCATCCCTTATTCCTGTATTTTTACAAGCATTTAACGCTTTTTCGTAAGTGTCAAATCTAGTAGTTTCATAAAGTCTCCTGTGAATAATAAAGTTCTTAATACTTATAAGTAGCGGAGGTATTAATTGTTTCCATAAATTTTGCCAGGACTTGCGTTTCGTTTTCATTTAATTTCTCCTCATTTATTCTCAAAATTATACAACATTTCTTAAAGATGGAAAATTTAGCGGACTATAAATCCAGTGAATAATAAATTTTTAGTATAGTATTTAGTTATCAGTTCATAGAAAGTTCTTATTATCAGAATTTAGGAATTAGTAGACTAAATAATTGAACTAATTTATCAATCTCTTGGTTCTAATTATTATAATGTTTTCAAAATAATTCTGATTTTACTTATCTAATATGAACTTTGGTGATGTATTAACAACTTTGTATCTAAATTATTTGAGTCACATTTTTTTCACGATCTTCCTAAATTTTTGGAATATACGGTTCAATAGTGCCGGCTTTGGTTTATTGATCAAGTAAAATTCATAGAGTAATTCCTTGAATTCACTACTTTCACTTATATTTTTTGGGAATGTCCATTCTGTATCTTCAGAAAAGCTGGTTTGGAAAATATCAATTTTTCCTGAATGTATTCCAGAGCCATCCATGCCAATATTCAAAGACAAAGAGGTGGGGGGATAAATGCAAAACCGATTTTGGAGGAACATTGAAGCATGCCAACATATTGCCCAGGAATCAATTTTTCCATCGATTTGAAGCTGCAACATATCCGAGTAATTCATTACGCCGTTTAAATCAAATTCTGCGATTAACTCTCTAACTTTTAGTTGCTCTAGTAGTTCTGCTCCATTGAAGGACGTCGATTGCCATCTGTCTTTCCATGTTGCCCAACCCCAGCAATCAGCCCCTTTTAACGCTACACAACTTTGTAAATTCCCATTTAATGGATATTGATAAGAGTGAATACTCGACACTTTTGGGTTGTCAATATATATAGATAATCCTGCATTTAAGTATTTTAATGCAGTTGAAGCAAGAATAATGTCATCCTCAATTACAATCACCGACTCGTACCTTTTAAAAATGAAGTCCAAGCCAGTTCTAATTGAACTCGCAAGACCTAAATTAGAATTCCTTGCAATTATTCTTTTGGTACCAAATTTATACTCCTTTTCGGCTATTGCTTTGCACTCTTCAAAAATGTCAATGTTCGCTTTTCCTGCCTTCGGGCCATCAATAAAAATGTAAATATCCGATAGCTGTGCCTCAAGGTTTGACTCAATAGCAGTCAAACATCTCTTTAAGTGATCAGGCCGGTTATATCCAAAAACTACAATGGGTGCAAACATAATCCTCCTGGCTAAGAATTTCGACTAAAGTCTACACGTCGTTGAATTACAATTGTCCGTACGACTAGGAGGACTCCAAATTATTAACCTTAATTTTGTAACTCACTGTGATGCCCAATACCTCAGCCGAGCAGTAATCCTCAGGGAATCGATACAGAAAAAATCAAATAGATGTAATTTTATTCTTATATGTCATGACGAAATAACATTCAATGCTGCATTACTTTTAGAAATTCCTGAATCGAATCTAATTTTACTGGACCACATTATTGAAAGATTTAAGGAACTTAAAAACGCTAGAGCTAATAGAACTCACATTGAATTTCTCTTTTGCTTAACACCATTCATAATGCAGTACATGCTAGAAATTCTGGATTTGAACGAGATTGTTTATATCGATGCTGACGAATTTATTTTAGGAAACCCTGAAAATTTGTTTATTGACGCAAGTAATGTCAATATTGCAATTTCTTCTCATAATTTTCTTCCAAAACTGCAATATCTGAACAAATTTGGGAAATATAACGTAGGTGTTATTTTTGCTAGAAAATCACGAGATTCTTCAGCAGTTCTCGACTGGTGGTCTAAAAAATGCATAGAAAGTACATCCATTAGTAAAAAAAATATTCAAGTATTCGGCGATCAAAAATACCTGGACGAATTTCAAGTTATTTACCCAAACACGCATATTTATAATGATAGGGGAATTAATTCAGCTCCTTGGAATTGCACCGATGTGTATATCAAGCAAGGGTTGCTTTATAGAGATCACGGTGATTTACAATTAGTCACCTTTCATTTCTCAGGACTTCGATACAATAAGCACTTTTATATTGCAGGCTACAATCGATATGGAATTAAACTACAAAAGTCTGTAAAGAAATACTTATATAAGGATTATGTGAAGCGACTTATTGAGGTTGACAGTAAAATCGCTAATTTAAAATATAAGCGATTTTCACTTCGAGAGATAGTTAGGGGATTTCTGTTTCTAGATATTGGACTTATTTTAATTCAGAGGAAGAGAAGCAATTAACTGCAGCAATAACTTGGTCGATTTCTTCTTTTCGCATTTCCGGAAAAATTGGGATAGAAACTACATGGCTTGTAAAATTCTCTGTATTGGATAGATTTTCCTGGGGAGATTTAAACCCTGGCTGCAACATATCTGGGATCGGATAATGGATTGCTGAACTAACTCCCAACTCTCCCAAATGTCTTACGAGTTCATTGCGATAGGGTGTAAGCAAAACAAATAGGTGATATGCAGATTCAGATTTTGGTGAAATTGAACCAATTACAACCCCATCAACTGATATTTCCTTTTGGTATCTTTGTGCAATTTTGGCGCGACACACATTGTCTGATTCAAGTTTAGGAAGAAACACTCTTAAGCATGCAGCTTGTATTTCGTCCAGCCTAGAGTTTCTACCGAATCCAATTTCTACTTCATACTTTTGGGACCATCCATACGTCCTTAACATCCTAATTCTTTTGGCTAATTCTGAATTATTCGTAACGACTGCACCTCCATCACCAATGCATCCCAAATTTTTAGTAGGGTAAAAACTAAAACAAGAGATATCTGCGAATGTTCCAACAAATTTACTCTTATATCTTGCGCCAGCGGATTGAGAGCAATCTTCTATCGTTCGAATTCCTTTAGAATTGAAAAAATCTATAATTTCTTCAGTATCCTCAACAGGATTTCCATAGAGATGTGTAAGAACCACGGCACTGACATTAGTCAGATCTGCTTGCATACAATATTCAAGATTTGTGTTTCCAGATTTGTAGTCAATCTCAACATAGCGTGGGTTAAGTGCAGAGTTAATTATTGAAGTTGTGGCATAGCCTCCCGCGTTAGCGACTGTGAGGATAGTTGAATTATTTTTTAACTGAAGTGATTTCAGGGCAATTTCCAAAGCGTCAGTACCGTTACCAACACCAATACAGAACTCAACTCCTAAAAATTGTGCAAATTCGGTTTCGAAATCCTGCACTTGATTTCCTAAAATTAGATTTCCACTTTGTAGAACAGTCTTTAAAGCATCTTGGATCTGATTTTCAAATCTATACAATTTTCTATTCAGGTCAAACATAGGGATATTCATTCAGAGGTCCTTAATGAGGTTTGATTCGCCTCTGCTAAGAATTCTTCAAAATTTCGCAGATAATCTGCTTCATCGTATGGGTGACTTGCATATACAGCTACATGTGAGTTTTTAACTAGGAATTTCAAAGTAATCCAATGCAGAACAGGAATAATCAAAATCTTTTCAATAGATAATAATTTTTCAGTTGTCAAATTTCTTCCATCATGAATTGACAGTTCAACCGCACCGTGTATGCATTGAATGGCTTGTATACTTACACGATGAGCATGTTCACCTCGAATTGTTTCAATCTCGGATGCTGAAAGAATGAAAGTCCGTCTTGGTAAGAACTTGAGCTCTTTTTCAAAATCGAGCGGAGTTAGAATTCCCCTAGTGTCCTTAATGGGCTTAAGGGAAATCAATCTGTAACTTGAATTATCCATTACCTTCTTTTTACCATTCTCTTGAAATCTCGGCATTCATCAGTGAAGTCAGATAATTTCTATTTACCATATTCTCCGTCATTGCGATTTCTTTTAATTCTTTGGTAGATATCCAAGATTGACGCCAAGCAATTTCTTCTAGACACGCAATCTTTTGACCCTGCCTATCCTCTAAGATTCTTACAAAGTTGGCAGCATCATTTAATGCAGAAAAAGTCCCAGTATCCAACCAAGCAGTACCACGGGGTAGTATTTCAACCGAGAGCATGCCTTCATCAAGATAGACTTGTAAAATATCCGTTATCTCTCTTTCTCCCCGTTGACCAGGTTTTACTTTCTCAGCTATTGCACTTACCCGAGAATCAAAAAAATACAAGCCAGGAACAGCAAAATTGGATTTTGGTAAAGCAGGCTTTTCTTCAATTGAGATTGCATTTCCATTTGCATCGAATTCAACAACACCGTACTGATTCGCGTTTGAAACTTGGTAGGCGAATATTTTTGAACCCTTTATAGAGCTATTACTAATTAATTGCCGGCCTAAACCTGAGCCATGAAAAATGTTGTCTCCAAGGATTAATGCACAGTTACCACCTTCAATAAATTTTTTTCCTATCGTAAAAGCTTCTGCAATACCACCAGGGTGATCTTGAATTTCAAATTTTAATTTTATTCCTAATTTTCCGCCATCACCTAAAAGTGATTCAAAATGTGTTAAGTCTTTTGATGTGGTTATTAGGAGAATTTCTCGAATTCCCGCGCTCATCAAAGTAGCAAGTGGATAAAAAACCATTGGCTTATCAAATATTGGGAGAAGGTGCTTATTTACTCCTTTTGTAATTGGATACAACCGAGAACCAGTGCCACCTGCAAGAATTATCCCTTTCATAGGTGAAGGCTACCTGAGGTATCGTTGACCTGTGCCACTTGACCGCCCTCACTTTAATAAAGTATTGATTACTGGGGGAGCAGGCTTTATCGGATGCAACTTTGTGAGGATGCTAATACAGAATAATCTCGAATTTTCTGCAGGAGAAATTGTTGTGCTAGATGCCTTAACTTATGCCTCGGATATTAGTTCAATACAAGCCTTCATCGACTCTAGAGAGTTAACATTTGTATGCGGGAATATCACAGATATGCAACTTGTGCTTTCCTTGACCAAAGGCGCTGACTTAATTGTGAATTTTGCAGCTGAATCTCACGTTGACCGCTCCATCAGTGATTCACAGGAGTTTGTTTTGTCAAATGTTTTGGGGGTTGATGTCTTATTGCATGCAATGCGAATAAATAAGGTTAAAACTTTCTTGCAGGTTTCAACAGATGAAGTCTACGGATCGATATCGAGTGGATCTTGGACTGAAAGTTTTCCCTTAAGACCAAATTCTCCATATTCTGCGAGTAAAGCTTCAGCTGACTTGATTGCACTAGCTCACAGCACTACCCATCAAATCGATATAAGAATCACTCGTTGCTGCAATAATTATGGCCCTTATCAGCATACCGAGAAATTTATTCCAACTTGCATCGATAATCTCTTATCAAATAAAAAAATTCCAATTTACGGAGCAGGCAATCAAATTAGAGAATGGATTCACGTTGATGATCATTGCATCGGCATCGGCATAGTTATCGCAAAAGGAAAAAGTGGAGAAATCTACAATATAGGAAGTGGCCAGGAAGTAAGTAACTTGGAACTAGCAAATACTATTGCCTCTAATATTGCAGTAATGGAAGATTTTATTGAACATGTTGAAGATCGAAAAGGTCACGATTTCCGGTATTCACTTAATTTTTCAAAAATCGAGAGTTTAGGATATTCACCTGTGAGGAATTGGAAAGAAGAATTACCAAAACTCATTGTCTGGCACAAAAATAAAAATAAAGAGAGATTTGCTGGCTATTAAGGTTTGACACTGTCTACTTTTAGATTGAATTAAGAGTATTTCTCACCTGCCTCTTTCTATTGTTTAGGAAATATGGCAGAACAACTACTAGTTTTTAATTAAGGATCTATTTTAATATTGATATCGAACCGAAAGTGCAGTGATCATGAAGGATTTTGGGGACTTTTGGCAAGGCAACCATAGGATATTCAATTTTTGTAGGAAACCGCCTAATTCGATAAATACCCTTAATATGACATAAACTAACTCCACTGGATAGACTCAAATTATGAACTAATCAAATATCGAGCTTGTTTGGTATTGGGGCCTTTAGCTCAGTCGGTAGAGCAACGGACTTTTAATCCGTGGGTCGTCGGTTCGATCCCGACAGGGCCCACATTCAATTTCGAGTCGATTTCTCAGGCTCAATTCAGGCTGGGTGCATAGGTTGGCCCATACAGAAGGCAACATTTACCCTCTTTTGGTGTCTTACTAGGTAGAGGGGTCAAGACGTTGGCTCAACTGAAAGCGGGAAATTAAAGTGTCACTTCGCAAGAAGGCTCAGGCCCCAGCGACTGTTGCTGCGTGGTCTGTTTCTGATTTATCCGCCCTGTATACCCAAAATCGCTCATCACTTATCGCTCAAGCCCGCCGAATTCTTCGAAGTGATGCTGATGCAGCTGAGGTTGTTCAAGATGCTTTTCTTAAGTTTATCTTGGCAGCTCCAGAGCTAGATACCGCAGATCGTGCTATGGCATATTTGCGCACCACTGTTAACAATCTGTGTCTGAATGTAATACGTGCAACAGGGTCTCGTCCTAACTTAGTTGCAATTGATTCAGATGCAACTCAAGAGCGTTTATCTGCGATAGCGGCAGAAAATCACATCCCAATGGATGAAACTCTTGCTGCAGCCGAGGATGCATCCCTTATCCGCGAAGCACTATCTCGCTTATCTGAGACTCAACGAACAGCTCTTGTTATGTGGGAAATTGAAGGTCGCACTACGAAGGAGATCGCAACTGCAATTGGCACGAGCGAGAAAAATGTTCGTCATGTTGTACAACGTGCTCGTGCTTCATTTATTCGCGTTCTTACCGAATGGGTTGTTGATGAGAAAACTGGCGCTACTGCACTTGACGCCCTCTCTGGTACTTACAAGAAGGCAGCAGAGCTTGCTAAGAAATCTTCTAAGGTTGCACTCTCCTTACTTATTGTGATGGTTGCATTCCTAGGGTTTAACTCAGTTACTGGAAGTGAATTTAGTAATGGTTCTGCAGTTTCGTCTATAACTCAAGAAGCCCCAGTTTCGACCCAGTCACCAACTCAATCTTCTGTTGAACCAAATCTAGATATTTCAAATCAGAAGTTAATTGAAAACAACTCTGCAATTAACTTCCGAACTTCAAAATCATTATTTGCTGGTCTCTCAGAGGATGGTTTACCAAGCGGATTTACTGTTTCTGATGCTGCGGGCAACGTTGGTTTACTCTCTATTTCATCACAATCTACAATTACCAATCCTGATGGATATGTGTTAGTTTCTTATGCACAATCACAAGGCGATCAAACCCTTAATCTATTAATCTCACAAACCGTTACTGTTGATGGCTCAGGAACTGCATATTATGGTAGCCCTTCAATAACTGTGGCTGGATCATGGTTTCCCCTGACTCAGTCCGGCTCAGCCTCGACAATTACCCGTCTTCCCAATGGAAATTACCTCCTAACTAGCACCATATATGTAGATTCAACAGTCGATACAACCCTATTTGTGGCGGCTACTGGCGGGTTAGATGTCGATGTGATTCCTAATGAGATAACTACCCGTATAATTTTAAACTCAAGCAAGAGCACAATACTTGCTCAGGCGATCAATATCGGCGCCAAAGGGGTCAAATAATGCGACCTAACAAACAGGTTTCTCCTGCAATCCGGATATTGCGGGGGGAAAGAGATGCGTCAGCACGTGCGACTCATCTCGAAGCCGCTACTGAGAAATACTCAGTAACGACTATCGAAAGGAAACAAATGTCTACAACGACAAACTTCAAGCGCATAGCGCTTGTTGCTGTTGCAGCGTTGGGTCTGGGAGTACTTAGCTCAGTACCGGCAAATGCAGCAATTAACGCAGATACGGTGACTTTGTCAGCAACCTCTGCAGCTCAAACTACAGCTGAGACTTACACCGCATCATCTGCGACTGTAACCGTTTCATATCTGCCATCTGCTGTCGGTGACTCAATGACAATCACTGCGTCATTA
>JACCDP010002742.1_pt1 | contig 20239 bp, 19 predicted proteins | sample 7445841 | NCBI WGS metagenome assembly JACCDP01 (sample SAMN15323441, study PRJNA562643) | freshwater metagenome | isolation source: river surface water | place: USA:Blue River Watershed | collected 2017-08-17
CGAGCCGTGCGAGCCGTGCGAACCGTGGCTGCCGTGCGAGCCGTGCGAGCCGTGCGAGCCGTGCGAACCGTGGCTGCCGTGCGAGCCGTGCGAACCGTGCGAACCATGGCTGCCGTGCGAACCGTGCGAACCGTGGCTGCCGTGCGAGCCGTGCGAGGCGTGGCTGCAGTGGGTCGGCGCCGCCTGAGCAAGGAGCAGTTCGTCGGGGTCCAGCATGGGCGTGACGGTGTCGTCCGCTGCCGCATGGGCACGCTCCGAAATCTCCCGGAGGTCGTTCGCAAGAAGCCCGCCGACGTCGCGCTGGAATGTCGGCAGTTCCTCGTCGTCGATCTCGAGAGCCTTGGGTTCGTTGGCCATCGCTTGGTGCCTCCCAACAGAGCGCCTGAGGCGGTCAGTGCTGGTTTAGAGCGGATTCGGACGTTGCTGGCAAGTTTCAAAACAGCGGCTCCGGTGCCGCTGCCCGAGGAGGTCACGTGCCCGACTGGATGAAGTGATCGCGCGGCCGATTCGTGGTCCACCGCCGGAAGATCTCGAGGGTCTCCGGGTCGCCCTCCGCGATCTTCTCGAACAGGTAGTCCTGAATGCCCTTGTGGACCTGACAGAGCGTGCTCTCGCGCATGTGTCCGAGGATGCTGCCTTGGCTCTTGTGCGAGTGGACGGGGGGGACGCCGCAGTACGAGACGTAGGTGCAGTCGACGCAGTCCGGCTGGCCTTCGAGGATGCCGGCGATGACCACGGCGCGAACGGTCTCGTGGCCGACGATCTGCCGGTAGGTGTTGGTTCGAACGTCACCCAGAAGGAACGTGTCGTCTCCCGACTCGTGGAGCATCCGGCCTTCGTCGCAGGTGAAGATCTTGCCGTCGTAGCTGTAGGCGAGCTGGCCGATGCCTGCGCCGCCAGGGCTGCGGATGTCGAGGAAGTTCGGGTCCTGCCCGTTCAGGATCTTCGTGAGGAAGATGGCCGCGAACCGCTCGAGGATCTGCGTGCCCTTCTTGTTGAGCTCGATGATGTAGTCGACGGCCTCGCGGTAGAACGCGAGGTAGTCGCTGCGCGGGTACTCGGTGCGGTAGCCGGTCTTCTCGGTCCAGCCGAACGGATCGAGCGGCCGCAGGAACAGCGCGCGGCAGCCGAGTCGAGCGTACGTGTCGACGACCTCCTTCGGGTACTTGAGGGTCTCGCGGGTGGTCGTGAGCAGTGCCTCGACATGGTAGAGCGACGTGTCGAGGCCGCGCTCGCCGTATGCCTCGTTGATGCGGTGGATCCACTTCGTTGCGGCCTGGTGGGCCGACAGGCCGGGCAGCTTGCGCTGCTTGTCGTGGAGATGCTCCGGACCGTCGATGGAGGTGCAGAGCTGCACCTTGTGGTCGAGGAGGTACTGCAGCTTCTCCTCTGTCATCAGCGACAGGTTCGTCACCATCGTGAACTCGAGCACCTTGCCCGCGGTCTTGTTGCGCTCGAGGGCGTACTTGATGATGTGCTTGACGGTGTCGAAGGCGACGAGCGGCTCGCCGCCCTGGAACTCGATGGTGACCCAGGGGCTGGTGGTCTGAAGCGCGAAGTCGACCGACTTTTCGGCGATTTCGGGCGTCATGTCGGTGTGCACCGCGTCCATGGTGGCGCGCGACGCGTGGCAGTAGACGCAGGTCTCGTTGCAGCGCAGCGTCACGACCATGACGTGCAGGTTCGGACCGTAGCCGAGGAAGTTGCGGCGGGCCCGGACACGCTCGACGGCGCGCCCCACGTCGAAGCCGGTGCGGAAGAAGTTCTTTGACAGGAGCTGCGCGTGGAGAGGCGTGCCGGGTTCGACGGTGCCCTCCGCGTACGACTTGAACTCGTCCCGCGAGAGGACCGCGAATTCGCCCTCCTGGTTGGTGATCAGGATCTTGTCCTTGATCGGCCGGAACCGGAAGAAGGCCTGCGTCGATGTGTCGAGCTTGAGCTGTTGGAGCATCATGGCGTCTTGCGTCCCTTGATGGTGAGCCCGAGCGCGTAGTTCGAGAGCTCGCGGGAGATCTTTCGTTCGCGCGCCTCGCTCTTGCCGGTGATGTGGACGACCCAGTGCGACGGCTCCTCGGCGGTCTCGAGGGTGCCGTAGGGCTGGTAGAGCTTGATGGCGGCGTCGACCGAGTTGCCGTCGTACAGGTCGCGGTGCAGTCGAAGCGTGGTCACGGCGCTAGCCCTCGCTCTTGGCGCCGTCGGCGGCGGGCTCGGCGGGCTTCTTGTACTTGTCCTCCCAGCTGATGGCGATGCCGAGCGGGTCCTCGAACGGCTCTTCGGTGAAGTCGAACGAGGCGAGGTCGTCGAGGGTGGGCGGCCCCATGGCGCCGCCGATGGCCTGGAGCGTGACGCTCTCGATGAGCGCCTTGTTTTCGCGGGTGATCTGGAGGCGCCACGAGGCGCTGAGCAGCTCGTTCGAGAACTCGCCGACGAGGCCGCGCAGCACGTCGGGGGTGGCGTCGCCCTTCTTGGGCGCCAGCGTGACGCTGATCCGGCCGTCCGCGCCCTTGTCCAGAAGGACATAGCAGCGGTCGATGAAGACGTACGCCGAGCTGTAGACGGCCTCGAGCGGGTAGAGCGAGACGTCGAGCGTGAGCGTGGCCGAGCCGCTTTCGAGATCTGCGGCGACGAAGCCGGCAGGCAGGCCATCCAGCGTGTTGGACATGGTTCGTGTCTCCGGAGGCGCCGCTGGGGCGGCGCGGCTCATCGATGCCACGCGGCTGCGGGGCGATTCGCGGGGCCGGAGAGTATCAGTCCGTCCCCCACGCGCAAGCGCCGTGCGTCACTGGGGAACGACGAGCCTCAGCAGCCACTGGTTGCTCGTCCCGGGGCCGACGTCACGGCGCTCGACCAGCGAGAATCCGGCGGACAGGAACCAGGGGAGTGCGTCCTTCGCGTCGTCGTTTCGGTGGTGCTCGAAGACCGCCGTTCCGCTGTGTGCGCGGCGCAGCTGCTGCGGGGTCCGCGCCAGACCGAACGCGACGTTGTCGACGACCGTGACGCTTCCGCCCGGGCGCAGCGCCTGACGCATGAACGCGACGGCGGCGGCTGGAGATTCGATGTGGTTCCAGCTGCGCAGGACGAGCAGGTGATCGAACTCGGCGCGGGGAGCGTCTTCCCGGGCGGCGAGTCGTTCCACGGTCGATGTGAGGAGGGTCGCCCAGGGCCATCGCCGCCTCAGCTCGGCGACGCGCGTCGGGTGCGGTTCGAGGCCGGTGTAGCGGACGCGCCCCGAGGCGGCCGAAGAGGCGAGAAGTTCATCGTAAGGCCCTTCGCCGCAGCCGATGTCGAGGACGTCGCCCTCGAGCGCGCTCACGATCTCGCGCACGCGGGCGTCGTCACGGGTGAACAGGTCCTGCATCACCGGCTCGTGCAGGCCCGTGCAGGTCGGCTGGTGCGGACACCCTCTGCAGAGCTCGCTTCGGCGCAGGGGCACGAGGTCCTTTGCAAAGTCGTCGGGCGCCTCCTTGCGGGAGGCGTCGACGTAGACCTGCCCAAGCTCGTGCTTGATCGCGGCGATCTCGTCGTCGCTGAAGTCGCGGCCGTCGGCGCGGTACCGGGCGACGCGAGGGCCGCTCTGGACGAACAGATGCCGCCCACGGTCATACGGGGTTGGACCATCGTCGCGCAGGAAGCAGCGGCCCGGCGGCTGCTGGGTCGAGACCAGTGTTTCGAACTGGTAGCTGAACGAGTTCGAACGCGCGCCGCCGAGCCTCGGCGAGAGCTCTCCGTCGCCGAATTCGGCCTGGTAGCCGCGGAAAAGCCCAGGGCACGGGCCCTTCAGCGCGCAGCCGCGACACGCGTCGGGGTGCACTTTCGCCTTGTCGTCGACAGGGAAGAAGTCCGGCTCGCCGACCTCGACCATCGTCCAGTAGCGGTGCGTCTTCAGGTCGTCATAACGCTCTTCGAGACCGGGCAGCAGGCAGAGCGGAATGCCGTCGTGGCCGAACCAGGGTCCGCGGCCGCCGCTCTTTTCGAGACCGTACGTGATGGCGTCATGGACCGCGCGGCCCACCTCCGCGACGCGCGGCATCAGGTGGTCGAAGAGCTTGTCGCCGCCGCCCTTCGGCTGGACCATCGAGAACTTGAGCCGGACGTCGGGCAGAGGCAGGACGAAGTCGACCAGCTCGCGCAAGTGCGTGAGGTTCTGCCGGGTGACGACACAGTTCAGCGTGAAGTCGAGTCCGCGTCCGGCGAGCTGGTGCACCGCGCGGCGGGCGGCCTCGAAGGTGTCGGCGCGCACCAGCAGCTTGTGGACCTTTGGCGCCGCGGCGTGGAACGACATGTAGACGTACTTCAGCCGGCGGGCGAGCAGCTTCTCGAGGAACTCCGGGTAGGCGAGCAGGAGTCCGTTCGTTACAAGGCCGGTGTCCAGGCCGAGGCGCACGGCGTGATCGAACCAGTCGACGAGCTCGGGACGGATGGTCGCCTCGCCGCCCGAGAAAACGACCATGGTGTGACCCAGCGCCTTGGCCCGGTCGATCTTCGCGTGGATTTCTTCGGACGGGCCCTGAACGTGGCGCACATCGAGCGTGTGGCAGAAGGTGCAGTGCTCGTTGCAGGCGTAGCCGACCTTGATGAGCGCCTTCATGTCACCACCGGCTCGGCGAGCGCCCGTTTGGCTCTTCGGAAAGGGCTTTGCGCACGCTCGGACGCCTGTCGGCGCCACACAAGGTGATGTGTAACATGCGGCGCATCGATCACAAACAGGGTTGGAGCAGTGTCGATGCGACGTTCGATGCGACTGTCTATGCGGCTGTCGATGCGCGGTGCGCTGAGCGAGGACGTCGAGTCGATGCGGTCCCGCGTCGCCCTCATCAGGGAACGGCTCGACGCGGGTGAATATGCCGAGGCCAGGGGCGCGCTCGCTGCGCTGCGCGCGGAGCTTTCCCGCGTCGGTCTCGAGAGCGCCCACCTGTCCTGGATGCTTGCGGCCGCGATGGACGGCCTCGGTGAATGGGAAGCTGCGCTCTCGCATGCACGCGAAGCGTTGGAGTTGGACCCTCTGGCCCTGCCCTACCGCCGCTCGTACGACCTCATTCTCTGCCACATGAGGGAAGCGCTGGCGGACGAGAGTCGCAGCGCGCGGGAGCCGGCAACGCCGCGTCTCTACGCGCTGCTCGTAGAGGCCGGTGCCGTCGACGTGCCGAGCCACCTTGCGATGTCGAAATGGCACCTGGCCCACGACGAGCCGAGGGAGGCCCGACGCATCCTCGAAGCGGTGGTGACGCTGTCACCCGCGCATCGCGGCGCGTGGAGCCTCCTCGCGGAAGCGTGCGACGCCTTGAATGAGGCCGAGCGCGCAGCCGAGGCCCGAGGAGTCTTCGAGGAGATCGCGACATTCGAAGCCCTGCGACGGGCCTCCGCGCGCGTCTAGCGTGCCGGGCGCAGGCTCAGGAGAGGAGCGCCGCGACGGCCTCCGCGACGCGCCCGAAGGCAACGGTGCGGGGATCGATCGGCTCGAAGTGCCCCGTGCCGGGCAGTGTCACGAGCCGCGCGTCGTCTCCGGCCGCCAAGGCGCTCTCGATGTAGTCGCGACCCATGTCGAACGGCACGGTGTCGTCTTCGGTGCCGTGAACGACGATCTGTGGAACGCCGGCGGGAAGGCGATGCCTGGGTGAGATCCGTTCGACGCTCGTGCCGCCGAGCAGTTCGTCGGCGACGCCCTCCGACAGCTGCAGCGCCTGTGCGCGGGCGATGTCCGCCACAGGGGCGAGCGCGACGACCCCGCGCAGCGGACGATGCTGCTTCGCGGCCCACAGCGCGAGATGGCCTCCGGCGGAGTGTCCGAGCAGGACGAGGCGCGAGGCGTCGAGCGAGTACCGCTCTGCATTCGCGACGGCCGCGGCAATTCCCGACAGGACATCATCGAAGGTCCCAGGGAAGCCGCCACCAGCCTCGCCAAGCCGACGGTACTCGAGGCTCCAGGTCGCGAAGCCCCGCTCGGCGAGCGCCGCGCACAGGTGGCCGAGGTGCGTGAGGTCGTAGCGGACGCGCCAGTAGCCGCCATGGATGCAGACCACGATCGGGTGTGGCCCGCTCCCTGGCGGCAGCCGGAGGTCGGCGAATTGCGATGGGGCCGCGCCGTAAGCGACCCGCGCGTCCGCGCCCGGAGGCGAGAGCGAAACGATCTCGTCACTCATGACGGGTCGACGACGAAGGCGGCCTCCGCAAGCCCGCTCACCTTCAGGGACACCCGCATACCCGCCTTCAAGGCCACCGCCGTCGTCGCGGCGCCGGCGAGCACGAGGCTACCTGCCGGCAGCTCCCGCCCGTGCAGGGACAGCAGCCGACAGAGCTCGACGATCGACAGGACAGGGTCGCCGGAGATGGCGCTCGACGATGCACTTTCGACGGGCACGCCGTCGACAGCCATCACCATCTCGAGGTTCGCGAGGTCGAGACCGTCGAGCGGGGCCCAGGGCCCGAACAGGTATCGCGACGACGAGGCGTTGTCGGCCACGACGTCGGGCAGGCTGAAGTACTTGAAGCCGACGAAGCGCGAGTCGAGAACCTCGAGAGCCCCGCAAACGGCGTCGCACGCGGCCAGGGCTTCGGCACGAGTGACATCGCCACGGAGGGCTCGGGCGATTCGGAAGCCGATCTCCGGCTCCGCCTTGGGATGAATCATCCCTTTGAGAGCAAGCCCTTGCGCAATCGCCATCGGCTCGGTGAGGACACCGTAGATCGCGCTGTGCAGGCCCATCTGGTCGCGCTTGGCCTTGGATGTGAGGCCCATCTTGTAGCCGCTGATTCGCTCACCGCGCGCCGCACGTCGCTCGATGCCCGCCGCTTGGATCTTGTAGGCGTCGTCGATGGACAGGCCGGGAAACTCTTCGGTGAGGCGCGTGATTTCACGCCCTTCGAGAAGGGCCGCATCGAGTCGCGCGGCGAGGTCTGAGATCTGCTGCAGGGTGAGCGTCATGCGCCCGGAACGTAGACGATTCGAAACGGCACGAGGTACTGGATTCCACCTCGCTCGCCGTGTTGAATGCGCGCCCATGACGGAGACTGCCCTGCCCCTCGTCACGAACGAGATCGACGGAGCGCCCGTCCCAGCGCTGTCCGGCCAGACGTTGGACTGCTTCGAGCCGGCGACCGGACGCCGGTATGCGCTCATCGCCGACAGCGACTCCGATGATGTCGAGCAGGCCATCGCTGCGGCGAGGCGGGCTTTTCCCGCGTGGTCGCGCCTTCCGGCCCGGGAGCGCGCCCGGTATTTGCGAGCCATCGCAACGGGAATCGAGGCGCGCATCGCCGAATTCGCCCGCGCCGAGAGCATCGACACCGGCAAGCCCATCTCGGTCGCATCGACCGTGGACATTCCACGGGCCGCGCAGAACTTCGAGTTCTTTGCCGACGCGGCGACCCAGTTCGCGAGCGAGTCGCACGCCACGGACACGACGGCCCTGAACTACACGCTGCGACAGCCGCTTGGAGTCGTCGCATGCATCTCGCCGTGGAACCTGCCGCTCTACCTGCTGACCTGGAAGATCGCCCCCGCGCTGGCCGCCGGAAACTGTGTGGTCGCCAAGCCGTCCGAAGTGACGCCCATGACGGCACACCTGCTGGCCAAGCTGTGCCGGGAGGTGGGGCTGCCGAACGGCGTGCTGAACATCGTCCACGGGCTGGGGCCGAAGGTGGGGCGGGTGCTGACGTCGCACCGTGACGTGTCGGCCATCTCCTTCACCGGCTCGACGCGGGTCGGCGAGGAGATTGCGCGAACCGCCGGGCCGCTGTTCAAGAAGGTGTCGCTGGAGTTGGGCGGCAAGAACGCGACCATCGTCTTCGCCGACGCCGACTTCGAGGAGGCGGTTGCCGGTGCCGCGCGCGCGGCGTTTTCGAACCAGGGCCAAATCTGCCTCTGCGGCTCGCGCATCTACGTCCAGCGCCCCATCTACGAGCGCTTCAAACAGGCCCTTATCGAGCGCGTCGAGGCCCTTCGACAGGGCGACCCGATGGATCCGGCGACGGAACAGGGCGCGCTCGTTTCTTCGGCGCATCACGACAAGGTCCTGGGCTGCCTGCAAACCGCGCTGAACGAGGGCGCGCAGGTGCTCTGCGGCGGTGTGCGACCGGCCCTGCCGGAGCGCTGCCGCGACGGCTGGTTCCTCGCGCCGACGCTGCTCGAAGGCGCTCCGCACGACGGCCGAACGGTGCAGGAGGAGATCTTCGGACCGGTGGCGACCCTCGCACCGTTCGACGATGAGGCGGAGGTCGTTCGACTGGCCAACGACACGGCCTACGGCCTCGCAGGCTCCATCTGGACCAACGACCTGCGGCGGGCGCATCGGGTTGCAGCAGAGGTCCGGAGCGGGCTCCTCTGGATCAACTGCTGGATGCTGCGCGACCTGCGCACGCCGTTCGGCGGAACGAAGGCCTCGGGCGTGGGCCGTGAGGGCGGCCTCGAGGCGATGCGCTTTTTCACCGAGCCAAAGAATGTGTGCGTGAAGCTATGAGCACCCCGTCGGAATCATTCGAATCGAAGAAGGCGCCCGAACCCGTCGGCAAGTACCCGCACGCGCGGCGTGTCGGCAACCTGCTCTTCCTGTCGGGCGTCGGACCGCGACAGCGCGGCACCAAGAAGATTCCCGGCGTGGAGTTGAACGATGCCGGAGAGATCGTCTCCTACGACATCGAGACGCAGACCCGCTCCGTGTTCGAGAACGTGCGGACGATCCTCGAAGAGTCGGGCTCCAGCTGGTCACGTCTCGTCGACGTCACGGTCTACCTGACCGACATGAAGCGCGACTTCCCGACCTACAACCGCCTCTGGGCCGAGTACTTCCCTGAGAATCCACCGTGTCGCACGACGCTCGGCATCACCAGCCTTCCGACGCCCATCGCCATCGAGCTCAAGTGCATCGCGACGGTGGATTGATCCCCCTTCGACCAGAGGTACGCGATGAAGCCTTTTCACCTGCAGCGCTGGATCGACGAGCACCGGCACCTGCTCAAGCCGCCCGTCGGCAACCAGGAGGTGTGGCACGACCGGCAGTTCATGGTGACGGTCGTCGGCGGGCCGAACGCGCGCACCGACTTCCACGTGAATGAGGGTGAAGAGTTCTTCTATCAGCTCGAGGGCGAGATGAACCTGCGGATGTGGCAGGACGGCGCCCCCGTCGACTTTCCCATCCGCGCCGGCGAGATCTTCCTGCTGCCGCCCAACGTTCCACACTCACCTCAGCGGCCTGCCGGCAGCGTCGGCCTGGTCATCGAACACCAGAGGCGCCCCGAACAGCTCGACGGCTTCGTCTGGTACTGCGAGCAGTGCAGGACGAAGCTGTACGAGGAGCGCCTTCACGTCACGAGCCTCGTGACGCAGCTCCCGCCCATCTTCGAGCGGTTCTATGGCAACGACGCACACTGCGTCTGCCCGACCTGCGGCCACAAGACCGAGAAGAAGGCCGCGAAGTGACGCGTCGTATCGACATCCACACGCACATCCTGCCGCGACAGCTGCCGCGTTTCGCCGAGAAGTTCGGCTATGGCGGCTTCATCCACCTCGACCACCACGCGCCCTGCCGCGCGCGAATGATGCGCGACGACGGCCGCTTCTTCCGCGAGATCGAACACAACTGCTGGGACCCGGGCGTGCGCCTTGGCGAGTGTGATTCGCACGGCGTGGAGGTGCAGGTGCTGTCGACGGTGCCGGTGCTCTTTTCGTACTGGGCCAAGCCGAACGACGGTGCCGAGGTCGCACGCTTCCTGAACGATGAGTTGGCCGGTGCCGTCGCGCGGTCACCCGACCGATTCGTCGGACTCGGCACGCTGCCGATGCAGGACCCCGACCTCGCGTGCAAGGAACTTCGGCGCTGCATCCGGGAACTGGGCTTCGCGGGTGTCCAGATCGGCAGCCACGTCAACGACTGGAACCTCGACGCACCGGAGCTGTTTCCCGTTTTCCAGGAGGCCGAACGGCTTGGCGCCGCCCTCTTCGTGCACCCCTGGGAGATGATGGGCGAAGCGCGCATGCCCAACTACTTCCTGCCGTGGCTCGTCGGCATGCCGGCCGAGACCAGCCTCGCGATCTGCTCGATGATCTTCGGCGGCGTCTTCGAGCGGCTGCCGGCGCTGCGGGTGGCGTTCGCGCACGGCGGCGGCTCGTTCCCCTTCACCCTGGGCCGCATCGAGCACGGCTTCACGTCGCGTCCCGACCTGTGCGCGGTCAAGAACCCCGTCAACCCGCGCGCCTACGTCGGCCGCTTTTACGTCGACTCGCTGGTGCACGACAGAGAGGCGCTGCGTTACCTCGTCGGGCTGTTCGGGGCGCACCGCATCGCGCTCGGCAGCGACTACCCGTTCCCGCTGGGCGAAGAGCGTCCGGGGGAGCTCATTTCCACGCTCCCGGAGCTCGACGAAGCAGAGCGTGAACGGATGCTCTGGGGCACTGCGATCGAGTGGCTGGGCGAGACCGGTCTCCGGCTCGCGACGAGGGCGGCACGATGACGACTCAGGGCAGCGAGGCGTGGGCGCGGGCACAAGACGCGGCCGATCCGCTTTCTGGACTGCGTGACGGGTTCCATTTCCCGAAGGCCCCGGACGGCAGCGATGTCGTCTACTTCGCCGGCAACTCGCTCGGGCTCCAGCCGAAGGGGGCCCGCCGCTACATCGAAGAGGCGCTGGAGGACTGGGCGCGATTCGGCGTCGAAGGCCATTTCCGCGCGCGGAGCCCGTGGCTGCCGTACCACGAGCAGCTCACCGCCTCGACGGCGCGCCTCGTCGGCGCCCTGCCCCACGAAGTCGTGGTGATGAACACGCTGACGGTCAATCTGCACCTGATGATGGTCAGCTTCTACCGCCCCACGCAGAAGCGCTTCCGGATCCTCGTCGAGGGCGGCGCCTTTCCCTCGGACCAGTACGCCGTCCAGTCGCAGGTCCGCTTCCACGGCCACTCCCCTGAGCAGGCGATCGTCGAGCTTCGCCCCCGGCAGGGCGAGTCGCTGCTGCGTGAGTCCGATGTACTTGAGACCATCGAGAGGGAAGGCGAATCGCTCGCGCTCGTCATGATGGGCAGCCCCAACTACCTGACGGGCCAGGCGTTCGACATCGCCGCCATCACGCGCGCGGCTCATGCGAAGGGCTGCCGCGTCGGGTTCGACCTCGCCCACGGCGCAGGGAACCTGAAGCTCGCGCTCCACGACGACGGCCCGGACTTCGCGGTCTGGTGCAACTACAAGTACCTGAACGCGGGTCCCGGCGGATTGGGCGGCGTCTTCGTCCATGAGCGCCATGCGAACGACACGAGCCTGCCCCGATTCGCGGGCTGGTGGGGCCACGACAAGGCGACGCGGTTCAAGATGGGCCCGGAGTTCCAACCCATCGCCGGCGCCGAAGGCTGGCAGCTCTCCAACCCGCCGATCCTTCAGCTCGCCGCGCTGCGCGCCTCGATGGAGCTGTTCGACCGTGCCACCATGACGGCCCTGCGCGAGAAGGGCGATCGCCTCACGGCCTTCCTCGAGTCACAGCTCACGGCGATTCCCGGGGGGCTCGTCGAGGTGGTGACGCCCGCATCACCGCAGCAGCGGGGCAGCCAGCTGTCGCAGCGCGTGAAGGGCGACGCACGCCGCACCTGCCGGCGCCTCGAGGAGGCCGGTTTCGTCGGAGACTTCCGCGAGCCGGACATCCTGCGGATCTCTCCGGCGCCGCTCTATTGCCGGTTCATCGACGCACATCGTTTTGCGGAGGCGCTGAAACACCATGCCGGAACGTGATTTCAGGAAGCACATCGTCATCGCAGGTGGAGGGCTGGTCGGCTCGCTCGCCGCCGTCATGCTGGCCCGCCGCGGCCACAGCAGCACCCTGTTCGAGCGGCGGCCGGACATGCGCAGGGAGACGATCTCCGCGGGGCGCTCCATCAACCTCGCCGTCTCGGTCCGCGGCCTCCATGCACTCGGGCTCGTGGGACTCGAGGGTCAGGTGCTGGCCGAAGCGGTGCCCATGAAGGGCCGCATGATGCACGCGGTCGACGGGACACTCTCGTTTCAACCGTATGGTCTCGACGACTCGGAGTGCATCCACTCGATCTCCCGCGGCGCCCTGAACAAGACGCTGCTTTCGGCCGCCGAGGCGACCGGACGGGTACGCATCCACTTCCGCCACCGGCTGACGAGCGCCGACCCGGAGTCGGGCCGAGCGACCTTCGTCGACGACGCCACGGGTGAGTCGACCGAGGCCTGCGGGGACCTTCTCCTCGGCACCGACGGCTCCGGCTCGGTCCTCCGAAAAGCGGCCGCGAGCCGACCCGGCTTCACGTCGACGGAAGAGCTGCTCGACTACGGCTACAAGGAGTTTCACATTCCGCCCACGGACGACGGGCGGCACCGGCTCGAGAAGCATGCGCTCCACATCTGGCCCCGCGGCAGCTTCATGCTCATCGCGCTGCCCAACTTCGACGGCAGCTTCACCTGCACGCTTTTCCTGCCCTGGGAGGGTCCGCTCTCCTTCGCGACGCTGACCGCCCCGGAGGCGGTGCAGGCGTTCTTCCGGACACACTTCGCGGACGTCGTGCCGTTGCTCGACGATGTGGCGGGCACCTACTTCACGAACCCGACGGGACAGATGGTCACCGTCAAGTGCAGCCGGTGGGACATCGGCCGCCGCACGCTCCTGCTCGGCGATGCTGCCCACGCGATCGTGCCGTTCTTCGGTCAGGGCATGAACTGCGGCTTCGAGGACTGCGCGCTCCTGGACGCGCTCGTCGCCGACCACCCGGACGATTGGATGGATCGGCTGGGCTCGTACGCGGCGGACCGCAAGCCCAACGCAGACGCCATCGCAGACATGGCCGTCGGGAACTTCGTCGAGATGCGCGACAAGGTCGGAGACGCGCGCTTCCTCCTCGAAAAGCAGGTCGAGAAGCTTCTTCTTCGCCACTTCCCGGGACGGTTCGTCTCCCGCTACGCGCTCGTCAGCTTCAGCCGCATGCCGTACCGACTGGCCAACGAAGCCGGCCGGGCCGGGGACGCCCTGCTCGCGGCACTCTGCGAGAAGATCACCCGACCGGAAGAGCTGGACCTCGTGCAGGCAGACACGCTGCTTCGCGAGACCTTCGAGCCGGTGGTCGCAGCCGCCCGGGCAAACATCGCCGCCAGGGAGAGCGCATGAACCTTGGGATTTCAGGACGCACAGCGCTCGTGACCGGCGCGTCGTCGGGGCTGGGCAAGGCCATCGCCCGGGCGCTCGCCGACGAGGGCGTGCGGGTCGCCATCTGCTCGCGCGACGAAGGACGTATTGCGGCCGCGGGCATCGAAACGGGCGCGCAGTTGACGCTGACCGGCGACGTCACGGTTCGGGGCACGTCGAAGCGGCTCGTCAGCGCCGTCGAAGAGGGCCTCGGCGCCTGCGACATCCTGGTCGTCAACACGGGCGGGCCGCCGAAGGGCAGCTTCGAGGCGTTGCCTGCCGAGGCCTGGCAGCAGGCGTTCGACGCGCTGTGGCTGAGCGCCGTCGAGGCGATTCAGGCCGCGCTTCCGGGAATGAAGGCGCGCGGGTTCGGTCGCATCCTGCTGGTCACGTCGGTCGCCGCACGTGAGCCGATGGAGGCGCTCACCCTCTCGAACGGCCTGCGCGCAGGCCTTCTGGGGCTCGCGAAGAGCCTCAGCGTCGAGGTGGCTCCGTTCGGCGTCACCGTGAACACGCTGCTGCCCGGCTACACCGCCACGGAGCGTCTGAACGCCCTCGGACTGGACCTCTCGAAGGTCGCGGCGACGGTCCCCGCCGGGCGCCTCGGCAGCCCCGAGGAGTTCGGAGCGCTCGCGGCGTTCCTCGCCTCACGGCAGGCCGCCTACATCACGGGACAGGCCATTGCCGCCGATGGTGGATGGCTCAAGTCCTACTGACGCGCACGCCTCACGCTCATGCCTCGGGCGGCTTTACGGGCAGCTGGCTCGGGAGCGCCAGATCGGTCTTCTCCAGCGAAACGCCGAACTGCTCGGCCTTCTTCGCCTCTGCGCGTCGCTTGGCCTCGAACAACCTCAGCCCCTGATCGGTGATCTGGCCCACGGCGAGGTTGCCGTCCCGCATCTCGGGCGGCGGCACATCCGACTCGTGCCGAGTGGGTTTCCCCGAAGCCTCCTTCGCGGCCCGCGCGGCCTTGCTCTCCTCGATCCGCTTTTCGAAGTCGACCTTCCACTCGGCCAGCGTCCGGAACTCGTACGAGGGGTCGTTCGGGTCGTGGATGATCTTCTCGACGATCGCGTCGCGTGAGACGAACAGCGGGTACAGCTCGTCCGGGTCGTAGGCGTTTCCGCGATCGAAGAGACCGCCGCAGATGGTCCGCACGCTGCACGACGCACAGACGGGAGCGTAGATGTGCTCCCAGTCGGTCTGCCGCACCGTCTGCTTCGCGTCGAGGAAGTGAACGATGCGCTCCTCGCCCTTCACGATCTTCCGCGTCTCGGTGCTCGCCCACGCGAAGTCGCCCATGTAGCAGAGCGGCACCTTCTCGACGCGGAAGGTGCGGCCGGACTGCTGGAGCATCCGCAGCGCCCGGTGCAGCGACAGCTCGAAGTCCGCGAGGCGCGGCGTGAACTGCTGCTGGTTCACCTCGGCGCGCCCCATGGAGGGGTCGAGGTTGTTCCAGACGAAGTGGCGGATGTACGGGTGGTGCGTGTTCCAGTGTCGGATGTTCTCGTCGAGGTGGTCGGCGTTGAGCTTGTTGATGACGCAGTTGATGTTGACGTCGATGCCGTGGGCATTCGCGTTGCTGACCGCCGCGAACGCCTTCTCGAGCGTTCCCGGCGTCCCGCGCAGCACCTGCTCGACATCGGGGCGGACCGAGTAAACGGAGACGTGCACCAGCTTCAGCCCGGCCAGCGCCATCTCCTGGGCGAACGCCGGGTCTGACAGGCGCCAGCCGTTGGTGATCATCCGGACGTGAAGCCCCTGATCGCTCGCGTAGCGGCAAATCTTCGGGAGGTCGGGATGCAGGCTGGGCTCGCCGCCCGTGAGGATGACCCCGAAGTAGCCCCGCGTCACGAAGTCGTCGACCAGCACCTTCATCGTGTCGAAGGTGTGGACGTAGGGCGTCGTGGGGTTCGAGCAGAAGCCACAGAAGTGGTTGCAGTGCCGGACGACCTGGATGTAGCCGATGTTCGCCACGGAGGGCCCTCGTGCCGCCGCGGGCGCGTACCCCGGGCCGGAGCGCGGGATCTTTCCCCGTCGGGGGCCCGGTGTCCACCATCGCTTTCCGAACTGAATGCTCGCTCATTGCGGCGCCGCAATGCCCTCCCGACCTGCCCCTGATCGATTAGGCGATGGAGAGGGTGAGTCTGGAGGCGACCTTGGCCGTTAAAACCACTCCACCTGCTGCGGCCGAAGCTGGCGCCCAAGCCTCCGTTCGCGACGCCCTCCACACCACTGCCAGCGTCGGCGGATTCCCTGGCCCCAAGGGTGACGACGAACCAGGCCGGCGCACCATCGGACCGGCGTACCGCGAGGTTCGTTGATTTCAGATGCTTTCGAGGCTGCCGCAGGCTCCCGGCAACGATGAGCGCTGGTGTCGGCGGAACACCTTCATTTGTCGGGCGCAGCGCGGCGCTCAGCCCTCGAGCTTCTTGCGGAGCACCTCGTTGACGAGGCCCGGGTTGCCCTTCCCCTTCATCTCCTTCATGACCTGACCGACGAAGAAGCCCATGAGGTTCTTCTTGCCGCCGCGGTACTTCTCGAGTTCGCCCGGGTTCGCAGCGATGACACGGTCGGCCGCCTCTTCGATGGGGCCGGTCTCAGAGACCTGAGCGAGCCCCTTCTGTTCGACGACGCTCTTGGGAGCGGCGCCGGTCGAGACCATCTCGGCGAACACCTCCTTCGCAGCGTTGTTCGAGATGGTGCCGGCGTCGACCAGCCCCAGAAGCTCGGCCAGCTGGGAAGGCGTGAACTTGAGGCTCTCCAACGTGGTCAGCTTCTCGTTCAGGACGCGCGCCAGCTCGCCGACGAACCAGTTGCCCAGCCGCTTCCCGTCGGCATAGGCCGCGAGGCAGGTGTCGAAGTAGGCGGCCAGATCGGGCTCTGCGGCGAGGGTGATGGCATCCGCGGACGCGACGCCATTCTTCGACGTCCAGCGCTGCACCTTGCCGCGGGGCAGCTCGGGCAGCGTCTCCCTCACCTTGGTGACGCGGGCCTCCGACACGATCAGCGGCAGCAGGTCGGGGTCAGGGAAGTAGCGGTAGTCGTTCGCCTCCTCCTTGGTACGGAGGCTCCGGCTCTCGCCCTTCGCGTTGTCCCAGAGGCGCGTCTCCTGAACGATCTTCTCGCCGCACTCGTAAGCGTCGATCTGCCGTGCCACCTCGTATTCGATGGCGTCCTTCAGGAACTTGAAGCTGTTCAGGTTCTTGAGCTCGACGCGGGTGCGCAGCTCGGTGGAGCCCTTCGGCCGGACGCTGACGTTCGCGTCGCAGCGCAGCGAACCCTCTTCCATGTTCCCGTCGTTGACGCCCAGATAGATGAGGATGGTGCGGAGGTTCTTGTAGTACTCGACCGCCTCTGCCGACGAGCGCAGGTCCGGCTCCGAGACGATCTCGATGAGCGGCGTGCCTCCGCGGTTGTAGTCGATGACGCTGACGCCCTCGCCCACGCCGTGCAGGTTCTTGGCGGCGTCCTCCTCGATGTGGATGCGGCGCACCTGCACGGTCTTCGCCTTCTCGCCCTGACCAATCTCGATGGTGCCCCACTCGCAGATCGGCAGATCGTACTGCGAGATCTGGTAGCCCTTCGGCAGGTCCGGGTAGAAGTAGTTCTTCCGCGCGAAGACGCTCTTTTCGTTGATGCGGCAGCCCAGCGCGAGGCCCGCGGTGATGGCGTAGTCGACCACCTTGGTGTTCAGCACCGGCAGCGCGCCGGGCAGGCCCAGGCAGACGGGGCAGGTCTGGGTGTTCGGCTCTGCGCCGTAGGTGGTCGCGCAGCCACACCAGACCTTGGACCTGGTCGCGAGCTGCGCGTGCACCTCGAGACCGACGATGGTTTCCCAACCGGATGCGTTCGCCATGGTGAAGTCCTAGAGCGCGGGGGCGCGCCGGTGCCAGTTGGTCTCGCGCTCGTAGGCCCGCGCCACGCGGAGCAGCGTCGCCTCGCCGAGGGGCTTGCCGAGCAGCTGCAGGCCGACGGGCAGACCGGCCGCCGTGAAGCCGCACGGCATCGAGAGGCCGGGCAGGCCGGCCAGGTTGCACGAGATGGTGAAGATGTCCGCGAGGTACATCTGGAGCGGGTCGGAGGTCTTCTCGCCCAGCTTGAACGCGGCGGTCGGCGAGGTGGGCGTGACGATGGCGTCCACCTTTTCGAACGCCTGGTGGAAGTCTCGCTTGATGAGCGCACGGACCTTCTGCGCCCTGACGTAGTAGGCGTCGTAGTAGCCGGCGCTGAGCGCGTAGGTGCCCAGCATGATGCGGCGCTTCACCTCGTCGCCGAAGCCCTCGGCCCGGCTCTTGAGGTACATCTCCATCAGGCCCCTGGCCTGCGAGGTGCGGTGGCCGTAGCGCACGCCGTCATAGCGGGCCAGGTTGGAGGAGGCTTCAGCGGTGGCGACCAGGTAGTAGGTGGCGGTTGCGTATTCCGTGTGCGGCAGCGACACCTCGACCAGCTTCGCTCCCAGCGCTTCGTAGAGGGAAATCGACTCCCGGACGCTCTTTTCGACCTCGGGGTCGAGGCCGCCGACGAAGTACTCCTTCGGCACGCCCAGCGTCAGCCCCTTCACACCGTCTTCGATCTTCGCGAGGTAATCTCCGGGCGCCTCGGGAATCGACGTCGCGTCCGAAGCGTCGTGCCCAGCGATGGCCTGCAGGAGGAGCGCGGTGTCCCGGACGGTGCGCGCGAACGGGCCGACCTGATCGAGGCTCGAAGCGAAGGCGATGACGCCGTGTCGCGACACGCGGCCATAGGTCGGCTTCAGGCCCACGACGCCGGTCAGCGCTGCCGGCTGGCGGATGGAGCCGCCGGTGTCGGTGCCCAAGGTGCCGAAGGCGAGCCGGGCCGCGACGGCGGCCGCGCTGCCGCCGGAGCTGCCGCCCGGGGTGCGCGTCAGGTCCCACGGGTTTCGCACGGGGCCGAAGGCGCTGTTCTCGTTGGACGAGCCCATCGCGAACTCGTCCATGTTCAGCTTGCCGAGGTTCACGGCGCCGGCCGCCTTGAGCCGCGTCCATGCGGTGGCGTCGTAGGGCGGAACGTAGTTCGCCAGCATCTTCGAGGCGCAGGTGGTCCGCACGCCGCGGGTGCAGAAGATGTCCTTGAGGGCCACCGGCACGCCGTCCAGAGGCCCCGCCGCGGCGCCGGCCTTCCGACGGGCGTCAGAGGCCCTCGCCTGCGCGAGTGCGCCCTCCGTATCGACCGTCAGGAACGAGCCGAGCCGGCCGTCGAGCGCTGCGATGCGCCCGAGCGCGGCCCGGGTCAGCGCCTCTGACGTGACGGCGCCCGAGGCGAGGGCCGATGCGGCCTCCTCGAGTGTGCCTTGAAGCAAATCCATCATGCTCTCCCACGCCTTCTGCCCATTCGGGTGAAGGGGGCGGAAACGGTCTCGCTACTCGATGATCTTCGGAACGGCGATGCCCTCACCGACGCGCAACGGCGCGCTCGAGAGAACCTCGTCGCGTGACAGGCTCGGACGCACCTCGTCGGGCCGCTCACCGCCGGTCATCGGTACGGCATGGGCCAGCGGCTCGACGCCGGTGACGTCCAGCGCGGTCAACCGCTCGACGTAGCCGAGAATGCTGCCCAGCTGCTGGGCGAAGCGCGTCTCTTCCTCGGGGGAGAGCGACAGGCGGGCGAGGTGCGCGACGTGGCGGACCTGCTGGGGGGTCAGCGTCATTGAGCTAGCCTTTGCTCGGACGGAAGGCGTTGGCGATCGCCTGAACGATGCCGTGCGACGACTCCTTGCCGGCGAGACGCTCGAGTTCGCCGTCGTCCAGCCAGGTGCCGTGGCAGTGGAAGCAACGGTCGACATCGACGTCGCGGAAGCGGATGGTCTGGAGCTTGTTGCCGCACTTCGGGCAGTGCATGAAGTGGGCGGCCTGAAGCGCCTCGGCCTCGGCGCGGCTGCGCTTGGCGTCCATCTCCTTCGCAAGCTTGTAGCGCTTCTCGATCTCCTCGCGGGCGAAGTACTCTTCCTCTGCATTCGTCGGCTTTTCGCTCATTCTTCACTCCGTGGCCTGCCGATGATCGGCGGCCGAACAGTCCGTGCCTCGGGCCATCCCCAGACGCTGCGTTCGGGGCGGGGCCTGCGGGAACCTTCTCTAGCGGCTCAGCTCTTCGATGGCGGTCTGGGCGACGCTCGCATCGGGGCCGGTGGGCATCACGGCAAGGTAGCGGCGGTACCAGATGAGCGCCTCCTTCTTCTGGCCCTTCAGCTTGTACGCCTCGGCGAGCACCAGCATCGCGTCGGAGAAGTTGGCGTTGACGGCCAGGGCCTGCTTGAGCGCGACGATGGCGTCGTCATTGCGGTCGAGGTTGATGAGGGCGACGCCCTTGTCGTAGAGCGCCTCGCTGTGGCGCGGGTTGACGGCGAGAATCTGCTCGCACAGGGCGAGCGCCTTCTTCGACTGGTTCTTCTCGAGCGCCTTGGTGGCCTGCGCCAGCAGCTTGTCGGTGTCGACAGGTGCGGCGGCCGGTGCCGCCGGTACAGGAGTCGCCGCCTTCGTGGGCTCTGCCTTGGAAGGCTCAGGCTTCGCCGCTTCGGGCTTGGCGGACTCGGGCTTCGTCGCCTCTGACTTGGCCTCTGACTTGGCCTCTGACTTGGCCTCTGCCTTTGTCGGTTCGACTTTGCCAGAGGCGTCAGGCTTGCGGGCGTCAAGCCAGGCCTTCGCACCCTCGTGTCCCGAGGCACGCTCGAGGAAGCCGCGCATCCCCTCGGAAGCGCCGGCGATGTCGCCGACCCGCTCTCGCGCCAGAGCCAGCCACAGGCCTGCACGAGCGACGCGGGTGCCGCTCGAGACGAAGTCGGCCAGCGGGATGACGGCGCTGGGGCTCTTCGCATCGAGGGCGGCGGCGCGCGCCGTCTGCGCCTTGCTCTCCACGTCGGCATCGCCTGCGAAGGACGGCATCTCGGCGCGGGCCTCGGCCACCTTGCCGTCCAGCAGGAGGCAGTCGAACTGGGCTCGATGCGCCGCCGCCAACTCCGGTGCCGCGGCGAGGGCTGCCTTGGCGTTACCGCACGCCGCGTCGCGATGCATCGCGGCCTCCTTCGCGAGGGCTTGGGCAGCGGCAATCAGCTTGGAGGCTCCGGGCTGACCGGCCTGGGCCTTCGCCCCGGCGTTGA
>JACCDP010259343.1_pt1 | contig 20234 bp, 2 predicted proteins | sample 7445841 | NCBI WGS metagenome assembly JACCDP01 (sample SAMN15323441, study PRJNA562643) | freshwater metagenome | isolation source: river surface water | place: USA:Blue River Watershed | collected 2017-08-17
CTACCTTTGTTGATATTTCTACGGCTGTTTACTGAAACAAATTTTTCAAAGAACTGGTCAAGTATATTATTACCGTCTAGTGCTAATGCTGTAGTAAAGGATTCAGACTCTGATTTCATAACATCTAAGAAGTTAGTAAAGTCTACAACATTTGTATAGCTTAATTTACTTTTATTAAGACCCGTTTGTAGGAATGCAAAGTTAGACATTAATGCAAACATATCACTAATTCTGTCATTCTCATCTTTATCAGCTACTTTCATAACTGATCTATCTGCTAGATTTCTTAGATTCTGAGTATAAACATTAGCTTTATCTGTATTCATATCCTTATCAGCAAGATAAACATTAAACACAGTTTTTGTTTTATCAGAATCTAGCTTTAAAACATTGAGTATATCGTAGCTGTTTAATAAATTGTCTTTATTATCTACTAAGAAGTTATTATATCTTGCAGCTAATGCGTTATCCTTGTCTATAAATAAGTGGTAGAAGTTATATACATTGTCTAATGCTTTATTAGTAATGTATCTTTCATAGATAAATCTTCCGAGTGTTCCACCATCTACATCAGGGTTAGCTTCATATAAATCTAAACCTTCTTTTCTAAACCAAGATTTGTTTACCATTTCCGTAATAGGGTATTCTGATCTTAGAAACTCTCTTTCTACAACAAACCTTGTGTATAATTCAAAATTAAGTTTACCATTCTCCATGAATGTACGTGGATCTAATGAGTACATATTTCTATTCTCATAGCTATTGTCTTCTTCCGATCCTCTTACCCATGCTTCTGATTCAAATTCTTCTTTTAAAGTTTGTTCATCAATATACATGAACTTAGTACCATCTTTGTTTGCTTTAACAAAGGCACCTCTACTCTTTAATTCAGAAGCTAATGCTGTAGGTATTTCTTTCTTAATGGTATAAGACATGTAACTGTCTTTGATTTTATATTTTCTAATAGCATTCTGGAAGATCATACTTATTATGTCATTTCTGAACATAGTAATAAATGTATCTATCTTTCTTTCCCCTAGTAATTTGTTTGAAGTTTTTCTAAATATTTGTGAATTCTCAATAATGTAGTCACTAATATATTTGTTATATCTTAATTTAAATAGAGGTCTGATTACAGCAAGAGACATTGGACCATTAAAGAATGAACTGATGATTGAATCATTAAGCATTTTAGTTAATAATTCTTTTGGTATCTTAGTTTCATTTGATAATTCATCTATAGCAGCTTCACTTAATTCTATTTCAGAACCAGTAGTTTTTGTAGATGTATCCGGATTAGATGAAAGTTTTAAAGCTGTTAATCCTGTAATTTGCTGTTCTATTTCTAAAAAGTGTAAGAACATTGCTTTTGCAAGATCACCTTCTTCTGTTGTAAGCTTACCATTATTTTTTGAGAAATTTTCAATAAGTGATAACATCTCACGTTCTGTAAATGCTTGTTCCTTTCTATCAGATAGATACTCTTCTGCTAATTCTACACCAGTATCATATATTACTTTAGACTTAGCCTTACTTGCTAATTCATTTCTATCAAAATATTTTGCAATAATTCTACTAGCTGCTTCCGATGAAACTGCAGATGGGTAGTCTGCTTTTTTACCTAATACTTCTGCATATGTTGATTTTGCTAAAGTCTTCTCTTTAATGTATTCTACAACAAGTGGATTAGATACAAAGTAAATAGCTTCCTTAACTGGTACTCCAGTTTTTAGTAAGTACATTAATGTAGGTGCAGTTTCATAATTTCCTTGTATAAAGAAAATCCAAGGATCTTTTTCAACATCCACCCAACCATTGATAAGCTGTGCTAAAATATCTGCTACCTTATGTTCATTATCAACATCTAAAATATTAGATAAAGAGATGTGGTCTTTACCATCAACTTTCATTTTATGATGTCTTAAAAACAAATGAGCAGTTCTATCTTCTACAGTTTTACCTACTATATGTTTATACTCATTAGGCATATATGCACCCAATGTGTTAAAGATTACATTGAATGTATTTTCAATAGCACCTAAACCTAAAGTTCTTTTACCTACAATATTAGACTCATGCTTATATACATTATATAATGTCTCAAGAACTCTTGTAGGGCTTATGATTTTTTTATCTTTATTTTTTGGGTCTATATTTTTTTCCGTCATCTTATTAGCATACGGATTATATTTCATCACATACTGAGCAAGTTCAGCAGCAATTGGCTCTAAAATATAGTTACTGTTAGGCGTAATTAAAGATGAATAACTCTCAGGTAATTCAAGAATTGATACCATACTTTCTATGATTTCATTTTCTAACCCTGCTTTTTGTTCAGCAAAGAACATATCCATTTCACCTATTGATGCATTATCAGATTTTAGGCTATTATATTGATCTTTAAACTCATTATAAGTTTTATAGTTTGCCTTTTTAATTTTACCATTTTCATCTAAGTTAGTCATGAACAAGGTAAGTTTATCAATATCAAAGTCAGCTCCTGACTTAGCAACAATCTCTGCTGGTGGTATAATAATATTTCCAGCCTGTGGTGGTAAGAAATGATATACTTCAGCAAATTCCATAGAGTTAAGTCCCTGAACCGGAATCCTAGGACCAACTAATGTTATTGCTTTTCTGTTAGCTTCATTATCTGCATCTAACCAAGCATCATCTTTTATTTTCTCATTTAGTCTAGCTAATGAAGCATCCATGTCTATTGTGCCATCCTCAAAGTATACACCAATAGTTTCTCCTTTTGAGTATTCTAGATTAAATAGTTTTACATAATCACCCTGCATAGAGATCATAATTTTCATTGCTGCAGTAAAGCCATTTGCTTTTTTGTGATATGTTGGTAAGAAATTAGTCCCCACATATTTTTTAATAGCAGCGTCTATCTCTTTCTTTTTATAAGAAAACTCACCTGGAACCTTAGCATAATCTTTAAAGAAAGCAGAAGACATTTGTACTAATGCTTCTCCTTTTACTTTTTGCTTAATTACTTTTTTATTTATTATTGATAAAAGTAATTTTTCAATTTTAGCAGACTCTGGGTGGAAAGATAAATCATTTACAAGTGAATTATCTTTTTCATATACATCTATGAAATCTATTAGGTTATCACTTAGTAAATCATCTTTCTCTAAGTTAGCTCTAATTACACTTGTTAGTTTTTCCATACTAGCATTACTAGTAGGAATATACTGACCGTCTACTTCTTCATAACCTAGTTGATTTAATAATTCTAGTTTGTGAAGATTTGTTAAAAACTCAACTCTTCTAATATATTCATTTGCTCTTTCGGTAATTAGAGCTTTGTTCTTTGTGTTTTTTATTTCTCCATTTTCATATAGACCTTCAAGAATCATCTTTCTAATCTGAGTAGAGAATATAGTAACACCTTTGTAAGATGAGTTTATTTCTGTTTGATTTTTAAGAAACTCAGCATAAATTGTATTTGGAGTAAAAGTAACTTTATCATTAAATGAACCATCTTCATTAAAGACATTATCACCTTTACCAATATGAGCTACTTTAGATCCTGTTTCAAATGTTACATAGTCTATTTGTTGTTCTAACATTTTAACTTGTAAATCATAAAGTTGATCTCCTGGTTTAGCTAATCCTGGCACTAATGGTGCAAGTGAGAATTTATGGAAAGATGTTACTGGAAGACCAGTTGATTCTATATTTCCAAAGTACTGTAATTTATATGGAGGGAAGAATTGAATAGAGTCTTCTAAAGTAATGTTTTCTCCTCTAGAAACTTTTTTATAAAGATCTTCTTGTTGATCTGACCAATTACCTTCTAACCATTTGAAGTTTCTGTATGCTTCCAAAGTTACATAACCTTGACCATCAGCCACTTTCATATTTTTATATTCACCTAATACTTTTTCTGCAATTCTTTTAGCTTTAGCAGCATCTCCGTATCTTTCAGTATAAGTTTGAGTTAACTCTTTAAGATACTCATCATAGTATACAGATGTTAGTTTAAATTCTTTCATGATGGCAGTTTTAAATGTACCATCATACTTTCTATATTTTATTTTATCCTTTTCTGATCTATTTTGATTTAAGAAATCAATGTATACTTTTGGAAGCATGTTATTTACAAACTGCATTGCAAGAGCATCAGCTCTAAAACCTTTACCTCCAGAACCTAAACCAGCATTTCTTTTATGGAACTCTTCTTTCTTATGATTGTATTGTGCTAGATCCCCATATGCAAGAATAACAGTTTCATACTTATGAATAAATGAGTTGTATGTATATGCTTTGGTTAAAAGTTCATTTACATTTTCTCCTTTTTTAAAGTATTCAGCAGCTAGAGCCGCATCTACATATTCATTTTCCTCAAGTCTTTCAAAGTTTTCTCTGGTTAATAGATTAAAATATTCAATGATATCTCCTTCTACCTCATCTCTTAACATGATGTCTTCATTTAGTATATCCATCATACTAAAATCTGTTTCATTATTATCTACTGCATCCTCAATAATTTTGTATAATTTTTCTTGAGTCTCTTTAGTAAGAATGTCATCAAATAAAGTAAAAGCTTCACCGGCCATTACCTCTCTACCTAATTTATCAGTAACCTCTTCATTGTAACCAGCGTAGTTCTTAAACTTTTCTTTATCACTTTTAAATCTAAAAATTCTAAGAGCTTCTCCTGATAGGTAACCCATCATTATTTTTGCTCCTTCAATTTCTCCATCTCCTCCTTTTGAGAAAGCATCAATGTCTATATATAAATGTTTGCTTTTGTTTTTATTTTTTCCAGCATAAGTTTTAATTTCAGTTTCTTTACTTACAGTAAGACCCATTGCCATATTTTTAGAGGCGTGTCTCATGAATTCTTCAACGCCATTTAATAACATTGTGTGGAATTCTTGTAAGTATTTAGATACAGCATCCATAGAAGATGTATTACTTCCTGATGTATCATCTTGATCTTTACTTATAAACTGTGTACCTGTAATATTTTGAAGAAGTAGTTTAGCATTTTTCCTTTTTGTACCATATTGTTCTGGTTTTCTAGGATTAAACTTCATATAAAAAACACTGTTTAGCAATTGTGAAAACATAACCTGTGTATTGTTATCTTTTGCTAACCAATGCATATGTTTAAACATTGGTGATGTTGTAAGTTCTTGGTATGTCTCAGCTTTATTAATTGATGTTACTACTCTTGTTATAGTGTTATCTACAAAGTGTTCCCATACTCTGTTTCTCTCAGCATTAAGAACACTGAAGTTAGAGAAGCCATCTGAAAATTCATTTTGAATTTCTGCTAAAACTCTTATCCTACCCTGTACATCAAAACTTTCATTTTTATCTGTACGTAATTTTACATCTAAACCTTCAGCTAAATACTTTAATGGGTTTCTTCTAAATTCATCTTTAGCAAGTTCATTAGTAGATTGGTTAACTACTTTTAATGCATCCAACATTATATCAAGACCAAACTCATTTGCAAAGTTTAGTTTCTTGTTATAAACAATATTATATATTGCCGGACTTGACAAATCCATTTCTATACCCAATGCTTTTAAGAACTCAACTGAGTCTTTAGCTGTCATGTTTTTCCGCTTACTGAATCTTTGAACAACTTCATTAAGCTTTAACATGTTATTATCTGTACCAGGTTCTTTTTCAAGGTATTTATTTATACCCGGATCCCCTAAAATAAAGTTTGATTCCCAAGCACTAGTAACGGCATAGACATCCATACTAGCTTTAGATAGTTTTGTTTGATATTTATCTTTATCAACCTTATCAATATTTAATTGAATGTATCTAATTCTTGGCTTCTTAAGATCTTGCCAAAAGTTAGTTTCAACTCTATACTCAATTGGATTTTTATAACCTCCACCTTCAATGTCTATATGTGCCATTTGAGGTAGAAGGTTCATTAACTGTTCAAGTTCTGGATAGTTCTCAATGTTATCTGAAATTCTTTGGTACATCTCATAGATATCATATGAACCTTCTAGAATTTTAGCAAGTCTGTTCCACATGTCATGGACACTTTCTAATTTAGGTAATCCAAAGAAGTCTTTTTCATATGCTACAGAGCCATCTTCATTTCTTACTACTTCACCTTTAACTTTTAAAGGTTTGAATATTCCAGATAAAAGCATTAATGTTTCTTCACTAGCTAACTCTTTTGATGAGAATGAATTACCACTTGCATCTTTAAATTGTTTTAAAGCCTCTATTGAAGTTGTATCTTCTATTTCATTATAAGATTCTTTAAGGGTTGTGAATCTAGATTTTTTTAAGTGGTAGGCTACAATACCAGTTTTTTGTTTGCCTTCTATAGATTGACTAATATCCCCATAATTAGTTATGATTTTGGATAAAAGGTCAACAATATTTTTTAGTTTTATTTCTTGAGCTGCTAAATCAACATCAACTTTTTCTGTGTTTAAATTTTTTAAAGCTGTTGTTTTATATTCATCAAGATAATATTCTTGTAGCTCTAAAAATTTATCATAAATGTTTTCGTAAAGTGCAGTTCTATTTTTTAAACTTTTTGTAGTTTTTAAATACCCAATGGTAGTATCCGCCTGAATGTTATAGTTTTGAAATTCTCCAGCTGATAAAGCATCCATTGCATTTGAAATTAACATACTTTCATCTGCTGTAAATTCTACTACATTTTTGTTAGCTTTAATAGGTTGAATATTTCTATCTCCTCTATTTAATTTAGTGAACCTTACATTTTGAGTTGAAGCATTTAAGCTTTGGAATAGTCCCTTTTTAATAGCTTCCTCTGGTTTGTTTGTTCTAAGTACATCAAACATCTCTCTTACTTTAGGAATATCTCTTGGACGAGTCATGTCCTTCCTTGTTATTCCTCCATAAGCCCATCTTAAAAAGTCACTAATTTTTTGAAAAATGTTAGCTAACCAAGTAGGAAGGGATTCTTTAAACTTCTCAGACTTCATAAAAGATCTAAAATCTTCTGCAATATCCTCTTCTATATCAAAGTATTCAGCATCTTTCCATTTATTTACTTTCTTAACTTCCTCATATAAATTTTCTTGTTCTTCTTTAGTTAAGAACAACTGTGTAAAGGCGTGCCATGCTTCATGATATATATCAATATTGTTACCACCTTTCCATAAAGTAATACTTGCATTCTCAAATGTAGCTACTGCATCAGAGTTAGCTACTTCAGTTAGTCTTTGTAATAAAGCTATCTTATCTTTATTATCTATTTTTACTTGTGATAAAAAAGAGTTTTCCCACCAGTCTAATGCTTTATCTTTTGCTTTCTTAGTAGTAAAGATTTTATTAAGGAAGCTGTTTAATTTTGCACTTCTTTCTAAATAAGAACTTCTACCTGGTTTTTTTAAAATATCTGTAATAGAATTTTGTATACCTATTACATCTTGTTTTTTTGGTGGTTGTGGTTTTGTTTCAGGAACCACTTCATTTATTACAATGTCAGCATCTTGTACTTGATTTCTTCTATTAATTAAATCAACAAGAACATCTATATGAGATCTGTATTTTGAACCAGAAGGCTTGTAGTAAATAAAAGTTGCATTATCTAACCAACCTTTTGCAATGCTATCTAAAATCCATTGTCTTCTTTTTGGTTCAGTTTTTTTATGAGCCTTACCTGTTAACCAGTCTTCATAATTTTTTACTGCTGTTTCAACATCTGTAACAACAGTAACATTTTTATTTAAAGAATCTTTCTGTGTTGACCAAGGATTACCAAAGTGTTCTGTAAAAGGAATTACCGGAGATAACCCTCTTGCAGGTCTCATACCCCATGTACCTTTGCCTTCATTGAAAGCATCTTTTGCAGAATTATACTTTGTATAGTTTGTAACTTTTGCTTTAGGTTCTGAAGTAGTACTTTTCTTAGGTTTATTATCTTTATCAACTACTTTTGGCGGACCAACTTCATATAATTTTTGACCTTCTTCAAGAATCTCTGGGATACTAAAAGTTAAGTAAGAATTTAAACCTGAAAAATATCTTGATGTTTCATCAGGATATTCTACAAGTAAATCACTTTTAACAAAATCAAAGTAGTCTTCTTCTACTTCTTCTATATTACCTTTTTCATTTATTACATAATCGGTAAAGTCTTTACCCATTAAAGCGTAATTAAAATTTAATGCGGCACTGTATATTTTTTTAGGACCTTTCTGTTTTGCATAAAGTTCCCAATTAGTTTTTGCTTCTAGAAGGTGTTTATATATTAACTCTCTTGTCTCTGGTGTATATAAAACATCTTGCTCTATTGGATCTTCTCCTTTTATTCTTATCTCCAATATTGCTTGGCCGTTCTCATCTGTAGTTTCCTTAACAGTTATTCCATCCGGATTAGTATCTAATCCTTCACTTGGTTTATTATTAATAAAATTTTCAAAGAAAACTCTTCTTTGCTTTGGTGTTAACTCACGACCCTTAAGTTTGCCTGTTGTAGTTAGTATGTCTGCAATATGTCCTGCTAAACCAGCTGATATATTAGATCTTTGAAGAACCAACATTTGATCAATAGTTGCACCAGGTCTAGTTACATTAATTTTAATTGAATATCTTCCACTTCTCAATGGTTGTAATTCAAAATCATTTATGTTTAATCCTGTTTCTGCAAACGGAACTGGTTTAACATCTTCATTTACTAATCCAAAAGAACCACCCTCAATATTTAATAAAACAGGTTTACCTGAAGATTCTACATCTTCTCTTAATTTAAGAAGTTTATTAAATAAAGTTGTTTGCTTTAATAATATTTGAGCTGTTTCTACTGCAAGAAGTTCTGGTGTTATTCTTTTAATAATCCCTGCTTCTTTTTTCTGTTTAAGAGATGTTTCAGCAGCTTCTCCTGCAGGCACTAAAGATGTTTTTTTACCGTAGGCACCTTGTAAATATAATTTACCACCTTCAACAAGTGGCTTTCTTATCCATTGATATACTCTTCTTCCACCAGTACCACTTTTATTTATGCTTCCATCTTCATTAAAGTATACCTCATTACCTTCAGTGTCTGTGACAACTGCAATCATACCAGTAGTACCAGGATTCTTTTTTTGAAACTCTAGATCTGATTGAGTAAACATTGTAGGATCTGCATCTGAAACTCTCATTGCTTTAAGAGCTAAAGAAACAGGTTCATCTTCTCCATATAATACTTCTGTATTACTTTCTGAAGTTTGTCTTGCTATATATATTATATCTCTTATAACTTCACCAAACATCTTTTTTTCAGGGTCTCTTACATTTTTTGGCTGATTAGAGTTTGGATCTACTTTAATTGCTTCTTGTCCAGTAGTACCATTTGGATAAACTACTTTTGCACTGTATTCAGCAGCACTCCATCCTGAGTGGTCATAAGGTTTAGTATCATCTACTTCAGGAGCTGACGGAGAATCTAATTCTTTTTCTACTTCTTTTTTTGCAACCTTTTTTGTTTTAATTGTTGGTTTAACAAGTATCTCAACCTTTTTTATATCAGAATACTCATTGGCAAGTGTTGGAATATCAATGAATAGCTGTGTGTTTGTTTTAAGAATATAGTCTCTTGCTTTAGGTCTTGCGGCTACTAATGCAAATATTTGAGGTACAGCTTGAGCAAAGTATAATGCTTTCTCTTTTTTATCTTCTTCTGACTCAAATCCTTCATTAGGCATTTTATTTAACTCAGTGTAGAGTTTTTTCATAATACCTTTTATATCAATAGCAGTTTTATTTTTACCAGATATTCTATCTGATATTTCTCCATATATATAACCATATAAAAATTCTACTGCAGGTCCGTTTAATTCACAAGCCATTTTAACACTTATTAAAAATATTTTTTACTTGAGCTAGTCTTTCTTCAGATGAAAGATTTTCACTTTCTTGTTCAATTTTATCTAAAGCATCTGGATCTTTAGATAAATCCGATACATTTTTTTCTGTTGATTTTACATTCTCTTTTGTTTGTGGAGTAACTTGAATTTCATCCACAGGTTTTGCTTCATCAGTAGGTCTCATAAAATTATCATATATTTCTTGTTCAGTAAAGGTATAACTTTTCTTCCGTATAGGGCTGAAAAGTTCAGCTGTTCTTGCTTCTAAATCTACACTTTTTAAAATAAATGTTTGATTTGTTTTTTTGAATACTCCAATAGGTTCAACATTAAGGAATATATCACCTTCTGAAAACGTTTCTAGTTTTTCATCTGCCTCTGTAAACTCTGATACAATTTGGGATACAACTTCTAAAAATGGATCTTGATCTTCTACATCAGCTTTAGCATCTGTAGAGACAGGAGTTGTAGAAGGTACACTTATACCTTGCGTCCTTTGTCTAGACTCTTGGATTCTCTTCTCAAGATCTTCTCTTGATATTGTTTGTCCAGAAACTCCCTCTGTTGTTGCTCCGGCAGACTTCTGAATAAGAGGTACATTTGTGCTCTGCTGTACTTTTGCTCGGGCTTCAAATTCTTTTCTTGAGGTTTTTGTGATTTTTCCATTTTTGAAAAATTTAATTGCTGTTAAATTATTAAGTGTTTCATTTACTGCAGCTATTACATTGTCTACAGGAACTGTGGATCTTTGTTCATTAGCTAATCTACTTTGATATTCTTCTAGTTTAATGATTAATTCAATGCCCCAATCTTCAATTTCTTTTTGTTTAGCTGGAGTAAGATTATCAAGTTTTCCATCAAATACATCTTCAACATCTTTTGTTGTACCATGTTCAAATAGAATTCTATCTATTTCTTTTGTAACTGATTCAGATTCAGACAGTTGAGCAATCAATTTAACTTGATCTTCTCTATCTGTAGGTTCAGTTGATGAAACTTGTTTTTGGAATTTATTTGGTAATCTATTTAATGCAAAGATAAGATCATCTGCATTTCCACCTCTTCTGGTGCGCTTTTTATTTTTATTAATTAAGTCAGTTTTTAAACTGTTTAGTCTGTTTAATTCAAAAGATTTTTTGCGGATCTCACGTTCAATGTTTTTATTTTTACCCTCTTTCTTTTGTCTTTGTAAATCAGATATCTCTGTATTTAGTTTATTGATCTGCTCCTGTGTTTTGGTTATTTCATTATCATTAGTATAATAAGTTAATGAAACTATAGCACCTGCGGCATCTCTATTTACAGTATACTTAATACCATTGATCTCTGCAGTCTTTTCACTCTTGTCTAAGAACCTAGCATTAATTGTAGTTCCTGCAATCTGACTAACTTGTCCAACACTTTCTACTTGAGCAATAGGAGATAGTCCAACAGAAACAATATTTATATTACCATCCTTAACATTTTTACCTGAAAGATTGATATCTATAATAGACTTTGTTCCATCTTCATCTATTTCTATAGAGAAGCCTCCATCTAAATTGTTTATTAATGTACCAATTTTACCTTGATACATAACAGTTTGATTTAGAAACTGATTAAGAGTTTGTTTTGCAGGATCACTAATAACAATAGCATCTTCTGGTACTTGTTCTTCTTCAGATTCTATTTCTGGAAGTGCTTCAATTTCTGCAGGTCCGGTTCTTTCAAAACCAAATCTTTGCATTGTTGCATCATCAAGTGGCTCTAGAATAATAAACATACCATTTTGACTAAGTTTATTATGTTTAGATAGGTTAGATGTTGGTTTTGAAAGTTTTTCAATATAACCATCCATTGTAACTACCATCTCAATTGGAAATAAAAGGATTGAAGTATCTAAACCACTCATGTTGTATATATTATTTCTGTATATACTTTGTTGAGCAGTAAAATATGTCTTTTTATTTCCTTTATTTTTTACCTTATTTCCATTCTTATCTGTAATTTCTTGGCCTTTTTTGTTTAGTGCATAAGGTGCACCTAAGTTTCTCCATGTGTTTTCTTGAGCCGCTTTTATATCTACAACAGCTAAGTTTCCATTTGTATCAATTAAAAGCAAATCTAGTTCACCAGTTACTCCTTTACCCCCTCTTGCATTTCTATCAAAAACTTTAACATTACCAGAAAATAATTGATAGCCACCATCTATCATGTTTCTTCTAAGTCTAGTTACAGAACCAGTAATAGGATGAAACAAGAAGTTATATGCGTCTTTTGACATTATATCAGAAACCTTAACATTTTTATCTCTGATACTAACAGTTGAATCATATGGTACACTCATAAATCCACCATTAGGATTAAGAGTTAAGAACTGTCTAATTACAGCATCAATGTTAATTCCAGCATCACTTGTTTCTTTAAAAGCAAATCTTGAAACAACCTTCTCTAAATTTTCTATGCTTTGATCTTGCATCAAACTTTCTTTGATACCAGCTAATTTTTTATCAGACTTAAATTGTTTATATGTACCAAGGTTAACTAAGAAAGCATCAATCCTTTCTTCTAATGTACCAATTGGATTATCAAGTACTACTTCTCTAAACACATTTTGAATGCTGTTGTCATCAAGTCTATTATATGAAAAAGGATCTTTTTCTTCCAGTTCCATTTCTATCTGAGTAGCAACTTCTGTAGCTCTTTCAGGTCTTGGATCTTCAGGTCTTGCATCTCTAAAAGTTCTAAACTCAAATCCATCTTCATCAGTAGATACAACTAACTCATTTTGTTTATTAAAGATTGTTTGCTCTACCCTTTCAATTACTTCTTGAGCAATTGGTTTTAGTTTATAAGCTTTCTCTTTACTGTCTATATAAGCAGCAATGGCTTTCATATCTTCTCTCATGGATTTTATATCCTCGGGAGTAAGTTGTATTTTATCACCATTATCTGTTTCCCACTCCTTATTTGCAATAGATGTCTCATATTTTACATACAAGTCTGTTACATTTTCTAGAGGTGTGCCAGGTTCAATTACAGCATTCCCAAAACTTAAAGTTGGTGGAGTTATCCCTGTAGAAGAATTTTTGATTGCTTCTTCTTTAAGTTTAGTGTTATAGTTATTTATTATTTCCGAAGCCTCAGCTTGATCCTCTTGCCATCTTGTTCTTAAAGTATTATACTTATCAGAGTCATCTTGTTTTAGAGATATGTTTTCTTTTAATCTATCAACTAGAAAAACATCAAATGCCATAGACAATTGTTCTTGAAGCTCTTGTGGGAAGTCCTCATATGAATCATCAACAGAATATGTACGGACATCTGTTGGATTACCACCAGCCTCCATAAAATCTAACTTGGCTTCTTTAACTAATTCTTCAAACTCAGCATTAATATCTTTTAACTCTTGTTGATACTGTGCCCACTCTTCTGTCTGCTCAACATCTATAGCATCTGAAGAAACAAAATTATCAATAGCAGTTTGTTGTTCTTGAATTAAATCTCCTATTAATGGCTTTAATGCTAAATAGAATCCAGCATTTTCTACTGCAATATTTGGATCTGAAGCTTCAGGATCTTGCGCCATTATCTGGTCTCTAAGAGAGATTATATCTGCTTCATTAGCTGGGTCATTAAGGATGATATTAGTAGCTTCACTTAATTGTTCATCTGTTATTACTTCCTTAAGAATTAAGTCAGCTGCTATATTACGTATTTTAGATAGTGTCTCAAGGCTTTCTAGGATTTCTTTGTACTCTGCAAGCTTTGCTTGATATACATTTAAATCTTCACCAGAAGCTTGAGCTGCTTCTTTTGCTGCTTGTCTTAATTCAACCTCTGTTGCATTATATTTATTCTTAAGAGCTTCATCAAACTTCTGTCTTGCCTGATCTATTTTTTGATCTCTATCTTGTGTAATATCATCTATAATACCTTTTAGTTTTTCAGAATCTGTCTCTTGCTCTCCAGCTGGTGGAACAGCTTCTAATTCTGCAGCTTTTTCAAATAATTGGTAATACTCATTGTACAATAAGCTTCCTTTAGGTATAATAGAATTATTCTTTACATCAATAAAATATTCCGGCTCATACATTGGATCCTCTGTCCATTTAGCAAACTCTTCTAAGTCAACAAAAATACCCTTGTCTGCAAGCTCATTTATTAATGCATTTCTCTCAATGTTTGTAATTTCAGAATTTACAATATCCTTAATGATATTCTTTCTGTTGTAATACAAATTTCTCATCCACTGGAAGTTTCTAAGTAGATGGTCATAGAAATCATTTGGATTAGAAAGAATATTAATTAAAGGAATAAGATTATTTTTTTCATTCTTTAAGATGTGAGTATCTAGAAGGTCATCAAATAAACCATCAAACCCTTTATCCATACCATCTATCTGCCGCTGGATGTCTAATTTTTGATCTTCATTTTCAGCAAGATTAAAGATTAAGTTTTTAAATGCGTCTTTGTATTCTAAAAACTCATTAGATTTCCCTTGATCAAATTGCTCTATTAAGTTATCAAAAGCTTTTAGACTTAATTGTTCTTTACTAAGTCCAGGATTTGCTTTAAGAATAGCTTCAGAAAGTGCAGTTAGTTTATTCTTATTTATATATGCTTCTAAAAGAGCTTCTTGTTTTTCTTTAAAATTAGAATACGTTTCAAGTAAAAGTTTTTTTCTACCAATTTCAGCTGCAGCATTAGGCACATTAGTTTGTTCTAATGTTTCTACTTCTGTTTTTATCATCTCTATTTCTTTCTGCAATCTAACTGGATCTGTAAGCCCAGCAAATTGAGCAAAGTTGGAATTCTTTATAGAAGAAATAGAAGCAAGCTTTGTGTAAAGTTTATCTAATCTTGTTGAAGCATCATCATAAGCTCCCTGTAGAAAGACAAAATTAAATAGTGACTGCATATAAGCACTATTATAAATCTTAGCCATCTTATATTTATAACTATCTTTTTCATAGTCATCAAGATTAGCTAAGAACTTCATTTTATCTTTAGCCTGATTATATCTATATGAAATCTTCTTAGCACTTTCTAAAGATTCATTAAAGTTTTCTATTGCTTGTGCACCTTGACCAGGTTGTAAATCCCAAGCTTCTTCAATATCTTGTGGAGTTGCTTGTTTATATTTTTCATAGTGCTTTACAAACATGTCAAAAGTACCTCTTTGAAGAGAGCTAATTACAGCAGTTTGAAATGCAGCAAATCTATCATCTTTAATTTCTTTGGTAGTTTTTTCATCTGGATTAGATACTGTATTGTATAACAAAGACTGTGTGGCATAATTGGTCATTCTTGGATCAAAGAACAAGTCACTATTTTTCCACATTGTATTCATGTGTTCTACAACAGATTCTGCTTCAGCCTCCCTTTCTTCAATATAAGTTTTATACTTTTCACTTTTATTAAAGTAATCATTGTACCCCATGGTCATAAAGCTTTTAACTTTACTTGGAGCTTGAAGAATACTTCCCATTAAGAAACCAGAAAGAAATGTTTCTGCTCCTTGACCAGTAAACTGTTTATTTATTGCATCACTTATTAATCCTGTAGCATACATAAAGTTTTTTGCAGCAGGGTTTTTGTAAGTATCTACATAATAGTTTTGTGTTGCTTCTTGTAATACATCTTGTAATGATTCTTGAACACCTTCTACTACGTTAGCTTTAAAATAATTAAGTCCAACCTTACCATATGATGATGGTCTACCTAAAGACTTTATAGCATTTACTATACCTATTTTTTCTTTTGAAAATGTAGACTTAGCAATATTCTTTCCTGGTTGAAATACTAATTGGTATTCTTTGTTTAAGTCTCCAAGAACAGTTCCAAATCCAAACTTAGGAGCTCCTTTTATAAAGCTTGCATTTGTTAATGACGGGAATACAAGTTTGTTACTATAGAAAATTAATGCTGTGTTGTTTAATGTATTCCAGAAAGAACCTTTTGCAGCTTCTTTCATCATGTTTTCTTGTTCATTTAATGATGGTGCTCTTCCCTCATTTTCAGGATCTTCCATGAACTTATTATACAACTTATCATATGTCTGATACTTTGTAAAACCTCCTTCTAACTTTCCTTCTGATAATGCTAAGTTCATTACCATCATGTCATGCCATAAAGCTCCTGCACTTTTTGAAGCTCTTGCAAGATCATTAATGTTATTTACATTAATATCTAATAATGCAGCTTTAGTGTTAGCTAGTGGATTAGCAAAATTTAAAAAGTTTTTTCCCGCTGAAGCAAACAGTTCTTTGGCTTTATAAATTTGACTATAGTCTTGCATTGTTTGTGCAAGCTTAGTAACACCCTTAGCTGATTGATACATAGACTTTGGTAAAGACGCTAGTCTATTAAAGAATTTACCAACTCCAAATGCAGCTCCACCAGCTACTGCACTAGGTGAAGCTCCTCCAACAACACCTTCAATGAGTACAGATTCTAGAACACCTTCTAGTAAAATACCCATGGAATAAGATGCAGATGTCAACAAGTTGACTGCAAAACCACCCAAGCCACCTTTACTTGACTGCCCAATTGCATTGTAGTATTCATAGTCTTTTGCACTTTGTTTATCTGCATAAAATAAACCATCCCCATCTATTACACTTTTGTAAGAGTTAATAGGGTCCATAAAACCTTTAGATAGCATTGGCCATGCTGCATGGTTCCAAAATCTAGATAGGTCATCACCAAATGTTGTGTTTTGATTAAACCAAGCCTCATTATTAATAAGTGGATTAAATCCTATCTTATTAAATGTTTCTTGTCCATAGCCTTTGTATCTATCTCTAAATGTATTCTTAGGTGAACTATCATAACCGTAAGCATAACCATAAGTATTTCTATCTTGATAGTTATTTATCTTACTCATTGTGTTATCAAATAATGCCTTGCCAGCAGCAACAGGATCATTTAACACATCTTTTTTAACTTGTGATGGATAATAATTAGGGGATACACCAGTTACATTATCCTTAATTTGATAAATAGGATTTATTACCGGATTAGGTGCATTAAAATTAAATACAGTTGGTGCCGGCTGCTCAATTTTTGCAGGATCTAAAAAATCACTTTTTGCTGCAAGATCATCTATAGGATTGTTTGGTGTATTCTCTGCCATAATATTAATATTTCCAAAGTGGATCGTTAGGATTTATACCAAAATTCTTAATTGCGTTTTCAATAGCTTCTGTATTATTAGTTTGATAGAAGTACTTAAACATTTGTTGATTATACTCATTTTGTTTAGTAAGTAATGCCCAAGCATCTCTTTCTATGTCATCTATTTTTTGACCACTTTTTTTGTTCATGTCCATAAATTGTTCATACTCTACTGCATTTCCGTTTTGGTCCATAATTTTGGTAACTATTTTAGCACCATAGTCAACTCCAGGAACTCCATTTATTTTTGATAAAGTATATCTACCAGCATTTTGAGGATGTGAATATTTAATATCCTGATTGCTTAATACAATTTCAGTTGCTGTTGGAGTAGATGCATTCCAAAGTTTATGTGTCCAATAGCTATGTGGCGCAATAACAGTAATACCATTTTGAATAATTTTATCTTGAGCTCTTGCTAAATCAGCTGCCTCATAATCTCCTTCTAAAGATTTCATTACTTGTTCTACAACAGATCTTGGAACATTGAATGTAGTAGAACCTAATTTATTGCTTTCTCTTGCCACTCTTGAAGTTGATAAAAAGAAATCTGGTAAATCTGATTTTCCCATTTGAGAATACAAAGTACTTAAGAATGATCTTGCTAGATCATCTTGTAAACCGTCTCCTTCTCCTTTAGCTGGTAAATTATTTGAGAAAGCAAAATTAAAGTCTGCCCCTTGTGGTAGATTTAATGCATCTCTAATAGCTTGAAGTGCAGCTTGATGACCAAAGTCTCCACCAAAATCTGAGTCAACTTTTACAGTTTGATTCTGAGAAGCTATAGATACCATGTCACCACCTCTAGAAACTGTCTGTACAAATGAATGTAAACCTTTATCTGGATCATTATTAGATGCTAGATCTACATATGATTTATCCAAGATGTCAGTAACCCAGTTTGCTGGTACATTAACCCTATTACCTGTAGCTGCATCATAAATAGCTTCAGCACCATATACTCCAGGTATATATTCCCACCAACTTCTATCTCTTTTAGTTTCAGTATTTTTTACAAAAGATGCTCCAAGATCTCCACTTATCATTCTATTTAACTCATCTGCATTTTGCCTAACAGCATCCCAGTCATACCCACTAGAAACATACTCATTCATGATCCTATCTACTGCAGTATTTATCTGTTCATTTGTTACATTAATACCACTGCCTTTTAATTTATCAGCACTGAATTTTAGATTTTCTGTGAAGGCATCTTTGATTTTTCTAGCATTGTTTGCTCTAGTAATTTCCATTGCTTCATGCTTTCTGCCTAATTGTTCTAACTCAAATACTGTAGGATCATTAACTAATTGTTGAGCAATTTGGTTACCATTATTTCTATTAGTCCATTCTTTCATGTACCAATTTAAATGGTATATATCCCCATACTTAGTTACTTTTTTTATAAACTCATCTTTGTTACCTTTACTATATTCACTATAGATCTCATTCCAAATTTGTTTAGCTTTATTTTGATTTGGATATTTTTTACCTTGATCTATAATTTTATCAATAGTAGGATCATTAGCTCTAAAGTGATTTAATACCTGACCTAATTGTGCTGATGTTAATTGATTTCCATTCTCACTGTTAACTAAAGCATTAATATATGTCATCATTGAGTTTATACCTGGTCCAGCTTTTTCATTGACTACTTCATCAATCACTTGTTGATTTAATTTATCAAACTGAATTCCCTCTGATGTTTGACCAGACTCATCTTTTTTACCATGGAAGATTAAGTCAAACCCTGAATTTTGTGGATTCATCTCAAATGAACCATCTGCTTTATAGTAGGCTCTACCTTTAGCTATCATAGCTTCTTGGTATTTTGATTGACGTTTTAGTCTTTCAGCCTCTTGTTGCTCTAATAGTTTATACTCATGTGATTTAGCTAGTCTTGCATTAGCAGAAGCCTCTCTAAATTTAGCTATAGAAGCAGCATCTGGTTTATATTCTATTTCATAGTTACTATATGCATATGATCCAGCAGCACTGTTTATATCTGATCCTGCAGAATAAGATGCCATAGCTGCATCAACTTTTAATCTAGCTAATTCCATATTAGCCAATATATCTTTTTCTTGAGCTGGTACAGTTGAAGTTCCAACTCCTGGATTTAACTGAGTATTTAAATCAGATGTATAATTTTCAACATCTTGAGATACATTTAACATCTCATTTAATCTTTCCAAATAACTTTTCTGCATTGGATTTACATTGCCTGTAGCAACATCTCTTTGCACGTTAGCTTGTAAGTTCTTAGAAGTGTTTAAATTATCTTTAGCTTTTTGATCTTGTTGAGCTGATAAATTTTTAAGCCAATCATATTTCTCTTTTATGTATTGTTTTTCGGCTTCAAGCTTATTACCTCCAAATTTTTCTGCATTTTGATTTGCATAATCCATTCTTTCAACAAATGCTTTCTCTTTATAGAACTTTTGCATGTCAGGTCTATTTGCATACTGTGCCCAAAAGATTTGTTGAAGTCCAGGCATTAACTGTTCTCCGTTCTTTTTTCTTACTAAATACATACCATCAGGAGTTTGTGTTACCATCCCAATGTCATACTTCTTAGCAAAATCCATATACTCTTTAACAACATCTACTTTAGGTGTATACTGTGCATCAGCTATACTTAATGTTTCATCTAGAGTAGCATCTTTAAACATTTGTCTTCTATACTCAAGACCTCTAATACCTTCGTCCCAGTACTTTGCGGCTTGTTTTTCATCTGGAGAATTCAACAATGCTGTTGCATTAGCATATGTATTCTTCCAGTTTTTTGTATATGCCATATCCTTAATCAAATACTTATCCTCATAGAAAGGTCTAAATACTTGCATAGCTTGATTAACATTCTGTTCTAAAGACAGATCAAGTCCGGAAACTCTTTTAAGATTAAAGTCTATTTGTTTTAATAACTCATCTTTCTTTTTAATATTTTGATCGTGAGTTAAATCTGCACCATATAGTTGACCATATAAATTATTTAATGCATTCCAGTTTGTATCATACTGGGTTTGTTTTGTTTGCAACAAGTTTGCATAAAAATTTAAATCAGGCTGAAAAGGCTGATAATCTGGTATATAGTCTGTGACTCCTTGTAAGTACGTTGCCATAGTGTAAAACTATTAAAATTTTTTAAGTTTATTAAACATATAAAGTTTAGTCCATAAATGGAAACCATGAATTAACATAAACATATCCAGGATGATTTGCTTCCCCACCTTTTTTCTTTTGTCCAGAATA